>Ga0153996_1001175_pt1 | contig 10779 bp, 9 predicted proteins | sample TSNC080MetaG_FD_104728 | JGI IMG/M metagenome (GOLD analysis project Ga0153996, IMG submission 104728) | Attine ant fungus gardens microbial communities from North Carolina, USA - TSNC080 MetaG | ecosystem: Host-associated > Fungi > Mycelium > Unclassified | place: USA: North Carolina, Lumber... | reverse complement strand
CGCCGATCTCCTGGGGTGTGAGGTCGGAAGGTTCGATTAAATGCTTCAAATGAAATCTCCCTTCTGTTTTTTCTATTTTAGTATACTAAGAAAGTTCTCTCATTGCAAGGGAGTTGGTGGATTCTTGTATTTTAAATGATTTATGATATAATTTTGACAGGAAAGGTATGCGGCTATTTACAAGAATAGAAAAAAACATTACTACGGGGGATGAAAATGGAAGCGTCTTGTTCTGAAATTATCAGTGACTTCCTTTCAGAAACGGAACCAATTATGGAGCGGGTTGATGAGTTGCCTAAAGAAACCGCAATGGAACTCTATACAATGCTCGGGGTTGCGGCAACATCCGCAACTTTAAATATTACCCAAATTGACCCTGAACTTCGAGTCGCCCTTTGCGACAGGCAAGATAAGATATTGGAACGAATAGTTGACACGAATCCTGCGATAAATATGAATATTCGCGGCATTTACACTCCTGCCGTACAGGGTTATAGAAGGTGGGGAAATGTGGAATTGCTGAAAGACAAATGCCTGACCGGCTATATGTTGGCAAAAGAGCTTAACACTCATTCGGTTATGATGTTTGGCACGAAGCCTGCGGATTATCCGTATGCGGAGCTTCTGCCGGAACTTGAAGTTTTGTATTCCGACGCTGAACCGGGAAGTCACAATATATATTTTGAGCACTTGCGTAAGGAATACCCTCAAATGGACATGCTTATTCTCCACGGTATGTACGATCAAACAGTCGGCTACCTTGATGCGTATCGACAATTTCGCCCCGACGGCAAAGTGTATTGCGGACTTGATATGAATAGTTACTGGATGAGGCAAATTCGCTGGGATTCTGTAGCGGCAATGATATTTTCAAAACAGTGTGATGTCATCGCGACGTCATGCCGCGCGCTGCGCGACGCGCTCAATCGTAACCCAAAGGTATGCTTTCCATGCCGTTGGGTTCCAAATGGTTTCTTTAACCCAACAAACCTAACAATTACAGCCGACGCGGATAGCAAGAAAAATATCATGCTGACTGTTGGAAGAATTGGCACCGCACAGAAAAACAACGAAGAGCTGCTCATTGCGTTTGCCCGGGTTTATAAGATTTTAAGCGGATGGGAGCTGCGCCTTGTCGGCCCAATAGAGCCGGAGTTTAAGTCTTTTATTGAACAGTATTTTGAGACGTTCCCCCACTTGAGGGACAGGGTAACCTTCACCGGCGCTATCACAGATAAAGCCAAATTATATAGAGAATATGCTCAAGCTAAATTGTTTGTCCTAACGTCACAAATGGAGGGAGGAACTCCAAACGTGTATGCCGAAGCGTTGGTTCATGGATGCATGTTTGTAACATCGGATATTGACGCGGGGGATGATATAACGAATTTTGGTGAACTCGGTCTGAAATATAAATGTGGGGATGTCGACGGGCTTGCAAATGCGCTTGCGAAACTGACTGCAAGCGCCAATAAGGACGCGTTTCGGAAGCACATACCAAAAGCGCTTGATTACGCGAATATGAACTATGATTGGCATCGCAACGCAAAAAAGCTTGCATATATGCTAAGCAATTGACTTCCGCTTTCTATTTCATGGGGAATGTAAAAACGCGCACCAGACATGCCAGTCTGGTGCGCGTTTTTTATGCCTTATCCTTGGGCTTAAATATCAGCGCTGCCAGCAGCCCGAAGAACATCGCGGCCGCGATGCCGCCGGAAGCGGCGCTGAGGCCGCCGGTGAGAACACCCATCAAACCCTTCTCCCGGATAGCGTCCAGGGTTCCCTTGGCGATGGTGTTGCCAAAGCCCAGCAGGGGGATGGTGGCGCCCCCGCCGGCATAGTCGATAAGCGGCTGGTAGACGCCCAATCCTCCCAGGATGACCCCCGTCACCACGAAGATTACCAGAATCCGGGCGGGGGTGAGCTTGGTGTAATCAATGAGCAGCTGGCCTACAGCACAGATCAGGCCGCCTACTAAAAAAGCGCGGGCATATTCCATAAAAATTTGCATAATGCTTCCTCCGAAAGAAAATAGGTTAAGGAGTTGTGGACAGGTGAACCAGATGGGCCACTGCGGGGATGGATTCCTTCTGCTGCACGCTGACCGTGGACATGAGCGCGCCGGTGGCGACAAACAGCAGGTTGTTAATCTTTCCCTCGCGCATGGACTGCATAATATAGGAGCATAATACGGTGGCGGAGCAGCCGCAGCCGGAGCCGCCCGCGTTCACCTCGCTCTGGATATCCCGGTCATAGATCATAAGGCCGCAATCCCCATGCTTTTTGCCCATTTTGTAGCCGTCCCGCTCCAGCAGCTGAATCAGAAGCTGGGAGCCCACCGCTGCCAGGTCGCCGGTAAGGATGAGATCGTAGTTGTCCGGCCCGGTCATGGTATCCTGAAAATACCGGGAGATGGTCTGGGCGGCGGCCGGGGCCATGGCTGCCCCCATGTTGTTGATGTCCTTGACGCCCTTGTCCAGGATGCTGCCAAACTGAACCGCCTTCACATAGGGGGGCGCGGTGGAGGCTCCCACGACGGCGGCCCCCGCGCCGGTGGCTGTCCACTGGGCGGTGGGGGTGCGCTGTCCGCCGTACTCCAGAGGGAAGCGGAACTGGCGCTCCGCCGAGCAGAAATGGGAGGAGGTTACGGCCAGCGCGTTGGCGGCCGCGCCAGTTTCCACAAAAAGGGCGGCCAGGCCGAGGCTTTGGGCCATGGTGGCGCAGGCGCTGTAGACGCCCACCAGGGGAATGCCCAGATCCCGGAGGCCGTAGTGGCTGCCGATACACTGGTTGAGCAGATCCCCCGCAAACATGCAGTCGATTTGGGTGGGGGAAAGATTTCCCTTTGACAGGGCCTTTTCCGCCACCTCCTGCTGCATCCGGCTTTCGGCCTTTTCCCAGGTGGTCTGTCCGAACATGGAGTCCTGGTTCAGGATGTCGATATAGGAGGCCATGGGGCCCTCCGATTCCTTCTTGGAGGCCACCGCCGCGTAGCAGAGCACCGAGGGGGAGGAGTTCAGCTTGATGGTATAAGTTCCTTGACGTTCCGGCATGGTATGTCCTCCTTTTTAATAAAGTCCGAATAAATAGACAATCAGCCCGTATACAATTCCGGCGGTGATGCCGTATACAATAACCGGGCCCGCGATAATAAACATTTTGGCTCCCAGGCCGAGGATATAGCCCTCGCTTTTAAACTCCAGGGCCGGCGCGGCGACGGCGTTGGCAAATCCGGTGATGGGAACCAGCGTTCCCGCTCCGCCGTATTTTGCCAGATCGTCGTACACATTCAGCCCCGTAAACAGCGCCGCCAGAAATACCAGGGAGATGGAGGCCGCGGGGGCCGCCACATCCTGGGAAAGCCCCAGATAAAGATATAGATTGATGAGCGCCTCCCCCAGGGTACAGATGGAGCCGCCAATCAGAAAGGCCAAGGGTACAGTCACCGCGGTTCTGGAACGGGGCGACACGGTTTGCGTCATTTGATCGTATGCTACATTGGTCAGACTTGACATTCAATAATCACCTCGGCCTTATTTTTTCCCGGGATTCCTGTATTATAGATGGGGATTATTGAACATTGCGGCATATTTTGCTATAATAACATTGTTGGCTTTACAATAATTTGAATTAAGATTGACGAAATGGGGTAAGTTTATTGCCAAGCAAAGTAGTTGTGGGTGTACAATGGGGCGATGAAGGCAAAGGAAAGGTAATTGACATCCTTGCGTCCAGATCCGATGTTGTGGTGCGCTCCCAGGGCGGCAACAACGCGGGACATACTGTGGAAAATGACGGCGGGGTCTATAAGCTGCGCCTGATTCCCTCGGGGATATTGTATCCCCAGGTGGAGTGCTTCATCGGCTGCGGCACCGTCATTGATCCCAAATCCCTGCTGGAGGAAATCCGGGAGATGCAGGCCCGGGGTATTTCCTGCGAAAACCTGCGCATTGATACCCGCGCCCATATGGTGATGCCCTGGCATTTGCAGCTGGACGCGCTGAGCGAGGACGCGCGGGGCGAGGGGGATATCGGCACCACCCGCCGGGGCATCGGCCCCTGCTATATGGATAAGGCCGAGCGCACCGGCCTGCGGTTCTATGACCTGATAACCCCCGGCGAGCTGGCAAAAAAAGCCCCCCTGCCCGGAAAGCTGAAAAACGGCATCATTACCAAGGTCTACGGAAAACCCGCCCTGGATGTGGACGCGATTATCGCGGAGTATGCCCAGATTGGCGAGGAGCTGCGGAAATATGGAGCCGACGTCTCGGTTCTGACCTACAACGCCTACCGGGAGGGGAAGGAAATCCTTTTTGAGGGCGCCCAGGGAACCCTGTTAGACCTGGATGTAGGCACCTACCCCTTTGTAACCAGCTCCAACCCCATTTCGGGGGGCGTCTGCACCGGCACCGGCATCGGCCCCACCATGATCGACCAGGTGATCGGCGTGTCCAAGGCGTATACCACCCGTGTGGGCAAGGGGCCCTTCCCCACCGAGCTTTTCGACGGGATCGGCTCCGAGATTCGGGAAAAAGGCCACGAATACGGCACCAACACCGGGCGGCCCCGCCGGGTGGGCTGGTTTGACGCGGTGATCCTGCGCCACGCTGTCCGCGTTAACGGGCTTACCTGCCTGGCGGTGAATAAGCTGGATACCCTCAGCGGCTTTGATACCCTGAAAATCTGCACCGCCTACAAGAGAAAGGACGGCAGCCTGATAAAGGAATTCCCCCCCACCTTTGAGGAGCTGGAGGAATGCACCGCCGTGCTGGAGGATATGTCCGGCTTTGGGGAGGATATTTCAGGCTGTAAAAACTTTGCCGATCTGCCGGAGGCCTGCAAGCGGTATATCGCCCGGCTGGAGGAGGTCTGCGGCTGCCCCATCAGGATGGTGGGCGTAGGCCCGGCCAGAAGCCAGAACCTGGAGCGGTAGCGGGATTCTCCCGCGGCCCGGCATGAAAGGGGTGAACTACAGGTGCAGATACTGTCGCTAAGTATAGGCGAGCCCTTTACGTCCCCTGCTTGGGGAAGCAATTTCGTGTTTTTTTCCGGAGATCCGGGGGCGGTCATCCCGGAGGAGGATTCCAAGGAATACCTCAGGCGGGTGTGCAAATATGCCCGGATGCACCAGGTTTACCTGGTGCCGGAGCGGTTTATGCTGATGAACTACCAGTGTATGTGCCTCGTTTCCCCCCAGGGGAAGATGCTGGGCGCTCAAAAGGCCACCCATCTCTATCTTCCCGCCCAGCCGGGCAGCAAGCGCGGCATAGCCATTGATGTGTTCAGCACCGAGTTCGGCGGCATCTTCCTTTGTGTGGATGTAGACGTTTACCACCCGGAGGTGCTGCGGATCGCCGGGGAGATGGGCGCTCAATATGTTTTTTGCTCCCAGCGGATCAGCCGGGAGGATTATTCCAGTCATATGGTAACCAGCGGCATCTGGAATGGAGCCCAGGCCAACAATCTGTTTGCCATCGCTGTCTCCAACCAGTTCCACTGTGTCTGCGCGCCCCTGGCGCTGTCTCCCCACCGTGACGGCTTTTTGGTAAGCCCCACCTTAAGGACGCCGGTTTCGGTGCAGATGCAGGCGGACGATCTGGCCCAGGTGCCCCGGCGGCGGTTGCTGGGGCGGAAGCTTTATGCTGTCCACAGGGGCGAGCTGCTGGGGTAGCGACCTTGGAGAAGCTTTTTCCCGAAAAAGCTTCTCCAAATTGCTTTAAGGGTATACTGGGCTTTCTAACGCTGTGGTGCGGTGCAGCGCGCCGTCGGCGGGCTGCCCAAGGTCGTTTACAAGCTAAAAAAAGGGTGCGGCCTTGGCCGCACCCTTTTCATGTAAGTATGGGGGAATTATTTGTTGAGCGCAATCACCGGATCCTGCATGACATATCCGCTGAAGTCAGGGAACTGGATGTCGAAAATCTTATTCACAGAGGTAATGTTACAGGTCATGTCAAACACCATGCTGACAGTGCTGTCGGCGGCGGTGATGTCGGCGTCCATGACCATCCTGTAGTTCTTGGCGATTCCATTGTCATCCAGCAGCATGGTGTAGCGGATGTCCGAAAAGGCCATATTCATATCGGAGGTAGAGGTGGAACCGGCAATGGACGACATGGCGTCAGCCATCATGTTATTGATAGCGTCGGCCTTGAGGACAAGATTCAGGCGGGTTCCGCCCAGCTCCCGGGTTGCGGTGATACTTTTAATATACTCCGTACCGAAACTGTTAAGGCTGGAGGTTGCTTCGATGGCGCTGGCCATATCCATAGGGACGGCGGTCTTTTGGCCCATGGCGTTCTGGTACATCATGCCGTCTGTGTAGTAGGTGTACATGTTAATCTTTGCGTCCGCAACGTCCATGCTCATCTTCATAGCTAAGTCTGCGTTGGTGGCGGAAAGCATAACCTGCTGGATTTCCGCCGCAAGACCGATTTCAACGGCGGTACCCTCTATGGTGGCGGTTATGGCGCCGTCAAGCGTCATTTCCATGGAGGAGACATTTTCCATTGCCTTGACGGAGCGCTCGTAGAGCTCCATAGCCTCGCTGTTTTCGGCTGCAAGGGCGGGGACGCAGAAGGTCACGGCACAGAGTACCGCCGCAATGGATGCGGATAGTAGCTTTTTCATAGTGAACCCCTTTCAAAATATGAGTACTTACTATGCCATTATACCATATTTCGCCTTTTCACGCAATAAATATTTGGGGTTTTTACACGATAAACATACAAATGAACAAATCGTGAACAGGGGTGTTTTTTGTTTTGGGGGTGGTTGAAAACCACCCCCAAAACAGTCGCGCCGCAACCGGCGGCAGCCCGCCGCCGGCGCACCCCGCACCACCACGCCATCAGCGTTTGCCAAGAAACCACTGGATTCTTAAGGACTGGAAGTCCTTAAGCGGGGTCTTACGACGGAGTGCTTGCACTCCTAGTCCTTTAGGGGGGGCAGGAGCCCCTATTTAAATATCGTAGATACCTCTAAACTGCTACAAGATTACCAAAGACAGCTACCTAAAGTGCAGGGGGGTCACGGGGGTTCTCCCCCGTGGGAATTTTGGTTACTTTTGTTCCTCCAAAAGTAACTGCCCGTCGCGGCATGAGTGACATGCCACCCCGTGGCACAGCGGCCACGCATAACCTCACAGCGGCATCGCCTAGCCGCCCCCCTTTGAGTCTGTTATCAGAAGGAAAACAAAAGCGCACCTCCTTTTTTGGCCAAAAACCATAAAAAGAAGTGCGCGGTTACTGTCGGGGCAGCGGTTATCGCGGTTGAGCGCTTGCGGCGGCGTTCTGGAAAAAACATTCCGCAGGCCCGCATAAAAATGAGGTTATCAGGCGTTGTCCACCTTGTTCATATGGCTGATAAGGCTCAGCACCTTGTTGGAATATCCCCACTCGTTGTCGTACCAGCTAACCAGCTTGACGAAATTGGGGTTGAGCATGATGCCGGCCTTGGCGTCAAAGATGGAGGTTCTGGGATCGGTGGTGAAATCGGAGGAAACCACCTGCTCGTCGGTGTAGCCCAGAATGCCCTTCATAGCGCCCTCGGATGCTTCCTTTACCTTGGCGCAGATATCCTCATATGTGGTGGACTTCTCCAGGCGGACAGTCAGATCCACAACGGATACGTCCAGGGTGGGAACCCGGAGGGACATGCCGGTGAGCTTGCCTGCCAGCGCAGGGATAACCAGTGCGCAAGCCTTTGCCGCGCCGGTGGTGGAGGGGATAATGTTGTTGGCAGCCGCCCGGCCGCCTCTCCAATCCTTTTTGGAGGGGCCGTCCACCGTCTTCTGGGTGGCGGTGGTGGCGTGGACAGTGGTCATCAGGCCCTCGGCAATGCCAAAGTTGTCGTTGATAACCTTGGCCAGGGGCGCCAGGCAGTTTGTAGTGCAGGAAGCGTTGGAAACAACGGTCATGCTCTTGGAATATTCATCCTGGTTGACGCCCATAACAAAGGTCGGGGTCTCCTTGCTCTTTGCGGGAGCGGAGATGACAACCTTCCTGGCGCCGCCCTTGAGATGGAGCTCCGCCTTATCCTGGTCGGTGAATACGCCGGTGGACTCAACCACATATTCAGCGCCGCACTCGCCCCAGGGAATCTGATCCGGGCTCATGGCGGCATATACCTCAATGGCCTTGCCGTTGACGGTAAACTTGCCGTTCTTTACGCAGACGTCACCGTCGAACCGGCCATGCACCGTGTCATACTTGGTCATGTAAGCCATATAATCCACATCTACAAAGGGGTCGTTGACGCCAACCACTTCATACAGGTCGGGCTGGGTCATTGCCGCCCGGAACACAAGCCTTCCAATGCGGCCAAAGCCATTGATACCAATTTTAATCGCCATGATAAATCTCCTCCTCGATTTTGTAAGAAATTGCTTACGCTGCCTCCTATTTTAAACCATTCCGCGAAAAACTACAAGAACAAAACTATTAATTTTTTCGCATAGGCAAAAAAATACAGATAATACGCTTTTATTATTTACATTTGTGGCGGTTTTATACTATAATAAGGTAATAAGCGGCCCTTGTGATCCTCCGAAACTAAATTGCACGATATCTTGCGGCGTAGTTTTTTGCCCTGCCACGTTGTCGTCCTCACCGGCGTCAGCCCGCTTTCGTCCTCCGCCTTGCAGGACGGAAAACTACTTGCAATCTGCCATACAATTTAGCGTTGGTGAACTGCCGGAGGCACGCAATAGAAATATTCAGCGGATGTTTATGCTTTCGTATGAATAAAGGGGACAACTGAATAGTGATGGAGTTTGAATTTATCAGGGCGGTCAGTGAGCTGACCCGCGGCCTGACAGGATTTCCTTTGCCTGCCATTGTGGCGGATCGCTCCTTTGCCGTGTACTGGAGCAACAAGCTGGCCAAAACGCTCTATCCGCATATTACCGGCACCCAAGGACTTCGGGACATCCTGGCCGAATACGATCCCGCCGGGATTCTGGAACAGCTGGAGAGCTCCGGCAATTGTACCATAGGCGATATTGTTCCCCTCACCGGGGTTTGCATGAGCCTTTCGCCCATCATCCAGGAGGGACAGGTGGCGGGGGCCGTCGTTCTGCTGATGGGGCCGGGTACGCTGCTGAACGGAGGGGAATATCATCAGTCCTCCCAGACCGCCGCCGCATTGACCTCCAGCATCCGCAGGGCGGTGGGGGACGCGTTTGACGCAATGGATGTGGCGTCGGGGAAGGCCGATGTCCTGGATATGGGCTGGATAAAGCCCAATCTCCAAAGATTGGAATACTATGGCTACCGTATTCTCCGCATTGCAGACAATGTGACCGAATATGCCCGTTTCCAGGGCGGGAATTTGGTGCTTCGCACCGAGCCGGTGGATATCTTCGCGCTGCTGGCCGGCCTGTCCGCCACCATAACCGCAATGGCTGCCGCGGTGGAAATTCCGGTTTCCTTCCAGGTTCCGGACGTCTCCGCCTACGCCTGTATCGACGTTTCCCGGGTGGAGCTGGTGCTGCTGAACATCCTGCACAACGCCCTTTACTTTACCAAACCGGGCAACCATGTGACGGTTACCGCCTTTCGCCGCGGCGGCGTCATCCACATCAAGGTTGCCGACCGCGGGCGGGGCATCCCCACCGGCCTTCTTGCGCAGATATTCCGCCCCTATTTCGCCTACGACCAGGACGGGCCCGCCCAGACAACAGGGCTGGGGCTCACCCTGGCCAAGCTTATTACCCAGGCCCATGGCGGCGCCGTGGCGGTGGATTCCCAGCCTGGCCTGGGCACCACCGTCACCCTGACCCTCCCCGAGAGTCCCCTGTCCCAGCCCATCCCCCTGGGGCAATCCGCCGGTCTGCTCCGCCTGGACGACCGCTTCTCCCGGGTTTATACCGGGCTGGGTGACCTTATGGCCGGCCCCCCTTGAAGCGGCTGATTTGCCGTCAAAAGACCTTGGAGGAACTTTTTCGAGAAAAAGTTCCTCCAAGCCTCTTTAAAAAGCTTTGGGGTCATTAAGCATAGGCTTAGGATCAAACCCTTTTTAAAGGGCTTGCGGGGTTTGCGAGGGAGTGCTTGCGCTCCTAGTCCTTTGGGGGGCAGCGCCCCAAGGTTTTGCCTGCCTGCGGCGGATTTAAGCTTCCTCCCAGTTGTGCCACATGTTCTGCACGTCGTCGTCATCGTCCAGCATATCCATCAGCTTCTCCATTTTGGCCGCTCCCTCTCCGTCCAGGCGGACATAGGTGGAGGGCACGTACTCCGGATCAGCGGAGTCAAATACATAGCCCTTGGCCTCCATAGCCTCCCGAACCCGCCCCACCTCGTTGGGGTCGGTGAATATCTCCACGGTTTCCGCCTCGATGTCGAAGTCAACGGCTCCGCATTCCAGACAGTCCTCCATGACCTTATCCTCGTCCAGGCCGGTATTCTCAATAATCAGAATACCCTTTCGCTCAAACAGGAAGCCGACGCTGCCGGTCTGTCCCAGGTTGCCGCCGTGCTTGTCAAAATAATGGCGGAGGTTTCCGGCGGTGCGATTCCGGTTGTCGGTGAGGGTTTCCACAATAATCGCTACCCCGGAGGGGCCGTAGCCCTCGTACAGGATGGTTTCATATTCGGCGCCGTCCCGGTCGCCGGCTTTTTTTATGGCCCTGTCAATATTGTCGTTGGGTACATTCATGGATTTGGCTTTGGCAATCAAATCCCGCAGCTTTCCGTTGGAGGCGGGATCCGCCCCGCCTTCGCGGACGGCCACGGACATTTCCCGGCCGATTTTTGTGAAGATCTTCGCCCTCTGGGCGTCGGT
>Ga0153996_1001174_pt1 | contig 10782 bp, 11 predicted proteins | sample TSNC080MetaG_FD_104728 | JGI IMG/M metagenome (GOLD analysis project Ga0153996, IMG submission 104728) | Attine ant fungus gardens microbial communities from North Carolina, USA - TSNC080 MetaG | ecosystem: Host-associated > Fungi > Mycelium > Unclassified | place: USA: North Carolina, Lumber... | reverse complement strand
TGGATGCCGACGCGGTAGTCTTCCGGCAGGAGCCGGTAGATGTCGGAAACCTGGTGGAGCTGGCGATTGAGCCGTTGCGCATTCCCATGGAGCTGAAGGAACAGCAATTTGTACCGGAGCTTGAGATTGCCACGATTACGGGCGATCTGACCTGGCTGGCCGAGGCCGTAGGCAACCTGCTGAAAAACAGTATGGAGCATACTCCAACCGGCGGACGGATCGGAATCCGCTGCATGGACAACCCGCTCTATACCATGCTGGAGGTATGGGACGACGGCCCCGGCATCCCGAAAGAAGATATTCCCCGTGTATTTGAACGTTTTTACCGGGGTAAAAATGCCGCTCCCGACAGTGTGGGAATCGGCCTTGCTCTCAGCAAGAGCATCATAAACCGCCATGGCGGCGTGATTGAGGCCTGCGCCGAACCGACGGAAGCCGTCCGGTTTCGCCTGAAGTTTTATAAAATAGCTGTTTAGCTTTTTGTCTGCCCTTATTTTCATCATTGCGATCATTAGTGCGATATTAGGTTTTCTTTTGCATACTTTTCTTTTTTCCAAAAGAAAAGTATGTGACAAAACTGTCATCTTGCCGGTCACCGGACTGTAAGCTTCCCACTGTATACTAAAGGCATAAGGAGATGATTTGAATGCCAATTCTACAGGTGCAGAAGCTTTCCAGGGTATACGGCGCGGGCGATACCGCCGTCACAGCTCTGGGCGACGTCAGCTTTTCGGTGGAAACGGGACAATTTGTGGCTATCGTGGGCTCCTCCGGTTCGGGCAAATCCACCCTGCTCCATCTGGTAGGCGGCGTAGATCGCCCCACCTCCGGGAAGGTACTCATCGAGGACAGCGACATTTATGCCATGGACGAAAACGCCCTGGCGGTGTTCCGGCGGCGCAATATCGGGCTTGTCTACCAGTTTTATAACCTGATCCCGGTGCTGAACGTGGAGGAAAATATCACGCTGCCGTTGCTGCTGGACGGCCGGACACCCGACAAGGGCCAGGTAGCCGACATCGTCCGCACCCTGGGGCTGGAAGACCGGCTGCGCCACCTGCCCAACCAGCTTTCCGGCGGCCAGCAACAGCGGGTATCCATCGGCAGGGCGCTGATCGGGCGTCCCGCCATCCTGCTGGCGGACGAGCCTACCGGCAATCTGGACAGCAGAAACTCGGCGGAAATTCTGGAGCTTCTGACCATATCCAATAAAAAGTACAACCAGACGGTACTGCTGATTACCCATGACGAAAGCATTGCCCTGCGGGCCGACCGCATCATTGCCGTTGAGGACGGGCGCATCGTGAAGGACGAGGTGATCCGCCGGTGAATATTCTGCTGAAGCTTTCGGCGCGGCACCTGCGTCTTAACTACAAGCGCACGGCAATTACCATCATCGGAATCGCCCTCTCCATTGCCATGGTGACGGCCATTTCCGGCTTTATCGTCAGTTTTCAGGACATGCTGTACCATGACGCGGTAAACCGTGAGGGCCTCTGGCATGTGCGCTATTCCGGCCTGGATATGGACACGGCAGCCAAGGTAGCCCGGGAACCGGTGTTTTCAGGATACACTTTAACGGAAGATGAGAACGGCGTCACCCTGGACCTGTTGTTCTCCCGGCTGGACCGCCACGTATTCAACCGTTCGGAGGAAGTGTGTTGGAGCTACGGGATCGAAAAGGAACAGGTGCGGTATCACAACAACCTTCTGATTGCCAAGGGGATTATTCCCGGCGGGTACTATGAAACCCTGTACACATTCGCGGCTATCCTGCTGACACTGGTGGCAATTGCCTCCGTGCTGGTCATTTCCAACGCCTTTTCCATTTCCGCGGCCGAACGCAGCCGCCAGTTCGGGCTTCTGAAAAGCGTGGGCGCCACGGGCAAACAGGTGCGGAACACCGTCCTGTGTGAAGGCGTCATCCTGGGTATATGCGCCATCCCTCTGGGAATCCTGACAGGGCTTTTAGCGGAGTGGGCAGCCTTGTCCATAGCAAATCACATCCTCGGCTCCATGGAGGCAGTAAATTTTTTAGCCGAGTTCCGCGTGGTAGTGTCTCCCTGGGTGCTTCTTCTGGCTGTGGCGGCCGCGTTTGCCACAATATTTATGGCCGCCTGGCTCCCGGCAGGCCGGGCGTCCCGACTGAGCGCCATCGACGCCATCCGGCAGACGGCAGATATCCGGGTGCGCCCGCGGGATGTGCGCATCTCTCCTTTGACCGGCAGACTGTTCGGCTTCGAGGGTGTACTGGCCGCCAAAACCATGAAGCGCAATCGGGGCCGCTACCGCACCACGGTGATTTCACTGGTGGTGAGCATTGTATTGTTTATCGGCGTATCCAGCTTCGGCCAGATGCTTTTCAAAGCTTCCTCCATGGTTTACGAGGATTATGGCAGCAACGTGCTGGTGCGTATCCACGGGGAAGACAAGGCCCGTCAGGACAGACTGGCTGCGGAAATCGCTTCCTGGGAGAAGGTGCAAACCTACCCATTCAGGGAGCTGCGGGGCGACATCGCAATACAGGAGGGTTGGATGACGGAGAGCGGCCTTGAGATGCTGGGAGCCGGGGAGAAAACCGCTTATCTGTACAGCCTTTCAGACGAATCCTTTGCAGCGTTGTGCCGCTCCCTGCGGCTTGACACGGCCAATTTCACCGATGCCGGGCGGCCGGGCGCGATTCTGGTAAACACAAGCGGTACCTATATCCGGCAGGGGCGGCGGCACAACTTCACCCCGTACCGTTCCTTAAAAGAACAAACCCTCGGCATTTCGATAGGCGGTAATCCGCACAGCCTTACCATATTGGGAGAGACCGATACCATCCCAACTGAGATCGCCTTGTTTTATGCGGCAAACGGGATCAACCTGATCGTGCCGGAGGAGACACGCGCCGCATTACGGCCGGAAAACATGCCGGATTATCTCAATATTACGGCAATGGCTCTGGACGCCGACGCTTTTGCGGAGCAGGCAAGAACCCTGCTTTCCGGTGAACTGATGGATACGGAGCATTTCGTCACCAATTATGAGGCCCTGGCGGAAAACAACCGCAATATCTGGCTTTTGATTATGATCTTTGTCTATGGCTTTATCGCTATGCTTTCCCTTATCAGCGTCACCAATGTCGTCACCACCATCTCCACGGGGATCGCGCTGCGCAGGCGGGAGCTTGCCATGCTGCGCTCCATCGGAATGACACAGAAGGATATTGGCAGATCCCTGCGCTACGAGAGCCTGATCTACGGCGCGAAATCCCTCCTGCTGGGGATTCCATTGGGCGTCGGGGTAAGCCATGCCATGTATTGGGCGCTGGACGGTTCCATGAGCTTCGAGTATATCTGGCCGGTAGAGAGCATTCTCATCAGTATTGCCGCCGTATTGCTTCTGACTTTTACCACCATGGGTTTTTCAAGCATCAGACAGCGCAGGGAAAATATCGTCGGTGTGTTGTCAAGTGAGATTACTTGATACTCACCAAACTGCGGGTATCATCCATACCGCCGGTTTCCGTACCGATCCCCGCCAAGGAAGGCCGAAACAAGCCGCTGCGTCTATCCCGTATTTTTAGCGGCGCGGTCAGCCTTGCATTCTGTCCGGAATAGTGCTAGAATGTATAATAGGCCTAGTTACCCACAACTTACATTCCGGAGGATAAATCGGTGAAAATTACAATAAAAATTTTACTGTTAACCGGCTGCCTCGCCCTATCCCTCTTGACCGGCGCCTGCGGCGGCCCTGCTCCCGTATCTCAGGCGGAGCCTTCGCTTCCCCCCCCTATGGAGAGCGAGGTGGAACCGGAAGCCTCCCGGGAAGCGGTATCGGAGCTGGAGATTTCCCTTGAGGAATCCCCGGGAGAAGCCGCCCAAACGGAAAACACTTCGCAGCAGGCATCCGAATCGGATAACGCCTCCTCCCCGGCGGAGTCCCCCGCAATGAATATGACCGTCCCTGCCACTGCCACGCCTTTCTCCCTCTCCCCTGCCGATGTACGCATTCTATATGCAAGGAACTATAGCGACTATACATATGCCCCCATGGACGCCGATGCCACCGCAGAGGCCATCGCATTGATTAATAAAGCCGGACAAGCCCCCGGTGAGGAGATTTACAGTGCAAACGAGGGCGGATTCCTCGCGGTAATGAATGATGGGGACAACACCAGGTTCAGCTATTCCCTCATGGCGTCCGCCGTCCGGGTGGACAATGAAGCCCATCGCCTTTCTTCGGAGGATTACGCCATCTTGAAGGGGCTGGCCGACGCGGCCAACCAAAACAACCCCTCCTTTGCCCAGTGGCTGATCTATATGGATGTTAACCGGTTGCAGTCTGTCAGTTATTTCCCCGGCACCGCCGCCGATCCCTGCGATATCCCCGACACGGCGGGCGCCGCTGCCATCTTTAAGGGCATTAAGGTGCAAAAGGGCTCCGGAAATGCCTGCGATATCGGCCAACAATCCTTCGATGCCGCCCCCAACCGCACTGTTTTTAGGTTGAGCTTTGATGGCGGCATTGTCTATTCCCTTGCCATAGAGTCGGGGATGCTGTATGTGGAATCCAGCGACATGACCTATGGCTGTCAATACCAGCTCCTCACCTCCGAGGCCAATATTCATTCCGCATTTGCGCCTCTGATTGGGGACGCCTCTAATTCGACAGCCGGCTAATACTAATATTGAATTAAAAATCGACAAGCGATTTTTAATTCAATATGCGTCGCTTTACGCGCCGCGCCGCTACGCGGCTACGTCTCATACAATCTTCTACGCGCTTCGCGCTATCAAAGCGTTTCGACGCTTTGATAGAAGATTAGTATAATGCATCATCTGGGGATAAAAGAATCAGATTCAGCTTGCCGCAATAAAAAGGCCGGAGGACACGCAATCCTCCGGCTTTATTACTTACCATATACAACAGTCAACGTGGCTTTCGCTTTAATAGACGGAATTATCGGACAGTAAATCCCGATACCAGCAAAGTGCGTCAATATAGGACTGATAAATATCCTCCAACGAAAGATCGTACACTATCAGCATCCGGGACATCGCCTTCCAGTCCGCAGTCTGATGATACATGATGAACTGATAAATGGGATAATACTCGCCCTTTTGCCCCTCCAGCGCATCCCGGATGGGATCGGCTACCCGAACCATATCCAATGCCTCCGACATAGGCTTTTCCAAAATAACATCCAGCACCGAGAACAGCCCCATCAGGAAAAGACCTTGAGATTCATCTCCCAATCCGAAGTGGGAGGCCAGGGTTTCCGCAAACCGGGCACGCGTTAAGGAAAGCCTGGTGATCTCATCCGGTTTTTCCGCGCCCAACAATCTGGACACCGCAGTGGTTACCCACTTGCGAACCTCCTGCTGCCCCAGCATGGTCACCGCATGGCTGATGGTTTTTACCTTCTGGCTTAAGCCAATGTAGGGTGAATTTACCAGACGCATCAGTGAAACGGTAAGAGCCGTGTCCTTCTGGATGATCTTGGTGACCTCACTGAACTCAAAGCTGTCATCCCCCACCAGATTAAGCAGCTTAATCAGATTGACCTGTAGGGGTGAAACCTTATTTTTGCCTTTGGTGATAGGTGTGCGATAAAAACGCCCCTCAAACAGCGCGGCGCCGACAAAACCCAGCCCATTAAACATTTCCATGGTGTTAATATGAGTGATAACCTTTTTTAAGTGCCGGTATTTTTGGTTCAAGCCTTGCAGCAGCGCAATTTGGCCGGGCGTTCCCAGAATACGGTGATCCAGAAAAATATAGTCGCAAAGCTCCAGCATAGGGCCATAGCCTTCCGTAGTTTCCAGCTTCTGAATGCCAAAGCGGTATCCTAATGATTTAAGGCGCTTCACACTGCTTGTATATGCTTCTTCCACCTTGACTTCATTATCCAATAGGAAAATAACCTTGTCGGAAGGTTGGTCACATTGATGATCCAGATCTGCCAACAGCATCAAGCTATTGACAGGTATAAAAATTGGCTTTCCCATTGCGAACGCTTCCAAGCCCACGGTATTCAGGGCTTCCAGCAACGGGGAGCGCATTGCGCCGTCAAAAACGCTGGTGGCCTTGCTCCCCTGAATCAGATCATTTCCCTTTTGATACCGGAAATAATAAGCTTCCACAGCCATATCCCTATTAAACAGCGGTACAGGCACCATTAAAAGATCCATAGCTCTCCCCCGTCTCATATCTGTCTTGCTACCATTATACATGATATTGATATAAATCTCCAGCATTTTCTAAAATAATTCATGTTATAACTAAAGCCTCATCAATGGAAATTTTTTCGCCCTTCCCCCATAGCTTTTTTCAGGATCGGAAGCAAAGCGATTGCCAGTAAGCCGCCGGTCAGGGCGGTGATAAGCTGCGGAATTGAAAACATATTTGATATTACGGACGCCTGTTGTTCAGGCAATCCTAAAAATACAGGAACCGCAATTTGAACGATGCCGATATATAAAACCAAAAACTTAGCGGCTGCGGCGGTAATCAAGGCCGCGGCGAAGGCGGTATATTCACGGCCCATCCTTCGATTGCCTATGAAATGCCAAAGCAATACAAGAGTGACATTCCCGGCCGCGATAAAAGGTATTAAGCTCCAAAGCGGGCCGATACCCAAAAGCCTTGCCACGACGGGAGAAATAGCCGCGACGGAAAGCCCCGACAGGGGGCCGCAGGTCATCACCGAAACAATAAGCATTAGGTTGACGATAGACCCGGTTACCATATTCCCCAATGGCGCGGTTACAGCCTGTAAGACTATCAGCAGAGCTGTAAAAATTGCTGTCCGGGTAATCCAAAGCACCTTTTCCTTGTTATCCATAAATACCCACCCATTTCTTGTTTTTATTTGTCCATTATATTATAATTTGGACAATGCTCCTGTTGCGCACGCAACAAAACGAAGGATGGTGGAATAAACCATGAGGGAATATATCAATGATTTAGCCCTGACAAGCCTGTTTTCAGGCATTGAGCCGGATGAAATTGCCGGTCTGCTCGGTTGTATTAACGCAAAGCGTGTTGAATACGCAAAAGATGAGTTTATTATTGAGGAAGGCAGCATGATATATGATTTTGGCGTCATGCTGTCCGGGCATGGCCGCTCCATAAAATGGGAAGCGACCGACAGACTGATAATTATCACCCTGCTTAAAAAGGGCAGCGAGATAGGCGTTATGCTGGCCGCGAGCCCGGAACATAAAAGCCCGGTATCGGTGCAGGCTCTGGATGATGCTTCCGTTCTGCTAATCCCATTTGACCGCGTTTTTGCCCGCTGCGGGAGGGCCTGCCCGCGGCATGACAGGTTACTGCGCAATTACATTAATATCGTCGCGGAAAAAGGTCTTGTGCTGCATGATCGGATTGACTGTTTGCTGAAACCTACGGTACGGGAAAAGATTTTGACCTACCTGACGCGGGTATCCCGTGAGGAACAAAGCCGGACGTTTTCCATCCCGGTCAACAGGAACGTCATGGCCGAATATCTCAATATTGAACGCAGCGCGCTTTCAAGGGAGCTATCGAATATGAAAAAAGACGGCTTGATAGACTATCATAAAAATACCTTTATGCTGAAATATTAACTAAAGCAAAAAGACCTCACAGCCTTCGGGATTGTGAGGTCTTTCAAATGCACATTTAAGTGAATGATTATCTCTTGGAGAACTGCGGCGCACGGCGCGCAGCCTTGAGACCGTATTTTTTGCGCTCCTTCATACGAGGGTCGCGGGTGAGGAAGCCTGCCTTTTTCAGCGCGGGGCGAAGCTCGGCGTCATAAACAAGCAGCGCCCTGGCGATTCCATGACGGATTGCACCAGCCTGGCCTGTAACACCGCCGCCGTTTACGCGGGCAACAACATCAAACCGTTCGGTGGTCTGCGTCAGCTCCATGGGCTGACGGACAATTAACTTGAGTGTGTCCAGTCCAAAGTAATCGTCAATATCCCGGTCATTAATAGTAACCTTGCCGGTTCCCGGATAAAGCCGGACACGGGCAACAGATTCTTTTCTTCTTCCGGTTCCGTAAAAATATGTTTTGGTATCATACATTAGTGGTATCCCCCTTCCCTACAGTGTCCAGGCTTCTGGTTTCTGCGCCTGGTTCTCATGCTCCGCGTCCCGGTAAATGCGGCAGCGTGTGAGCGATTTGCGGCCTACGGTGTTGTCCGGCAGCATGCCCTTGACAGCAAGCATCATAGCCTTTTCCGGCTTTTGCTTCATCAGCGCGTCGTAACGAACCTCCTTGAGGCCGCCCACCCAGCCGGTGTGGTGCCGGTGGTATTTTTGGGTAAGCTTGTTGCCGGTAAGCAATGCTTTTTCAGCATTTATAATGATCACATGATCACCGCAGTCGGCATTTGGGGTAAATGTTGGCTTATGCTTGCCGCGCAGGATATGGGCGGCAGTCGCAGCGGTGCGGCCCAGGGCCTTTCCGCTTGCATCCAGGATATACCATTTTCGGCATATATCGCCGGATTTTGGCATAGTTGTGGACATCGTAAAACCTCCTATTTTGTGCATCTTTCCATATAATGGATGTGTAGCTCATCAACAACCAATAGTATACCTGCTGGCAAGCGCTTTGTCAAGCACAATTTTAATCTACAAAGACCGATCTTCCATTTTCTCCCGTTTCCTCTTTCAATCTCTCTCAAGCTCACCACTTATTTTACATTTTTCTAATAGTGTAAACCTGACGCAATTGACAAGCATAAAGAATTCATGTAAGATTATTATAATACTTATTAGTTTTTTGCAAAGAAAGGATTTCATATGGCTAAATATCCCGGGGTTTCTATGATGGTCACACGTCGACTGCCCCGTTATTACAGGTGTTTGGAGGATCTTATACAAAAAGGAGTGGAACGAATTTCCTCTCGTGAGTTCGCGCAAATAATTGGTTTCACCGCATCTCAAATTCGTCAGGATTTGAATTGCTTTGGCGGCTTTGGACAACAAGGCTATGGCTATAATGTTTCGGTTCTCTACCAGGAAATTGGACGCATCCTTTCGGTGGATCGGGAGTATCCCGCCATTTTGGTGGGCGCCGGCAACTTGGGCCTTGCTTTGGTTAATCATATGGGTTTTCAGCAAAAGGGCTTTAAGCTGACGGGGATTTTTGACAAAAACCCTTCTATTATTGGCAAGGTTGTCGGCGGGTGGCCGGTGTGTGATGTCGCGGAAATGGGCGCTTTTTGCAAAACCCACAAGCCGGTGGCGGCCGCGCTCTGCGTCCCGGATTCAGCCGCTCTTGAAGTGGCGGAGCGTTTGGTGCGCAATGGTGTGCGGGGCTTTTGGAACTTTACCCATCACGACCTGTCCCTTCTCTACAAGCAGGAGGATGTGGCGGTAGAAAATGTTTATCTGGGCGACAGTTTGATGACGCTCACCTTCCTGGTGACCGAGTTGATTGAGGAATAGATTTCCCCGCTGTGTATATCATTTAATATGAAGCGCGCATCATCCGCCGGGAGATGCTTTTTGAGTAAAAAACAGCAGGCAAATTTGCCTGCTGTTTTCAGTTTTAGGGGTGATTGTCTTGGAAAAAGAAAACCTGCGAAAAATATTTACCCATTATTTGATTCCCAGTATCGCCCTGGTCATCAGCTACCTTTTTACCGGTATCGGTCAGGGAATGCAGCCGGTGGTGAGCCTGCGCCATGGCCAGGGACGTCCGGAGGACTGCCGGACGGTGCTGTACCTCGCCCTAAAAATTTCGGCTGTGCTGGGCGTGCTATCCTTCCTGACGGGCATGCTGCTGCCCGACCGGATCACCGCCCTCTTTAACAGTGAAAACAACACCCAACTGGCGGCGATCACCATCCCCGCCATTCGCATCTACTTTTTCAGCTTTCTCCTCATGGGCCTGAATATCTGCTGCGCCTCTTATTTTCAGTCCACCCTACAGGCCAAAAACGCTGCGGTCATCTCCCTGCTTCGCGGCTTTGGGCTGGTGATCCTGGGGGTGCTTACCCTCCCCCGCCTTTTGGGCCTCGCCGGCATCTGGCTCATTTCCCCCCTTGCCGAATTATGCACCGCCATCCTCTGCCTGTATATGCTGTACCGTTCAGCAATTACCTCCGCAGAGCAAGGAGGAGCACCTGAATAAAGGGCATCCGTTTATGCATTAGGGTTATCCAAAAGATCCTGCAAGGTAACGCCATCCAGATACTCCTCTATCACCTGGCGCAAACCCTCCCAAACGCCCAGCGTCTTACAGATATCCTTCCGTTTACAGGTGTTGCGCTTATGATCCAAACAGGTCACAGGCGCAAGGCCGCCCTCGGTGACGCGCAAAATCTCACCGACTTTATAATCCTTGGGATCCCTTGCCAGCATATACCCGCCCTGAAATCCCCGGTTGGCCTGTAAAATACCTGCCCCGTTTAAAAGCGGGACAATCTGCTCCAGATATTTTTTGGAGATCTCCTGATGCTCCGCAATTTCCTTTAAGGCAATGTACCCCTCATCCCTGCGCTCCGCCAGATCCAGCAGCATTCGCAGGGCATATCGTCCCTTTGTAGATATTTTCATCTGTAAATCCCCCATTCATCGCCGTAATTATTGTTCCGCCAATACCTATTAATTTTATATGTTTTGATTATATATTGTAGATTTTGCTTTGTCAACGGCTTTCCTTTTGATAAGCACGTCAATCTAATTTACATCGGAACCACCCCGCCGTCTGCGGATGGACCTCCAAGGAGGGGAATAGAGCTAAAAGCGACCTTAAATTCCCCTCCTTGGAGGGGTGGCGCGGAGCGCCGGGGT
>Ga0153996_1001167_pt1 | contig 10833 bp, 10 predicted proteins | sample TSNC080MetaG_FD_104728 | JGI IMG/M metagenome (GOLD analysis project Ga0153996, IMG submission 104728) | Attine ant fungus gardens microbial communities from North Carolina, USA - TSNC080 MetaG | ecosystem: Host-associated > Fungi > Mycelium > Unclassified | place: USA: North Carolina, Lumber... | reverse complement strand
ATGCAAAGATTTACCGGATGATGTGGTTATCACTTATATGACCCATCTGGAAACCTTGGACAATGGTCTTACCACGGTGAAGTTGATTGGTAAGCTGTTACGTGAAAAAATCACAATTGAAGGTTTGTTTACTGTCGTACTTAGAACTGGTGTAGCAGAAGCGAGATATTATTTTTACACCCAGAACAGCGGCAAGGATACAGTAAAATCCCCTATTGGCATGTTTCCAACCTATGCGATTGATAACGATTTAAACTATGTTGCTGACAAGATTCGTAACTACTATGAAGTGGGTGAATACAGGCCTGATTCTGAAATGGCGGCAGCGGATGCGGCGGTTGCAGCAGATGTTGAAAAACCTACTGGTGGAAGAAAGGGAAGAGGATCAAAGACTACTGAAAAAGCAACCCCACCGCAGGTAGCAGGGCCGGAAGTAAAGGAAGAAGTCAAGACTCGTAGAAGTAGAAAAGAGGTCGAGCAGGAGAATCAGGAAAAGATTGCCGGATACATGGATAAGTGTGATGAAGCTGTTGATGATATTGCCGGTGATGAAGAAGGTGTTCCGTTTAATGAAGCAGACGAAGCAACCAAGGATATCCCAAAGCCGGAACTTGAAACACCACCGAGACGCACCCGCAAAGAAAGACAGGCGGAAGTAAAAGAACCAACAGAAGTAGAAGAAATGAATGAAGCGGTAGGGCAAATGGTAGAACCTAATAGTGGTGAAGTAATGGAAGCACGCACACGCAGAACTCGTACACAGGCTACACCAGCGGCAGAACCAAAACAGAGCGATACCGCAGCCCCGGCAACCCGCAGAACAAGAAGAACACGATAAGAAAGAGAGGAAAGAACTATGAGTAATGGAAGAAACAACAATATGGATGGACTTAGTGCATTGCTTGGATTGGCTGCACTTGCAGGACTGGCAGACGGTGATTCAGTATCGCCGCTTGCCAAAGCAATGAAACCGGCAGCCGAGCCACCGAAAAAGCCAGAAACATCCCCGCTTGAAACTGCAAAAACGGCAAAGACGCTTTATGACAGTTATATGGACGCTGGTTTTACATCTGTGCAGTCATTTGATTTATTGAAACTGATGTTATCAAAAGGTATGAACAAATAAGAAAGGTTAAAAGGTGAATAATTATGGCAGTAGATTTTAGCGTATTTGATGAAAAGGTGGATTTGAACGAGTTACAGAAAGAGGTCGAAGCGGCAAATAGCGGTGATTTTGATGATGTGCCGGACGGTACATATGTGGTCAGCATTGAAAAGATGGAATTAACTTTAACCAAGGCAGAAAGTAAGCCGATGTTTGCCGTTCAGTTCAAGATCACAGAAGGTGATCAGAAAAGTCGGATGATCTTCTTCAACCGGGTTATCGGTGGTAATAAGAATACAGAAAAGTGGAATGACGGCAAAGCTATCAAGTCCGTTATTACGTGGCTGGATAAACTGGAAACGCAGGTTGTGCCGGAATTCCTCAACTATCAGGACTTTTCTGAATGTGTCCTTGATATTTTCCAGGAAGTTCAGGGGCAAATTGAACTGGAAGTTGATTATGCTGCAAAGAAGTTCAATCCGGTAAGCATCAAGGAAGTATACGACATTTAAGGGTGTTGGCGGTGGAAAGGGTTGAAACCCAAACCACCGCCGTATAAAAAGGTGGAGCGGATGATATTTTATGACTTTGAAGTTTTTAAGTACGATTGGCTTGCAGTTTTAATTGATGTGACACGAAAAACAGAACACGTAATAATCAATAACCCTGACCAGTTAAAAGCCTTATATGAGCAAAATACAGGCAATATATGGGTTGGTTTTTACAACCGTCACTATGATCAGTACGTCATGAAAGGTATCATGTTGGGACTTGACCCCAAAAGGATAAGTGATCAGATAATTGTTGATGGAAAAGAAGGGTGGCAAATTTCATCTGTATTCAATAAAGTGCCAATGATTAACTATGATGTGATGCCAAACCCGCCTGTTGGACTGAAAACACTGGAAGGTTTTCTTGGTTCCAATATCAAAGAAACAGAAGTTCCGTTTGATTTGGATAGACCGTTGACCAAGGAAGAAATTGAGCAAACAGTATTCTATTGTCGGCATGACGTGGAACAGACCATTAAAGTGTTCCTTGAAAAGATTGATGATTTTAATGCTATGCATGGTATTGTGCGGGCATTTGATTATATTCCGCTTTCCTGCATTGGTGATTCCGAAGCAAGGATTACTGCAAAGGTGCTTGATTGTGTCAAGACCACGTTTAAAGATGAATTTGACTATTACTTTCTTCCGTGTATCCAGTTGAAGAAATATCAATACATCATGGATTGGTTTGATACCGCCGTGGAAGATTGTACTGCTGAAATGCAAGCGAATTATGTGGAAGCTATGGAAAAATACCAATATGCAGCGAGTACCAAGGATAAAAAGAAGTGGTCAAAGCAGATGGATACTTGTAATTGGCGGGATGATTGGCAGTGGTCACGGTATTTTTACAATCGGTCATTGGATGCAATGGTTGGGGGGATTCCTCACACATTCGGCTTTGGCGGTCTGCACGGTGCAATAGCTGACCCATTTCACGCTAAGGGGTTGATTCTTCATGTAGACGTTGGTTCATATTATCCGTCAATGCTGATTGGGTGGGGGTTGGTTACAAGGGCGGCACGAAAACCGGAACAGTACAAGAATGTATACGATACCCGCATGGAATTGAAAAGGCAGGGCAAGAAAAAGGAACAAGACCCATACAAAAAAATGCTAAATGCTTTATCAGGTGCAATGAAAGACAAGACCAATCCGGCATATGACCCAAGAAATAATAACATCATGTGTATCAATGGTCAGTTAATGCTTCTTGACCTAATTGAACATTTGGAAGTGATACCGGGCTTTGAACTGATTCAGTCTAATACGGATGGTCTTATCATTCGTATACCGGATACTGATGCAGCTTTTAACATGGTGGATGATATTTGCTATGACTGGGAAAGACGTTGCAGCACGGAACTTTGTGATATTACGCTTAGTCTTGATACCATAAAAGAAATCTATCAGAAAGACGTGAACAATTATCTTTGGGTAGATGCGGATGGGAAGGTTGAACGTATTGGGACATACCTGAAAGAACTGTCACCTGTTGACAATGATTTACCTATTATCAACAAGGCTTTGATGGAATACATGGTAAACAAAACCCCAGTAGAACAAACCATCAATCAATGTGATGACCTGATTCAGTTTCAGAAGATTGTGAAGCTGTCAGGTAAATATAAACACGTGGAGCATGAACACTGTATCCCAGTTAAGACCGTAACGGGGGTTAGGGTCAAGAAGGTAGAGTATTCATACCCAACGACCGTGAAGTACTCATATAAGTCATATAGAGTGTTTGCATCCAATGATTTAATGGATGGCAGAATCTTAAAATGTGGTGGAAGTCGTGGGAAACCTGAAAAATTTGCTAATACCCCCGATCATTGTTTTATCTACAATGATTCAGTAGTTGGAGTAAAAGTACCATCAGACCTTGATAAGCAGTGGTACACAAAGTTGGCAAAAAAACGATTGGAACAGTTTGGTGTTAAGGTATAGAAAGCCGGAAAGGAAGTTATATATGGATTTAGAAATTAAATACGACAATGGTTCAATGATTGTTCATTTAGATGAGTTTTTGAATTGCAGAAGCATCAGTAAATTCAGAAAACTGGTCAAGTTGATAAATCAGAGTGCAAACCCAGACGACATTGGCAAGGTCAGAATGTTCATTGAACAGGAAATCAAACAACTTGAACCAAGGCAAAAAGAGAATGAGCGGTACGTCATAGGGTATGAAGAAAAGGTGAAGTTCTGTCAAAAACAGTTGGAAAATTGTATTTACAATCGTGAAAGATTCAAGAAAAACAGTAGCGGGTGGCAGCACTTCAATATCCACGTGAAACAGTTTCGTCAGGAATTAAGAGAAATCAAGACATTATTAAGTCCCCAGAAATCAGACCGTGACAAGTACATCAGGAGTAAACAGTTTTATGTGAAATGCCTGGAAAATATTTCATAAGGGTGGGTGAAAAGAATGCTTTACAAGGGTTATGTTGAAACCAAGGGAAAACAGAGCATTGAAAAATTAAAGGGTAGAACAAAGTTCAAGACCTATGATGAAGTGAAAAATGCTTCTGGTTTCGGCGGTGTCCTTGCTGATGACACTATCCTCATAGATATTGATGATGCGGAACAGTCAGAAATGATGATGAACATTGTGGAGGAGTACCAGCTTGATTGCCGGGTGTATCAAACCTCACGGGGCAGGCATTTCCTATTCAAGAATCAGGTCATTCAGCGGAATCGTACCCATGTACCACTTGCGGTAGGACTGACTGCCGATATTAAGGTTGGTTACCGTACATCGTATGAGATCATCAAAGTTGACGGTGTGGAACGATTCTGTGAATGGGACATTGAAGAAGGTGGTACATATCAGGAAATACCCAAGTGGTTATATCCCGTCAGGGCCGCCGCTGATTTTGTTGATATGGATGCCGGGGATGGTCGGAATCAGGCACTATTTAATTATATCCTGACCTTGACCGCTAATGATTTTACGGTGGAAGAAACACGTGAGTGTATCAGAATACTGAACAGATTTGTACTGAAAGAACCGCTTGGTGATGAAGAACTGGAAGTAATCTTGAGGGACGAAGCCTTTCAAAAGCCGGTATTCTTCTTAGGGTCATCGTTTCTTTTTGATAAATTTGCAATTTACCTAAAGAATAATTCACATGTCATCAAAGTTAATGGTCAGCTGCACATATATAGGGATGGTATTTATGTGAATGGATACAGGGAAATAGAATCAGAAATGATTTCCCACATCCCAAATCTAAAGAAAACCCAGCGGCGGGAAGTGTTGGACTATATGGAATTGATGGTTGAAGGACGACAGGCAGCCGAAGCGAATTTAATAGCGTTCAATAATGGGATATATAACGTTGTTGCGGATGAATTAAGACCGTTCAGTGCAGATGTTGTGATAACCAATAAGATACCTTGGGATTATAACCCTAACGCATACAGTGATCTAGCAGATAACACTTTGAACAAACTGGCTTGTGATGATGTGACAATTCGGTCTTTACTGGAAGAATGCATCGGTTACTGTTTCTACCGTAGGAACGAATTGGGAAAAGCTTTCATTCTTACCGGCGATAAGTCAAACGGAAAAAGTACATACCTAAGTTGTGTCAAGGTCATTTTAGGTGAAATAAATACATCATCATTGGACTTGAAAGAACTGGGTGATAGGTTTTCAACCAGTATGATGTTCGGAAAGTTGGCAAATATTGGTGACGATATTGGCGATGACTTTCTGCAAGGTTCCCAGGTGGCAATGTTTAAGAAGGTGGTGACTGGTGATCGAATCAAAGCGGAAAGAAAAGGTCAAGACCCTTTTGAGTTTAACCCGTTCATCAAACTTTTGTTTAGTGCCAATGACATACCCCGAATGAAAGACAAAACAGGGGCGGTGCTTAGGCGGCTGGTTATTATCCCTTTTAATGCTGCATTCTCTAAGGATGACCCTGACTATGACCCATATATCAAGTATAAACTGATTCAACAGGAATCTATGGAATATTTGATTATGCTGGGAATTGGTGGCCTGAAAAGAATCCTTGAGAATCAGGAATTTACAAAGTCAGCCAAGGTACAAAGCCAGTTGGATGAATATGAGGAAGAGAACAACCCGATTATCGCATTCATTGCCGATTGTGGGGAAGAAATGATTGAGAATGAGCCAACCAATGAAGTATATAAGCGATACCAGTTGTTTTGTGCTAACAATAATATGACACCTATGAGCAATCTTGTGTTCAGTAAGCAGATAAATAAACGGCTGAATTTTAGTGTAGTTCAGAGAAAATTGAACGGTCAAAACAGAAAGATATTTGTGAGAAACTAAGAAAGGAGAAAAGAGGTTGAGCGATTATCAGAAGTTTATAGATACAAAAAATTTAGTCATGCAGAGTTCGGGAATTAATGTGGATGTATCAGAATTGAATCCGGCATTATTTGCTTTTCAAAAGGACATAGTCCGCTGGGCTTTGGCAAAAGGTAAAGCGGCCATATTTGCCGATTGCGGACTTGGAAAAACGTTGATGCAACTGGAATGGGCACATCAGATAGGAGGTAAGGTGTTGATACTCGCTCCATTATCAGTAACACAGCAGACGCGAAAAGAAGGTGAACGGTTTGGCTACCAGGTGAATATTTGCGAATCAAATGAGGATGTTCAGGATGGAATCAATATTACCAATTATGAAAAACTGGACAGGTTCGAATGCGGGAAATTTGATGGGGTTGTTTTGGATGAAAGCAGTATCTTAAAATCCTTTACCGGAAAAATCAGAAATCAGATTATAGAGTACTTTTCAAAAACACCCTTCCGGTTAGCGTGTACTGCAACTCCTGCACCCAATGATTTCATGGAACTTGGAAACCATTCGGAATTTTTAGGTGTTATGACCCGTGCGGAAATGTTATCCATGTATTTTGTACATGATGGTGGGCAGACATCAAAATGGAGGCTAAAACGTCATGCGGAAAATATATTCTGGCAATGGATGGCATCATGGTCAGTATTCATTGACAATCCTAAAAACTTAGGATATGCGGTCGAAGGTTATGAACTCCCGGCATTGAATATTCAACAGATCATTGTGGATGGTGATGATCCCGTAACAGAACCAATGACTTTAACGCAACGCAGAAAAGTGAGAAAAGAAAGTATGGAGTTACGCTGTCAGGCGGCTGCAGAACTAGTAAACGGTAATGATGAACAATGGCTTGTCTGGTGTGACTTAAATGATGAAAGCCGCCGGTTATGGGAATTGTGTGAAGATTCATGGGAGATAAAAGGTTCTGATAAGCCAGCGTATAAATCAGAAACCATGATGGAGTTTTCTGCTGATATGATTAAATGCTTGGTTACTAAGCCGTCTATCGCAGGATTTGGAATGAACTGGCAGCAGTGCCGTAACATGGTTTTTGTGGGTTTGTCGGATTCATATGAGCAATTCTATCAAGCTTTGCGCAGGTGTTGGCGATTTGGTCAGAAGCAGGAAGTAAATGTCTATATAATCATTTCCGCAAAGGAAGGAACTGTCAAAGAAAACATTGAACGTAAAGAAGCGGATGCGAAAAAGATGCGGGATGCAATGATTGAATTAACGAGAGAGATTACGCAAAAGGAATTAAAACATACGGTCAGAATAATCAGTCCATACAATGCGGGTACGATCATGAGACTGCCGAATTGGGAGGAATTCAATGAAAATCTTAGAACAGCAAATTGAGGAATTTTATTCAATGTATCATGGGGACAATTGTGAAGTAATAAAGGGGATACCGGATAACAGCATCCACTACAGCTTATTCAGTCCACCATTTTCATCCCTTTATACCTATTCCAACAGTGACAGGGATATGGGAAATAGTAAAAATGATGAAGAGTTTTATAATCATTTCACCTATCTGGTAACTGAACTTTATCGGGTGACGATGCCTGGGCGGCTCCTTTCATTCCATTGCATGAATATCCCTTTGATGAAACAACGGGATGGGGTTATTGGAATTAAGGACTTTCGGGGACAGTTAATTAAGATGTTTCAGGATGTGGGTTTTATCTTTCACAGTGAAGTTTGTATTTGGAAGAATCCGGTAACGGAAATGCAGCGCACAAAAGCATTAGGGTTATTACATAAGCAGATTAAAAAGGATTCTGCAATGAGCCGACAGGGTATTCCAGATTATGTGGTAACCATGCGCAAGCAAGGGGAAAACCCCGAACCAATTGAGCATACTAATGAATCATTTCCTGTTGATTTATGGCAGCAATATGCAAGTCCGGTATGGATGGATATACGGCAATCAGATACTTTGCAAAAGAAATCTGCAAGAGCGGAAGAAGATGAACGTCACATTTGTCCTCTACAACTGGAAGTAATAAAAAGGTGTATTTGCCTTTGGACAAATCCGGGTGACATTGTTCTTGACCCGTTTGCAGGAATTGCGTCCACAAACTACATGGCATTACGATTAGACCGCCGCACCATTGGGATAGAACTGAAAGATTCCTATTATGTGCAGGCCGTTGCAAATTGTGAGTTGGCAATGGGTGAACCTATCATTGATTTATTTGATGAGACGGTATGAACCATTCGCTTGTTCAGATAATTGAAGTTTGAGTGAATAACAAAAAATGAAAGGAGTCGGAACTCTGGCCAGGGTAACGATGCATCGGTTCCTTTCGAAAAATGGAAAAGAAAATAATAGGAATTGATGGATTTTGCGGTGGCGGTGGAGCTACCCACGGATTAAAACGAGCAGGAATAATCATTAATATAGCAATTAACCATGACCAAGCGGCGATTCTACTGCATGAGACTAATCACCCGGAGACGCAGCACTTGACCGAGGATATTTTTACAGTCGATCTAACCAAGTATTTAACCAAGCAGTGCAAGGTGGGTGTTATGTGGGCTTCGCCAGACTGTACTCATCACAGTAAAGCAAAAGGAGATAAACCGTTAGATGCAGATTTGCGGATGTTGCCATGGTCGGTGCATAGGTTGTGTGAACAGATTTTAGAAATTACAGGTAGTCTGCCGGATGTCTTGTTTATGGAAAATGTAGAGGAAATACAGGATTGGGGGCCATTAGATGAAAATGGTAGACCGATTAAAGAGCGAAAAGGTGAAGAGTTTAAAGAGTTTATAGCAGCTATGGAGCAATTAGGCTTTGTATTCGAGGGGCAGGAACTGGTTGCGGCAGATTATGGCGCACCAACTACCCGTAATCGTTGGTATGGTATTTTTCGGTCAGACACCAAACCGATTGTATGGCCAAAGCCGACACATAATAAATGCGGAACGGACGGATTGCAAAAGTGGGTACCAGTATCAACGGTTATTGATTGGACGGATTTGGGTAAGTCGATATTTGACCGCAAAAAACCTTTGGCCGAAGCCACACAGCGCCGGATTGCAAAAGGAATTAAAAAGTTTATTGTGGATAATCCAGAACCATTTGTTGTGCCGGAGAAAGAAGCAATGGCGTTTTTAATCCAGTACCATTCGGAAACCAGGGTGCAAGATGTAAGAGGGCAAAGCTTATGCGAGCCGATCAGAACATTGGACACCAGTAATCGGTATGGCTTGGTAACAGCGTTTATCACCAAATACTATAAAACAGGTATCGGCCAAGGTTGCAATGAGCCACTGCATACGATAACAACATCACCGGGACATTTTGGATTGGTGTCAGCATTTCTGATTAAATACTACGGAACCGATGGTGGACAGCCGATTGATACACCGCTGCATACAATTACCACAAAGGATAGATTTGGTCTTGTCAATGTGATTTTAACAATTAAGGGGGAGCAGTACATTATCTCGGATATTTTTTTACGAATGTTGAAAGCAGAGCCGGAACTTAAACTGGCGCAAGGATTTGACCCGGATTATATCATCACGCATGATTATACTGGGAGGAAGTACCCAATAAAAGAGCAGGTGGCAAAAATCGGTAATAGTGTTGTGCCGGTAATGGCAGAGATGTTGGCAAGAGCAAACGTAACCGGTTTTAATAACTAAATTAAAGTTTAATCAGAGAAAGGAGCCGGAACCTTTCCGGAAAATGGCGCGCCGGGTTCCTTTCAAAAAAATGGCAAAGTCAAACATTATTGTGCCCGAAGGGGTACAGAGTGATTACACAAGCGTAATCGTGAGCTATTCAAATGGTATTGATAGTATGGGGGCCTTATATTGGGCAATCCAGAATTTTGACAAGAAAAAGATATTCCTACTATATTGTGACACTGGTCTTGAGTATCCGGAGAACATCCAGTTATTCTATCAGACAGCTGCATTTATTGGGGTGACACCGGTACTGCTGGAACATCCTAAGGGATTTCTGGGGTTACTGCTTGAAGAACGATTGATGTGGCCCGACATGAAAAATCGTTGGTGTACGGCATATTTGAAAACTGGTATCACCGATAAATGGATACGAGCAAATCGCCAGATTCTTGGTACAAAGTGTTTATTCGTTTCAGGTGAACGTCGGGACGAAAGTAAGAGCCGGGCAAAACTGCCGGAGATTGAATATCATAGTACCACCCTAAAAACGAAACGGGTAGCAGATTTTATCTGCCACTGGTACCGCCCTTGCTTGGATTATGAAAAAGGAAAGATGTTTGAACAGGGGAAATCATTAAAACTGGAACCGCATTTTTGCTATGAATATCTAAATCGGTGCAGCTGCATGGCCTGCATGTTTATGTCAGACCGACACGCAATTGAGAATATGAAGCGGTATCCAGAACAGATAAAACCTTTTGTAGATGCGGAAATTATGTTATCGCATACTTGGAAGAAAAATAAGGGCTTAGAAGAACTGTGGAACCAGTGCCACGACATTGATGACGTAGAGGAAGGAGTAAGCGAAGTTGAATAATCCAAGACGTAACGCAGAAGGTTATGCAGACCCCACCGCCTACCAAGGTATGCAGGCAGTGGTGAGGGAAGAATCTGAAATAGATATGCGGGTACATAATTTAATCAAAGTGGTGAAGTTTATCATTCGACAGTGTGGTTTTGAATTGGTGGGACGAATTCACTTGAAGGATATAAAAACAGGAAAAATGTACAAATAACCCTTTGCGTAGCGGTTAAATGGCAAAAGGTAGCGGTTGGGTAGCGGTTAAGGTAGCGGTAGAAATGTAGTGTTTATGCGGCGGTATCGGTAGTAGCGGTTAGGGTATGAGTT
>Ga0153996_1001166_pt1 | contig 10838 bp, 9 predicted proteins | sample TSNC080MetaG_FD_104728 | JGI IMG/M metagenome (GOLD analysis project Ga0153996, IMG submission 104728) | Attine ant fungus gardens microbial communities from North Carolina, USA - TSNC080 MetaG | ecosystem: Host-associated > Fungi > Mycelium > Unclassified | place: USA: North Carolina, Lumber... | reverse complement strand
CCCGCGCTTTCCTGCTGCTGGCGTTTTCAACCAGCTCAAGAATCTTAGCCACGGTTGAATCATCAAATATTTTGGTTACTCTTACCGATAACACGCCATCCAAATTGACGCAGCCGCTGATGATTTCCGAACCATCAGACACCCCGCGCGGCACCGACTCACCGGTCAGAGCCGACGTATCAACAAGGGACTCCCCGGAGATAACTACGCCATCAAGGGGAATCCGCTCCCCGGCCTTTACCAGAATCACATCTCCGACTTCAACATCGTCGGGATCAACCTGACGAATCTGCCCGTCTACTTCAATATTAGCATACTCCGGACAGATATCCATCAGTTTGGTTATCGACTGCCGTGAACGATTGACCGCGTAGTCCTGGAACAGTTCACCGACCTGATAAAACAGCATTACCGCTACCGCTTCCGGATATTCACCGATGCCAAATGCTCCAAAAGTCGCAATACACATCAGGAAGTTCTCATCGAAGACCTGCCCTTTCCTAATATTGCGGGCCGCTTTGAAGAGAATATCCCATGCAATTACCAGATAAGGAGCGGCATACCAGCATAAACCGATCGGAAATTCCTCTAATCCGTAAATCCAATCATTCGCCTTGATGACGGTCAGCAATATGTACAGCAAGACCGTCACGATAATGCGGACAAGCATCCTTTTTTGTTTCTTAGTCATAAAATCAGCTCCTTAAAACTGCACTTTGCAGTCCGGTTCTACCTTGCTGCAAACTTCGGTAATCTGAGTCTTTACACCTTCAAATTTACTTTCATCTACATCGATGGTCAGCTTCTGCATCATAAAGTTCATCACAGCATCGTTAACTCCATCGATCTTCTTGATTCCCTCTTCCATTTTAGCTGCACAGTTGGCGCAATCCAGGTTTATCATTTTAAATTTTTTCTTCATAGTTTTACCTCCGCTTAGAAATAGAATTTTATATTAACATTATTTACATATGAGCAATTGTTCATATGTTCATCTTTATAATATTCCTTTCATCCACAGATGTCAATAGATTTTGCTTAAAAATTTCATGTTATTGAGAGGTCGAAGAATAATTTAGGTAATAAAAATGCAGGCATTGAAACGTGTCGTTGTTCTTCCAGTATTCAGATCATAAGATGATCTGAATACTATCGAAGAACAGACTAAGTGCCTGCCTGCATTTTTATTACCTGAAAACTCTTATATTTTATGTTTATCAGATTTAGTTGAGAGAACAGCTTGATAGTGCAGCGCTCCTCCCCCACTAATCCTCGAAGGATTCTTTTATTTTGTCCATGAAGCCTCGCTTCTTTCCCTTTTTTTCTTCGACTTCTGCGCCGCTTTTATCTTGATTCAGGGAGTTTCCGGTGAGTTCGTCGTATTTGCGCAGTAAGTCTTTGGCTTCGGAACTTAGTTTGTCAGGGGTCTGGATTACCAGGGTTACGTAGTGGTCGCCGCGAACTTGTTCGTTGCGTAGGGAGGGGACACCTTTGCCCTTTAGGCGCACCTTGGTGTCGGTTTTGGTCCCTGGTTTTACGCTGTATAGGACGTCTCCGTCAACCGTTTTGATCCGTACATCTCCGCCTAAGGCTGCCTGTGCAAAACTGATGGGGGCGGTTGAGAAGATGTGCATATCCTGCCTCTGGAACAGCGGGTGTCGGGATACGGTCACTTCTACCAGCAAATCTCCGCGCGGACCGCCGTTTACACCTGGTTCGCCTTTGTCGCGGATGCGGATGCTCTGCCCGTTGTCGATACCGGCGGGAATGCTTACCTGTATTTTCTTTTTGTTGGCTATGTTACCGCTGCCGCCGCAGGCTGTACATTTGTCGCGGATTACTTTGCCGTTGCCGTGACAGTCGGGGCAGGTCTGGACATTCTGAACCGTTCCGAAGAAGGATTGTGAAGTATACACTACCTGACCTTTACCGCCGCATTTGTGGCAGGTCTCCGGGCTGGTGCCGGGTTTTGCGCCGCTGCCATGGCAGGTCGGACAGGGATCTTTAATTACTACATCAAGCTCTTTTTCGCAGCCGAATACCGCTTCTTCAAATGTGATGCGGATACCCTTGCGGATGTTGGCGCCTTTCATCGGGCCGTTATTGGTCCTGCTGCGCCTCGTGCCGCCGCCGAACAGATCACCGAAAATATCGCCGAAGATATCGCTGAAGTCTGCCCCGCTGAAGTCAAATCCACCGAAGCCGCCTGCTCCGCCGGCTCCGCCTTCAAATGCCGCATGCCCGAACTGATCGTACTGACGGCGTTTTTCAGGATCGCTAAGTACAGCATAGGCTTCCGATGCTTCTTTAAATAGCTTCTCTGCCTTTTCATCTCCCGGATTCATATCCGGATGATACTTCTTGGCGAGCACCCGATATGCTTTTTTTAAGGCGGCATCATCCGCATCTTTCGGTACGCTGAGCACCTCATAATAATCTCTCTTTGTTTCTGCCATAATATCTAACCTTTCATTTCTATTTGCGCAAGGACGTTCTGCGGGCTAAATTCTCATTTAATCCCGCAGAACGCTCCTGAATTTCGGCCGTCAATGCCGCCGTATCTATACTTCTTTATAGTCTCCGTCGACTACATCATCGCCATCAAAACCTTCCGGAGCCGGGCCCGCTTCCGGTGCCGGGCCGCCTTGTGCCTGCGCACCGGCCTGCTCATACATCTTGGTAAAGACCTTCTGAGCACTTTCCATCAGCTTTTCCTTGGCAACCTTAATTTCTTCTACCTGCGCATCGCTCATATCTTCCGGAGTTGATTTCTCAAGTAATTCTTTGAGTACCTTTACATCCGCTTCCACTGCTTCCTTATCAGCTCCGTCCACTTTATCGCCAACTTCGGTTAAAGCTTTCTCGGTCTGGAATACCAGTGCGTCAGCATCATTGCGGGTATCAATTGCATCTTTCCGCTTCTTATCTGCAGTTTCAAATTCAGCTGCTTCTCTAACTGCTTTATCAATATCATCATCCGACATGTTAGATCCGGCAGTAATCGTGATGTGCTGCTCTTTTCCCGTCCCCAGGTCTTTCGCGGAAACATTTACGATACCGTTGGCATCGATGTCAAAAGTCACTTCGATCTGCGGTACACCGCGCGGTGCCGGTGCGATTCCATCCAGCCGGAACTGTCCCAGTGATTTATTGTCTTTTGCGAACTGTCTTTCACCCTGGACGACGTTGATATCAACTGCTGACTGATTATCTGCCGCCGTCGAGAAGATCTGGCTCTTCTTGGTCGGGATGGTCGTATTTCTCTCGATCAGCCTGGTCGCTACTCCGCCCATCGTTTCGATCGAGAGTGACAGCGGGGTTACATCCAGCAGAAGGATGTCGCCGGCACCGGCATCACCGGCCAGTTTACCACCCTGGACGGAAGCTCCAAGGGCCACGCATTCATCCGGGTTGAGGGTCTTGCTGGGCTCTTTTCCGGTCAGCTGTTTTACTTTGTCCTGTACCGCCGGAGTACGGGTAGAACCACCTACCAGCAGAACCTGCCCCAGCTCTGAAGCTGTTACACCGGCATCTGATAAAGCTCTTTTTACCGGCTCAGCGGTTTTTTCTACCAGATCACTGGTCAGCTCATCAAATTTAGCTCTGGTAATATTCATGTCGAAGTGTTTTGGTCCTTCGGCGGTTGCTGTGATAAACGGTAAGTTGACATTCGTTGTCGTAGCTGAAGATAGTTCTTTCTTCGCCTTCTCCGCTGCTTCTTTCAAACGCTGCAGAGCCATCTTATCGGTTGATAAATCAACACCGTCAGTCTTCTTAAATTCAGCCAGCATATAATCGGTCAGTTTCTGGTCGAAATCATCACCACCCAGACGGTTGTTTCCAGCTGTTGATAATACTTCGATAACGCCGTCGCCGATCTCGATGATGGAAACGTCAAAAGTACCTCCGCCTAAGTCATATACCATAATTTTCTGTTCTTTTTCGTTGTCAAGCCCGTATGCTAATGCTGCTGCCGTCGGTTCGTTAATGATTCGCTTTACATCGAGTCCGGCAATCTTACCGGCATCTTTGGTGGCTTGACGCTGAGCATCGTTGAAGTAAGCCGGTACGGTGATAACCGCTTCATTTACCGTTTCGCCCAAATAGCTCTCCGCATCTGCGCGCAGCTTCTGCAGGATCATCGCAGAAATTTCCTGCGGTGAATATTTTTTTTCATCAATTGTTACTTCGTAGTCTGATCCCATTTCTCTTTTAATCGATGAAATAGTCTTTTCAGCATTTGTCACCGCCTGGCGTTTTGCCGGTTCACCGACCAGACGTTCACCCGACTTTGTGAATGCCACAATCGAAGGTGTCGTTCTCGCACCTTCAGTATTCGCGATAACTACCGGCTGTCCGCCTTCCATGACGGCTACACAGCTATTTGTCGTTCCCAGATCAATACCAATTATTTTACCCATAGTTCATATCCTCCTATCATATATCATTCATTATTGTCATCATTATTTATATAGAGTATATCCGGTCTTCGGATGATACTTTATAGCATCTTAGTTTACTACTTTTACCATGCTGTGTCTGACTACCCCATCCCGGTAAGTATAACCTTTTAAAAATTCTTCTGAAACCACATTATCATCGTGGTCTTCCGACTCTTCGTGCATCACTGCATTGTGCAGCTCAGGGTTAAATTCCTGTCCGACGGCTTCGATCGGTTTCACGCCTATCTCTTCCATCGTCGTCATCAGCTGTTTGTAGATCTTATCCATACCGTCCACAAACGGATCTTCCTTCTGCTCGTCGCCGACCTGCAGCAGGCCACGTTCAAAATTATCGATGATCGGGAGCATCTTTTCGATTACATCCTTTGCTCCGATCTCATACATGGCTGATTTTTCCTTTTCGGTACGTTTACGGAAATTATCGAATTCCGCCATCTGTCTGGTCAGCCGATCGGTCAGCTCTTCAATCTTCTCGTCTTTTTTGTCCTTCTTATTTTTCTTTTTGAAAAAGCCTTTATTTTCCGGCTCCTCCGCCTGATCGGCTGTAGAATCATCTATCTGATCAGCTGCTTCGGCTTCCTGTTCTGTGCCTCCATCGGCACCGGCTTCCTGAACGCCTCCTGCATCCTGTAATGTTTCTTCACCGTCTTTTACTTCTGATTCTCCGGCGTCCGGCTCAGCATTCTTCTTTGCCTCCGCGACCGCCTCTTTTACCATTTCCTGATTATTCTTTTGATTATCCAATCGGTTCCGCCACCTTTCCTGTCATGCTATTCTCTTCTATGAAAAATCGTGTCCAGTTCACTCTGCAATATCTTCAATGTCTTCATAACATGTTCATAATCCATTCGCTTGGGACCGATAATTCCGATGGTCCCCTGCATCCCTTCACCGAGCTCATATGTCGCGGTGACAACACTGCAGTCCTTCATGTTCTGAACCGGCATTTCATTACCGATGTATACCTGGATTCCGGTATTTTCCTCGCTGGTTAAGGTCTGGGTTACCAGTTCTGCCAGCTGCTGCTTTTCTTCAAAAGCATTAATGATCTCCTGAGCACTCTGTCTGTCGCTGAGTTCCGGATACTTGAAAATGTTGGTAGCACCGCTGGTATATATCTCCATATCTTCATCCAGCTGGATAACATTTTCAATAGCACTTAGTATATCTCCGACCAAATCTTCGTAACCGCTTGCCTGCTCTTTGATCCTGGCGATCATGCCAAGGTTAATCTCTTCGATCGACATGCCGTTGAGTGCGGTGTTCAGTAACATGTTCAGCTTCAGCAGCGTTTCATTGTTCAGCGGTTCATCCACCGTGACAATCTTATTCTTGACGATATTCCCTTCCATCACGATCACCGTCAGCAACTGTTCTTCATCCACCTGCGATAATTGAATAAACTTCAGCTTATTGCGGTTAAATTTAGGTGAAGAAATCATCGTTGCGTAATTGGTGCTGCTGGCGAGAACTTTTGCCGCCTGCTTCAGCAGCTGATCCATCTTATCGGCTTTTTCAAGCATCTGTTCCTGAATCTCACTTACTTCCTGTAATTTCTCTTCCATTAATGCATCGACATACAACCGATACCCTTTATCTGAAGGTATCCGCCCTGCCGACGTGTGGGGCTGCATAATATACCCGAGCTCTTCCAGATCAGACATCTCATTGCGGATGGTCGCTGAGCTCAGGTTTAGATCGGTATGCTTGGAAATCGTTCTGGAACCAACCGGTTCTCCTGTTTCGAGATAGTTTTGAATGATCGCATTTAAGATCTTTTGTTTGCGTTCAGTCATCTCTAATTGTCCTGTCATACCTGCTCCCCCCTTCGGCTTTCCGTTTATTAGCACTCAAAAAAGGAGAGTGCTAATACCTTCGATTATTAATTTATCATTCCCGCTTTCGTTTGTCAACACTATTTATACTTTTTTTATAATCTACAGCTATTTCTAAGAATTGGAAAAGTCATGATGTTTCTATTTTCTTTTTAAATAGGAAAGAAGGCATACTTATTGAGCTGCCGGCAATCAATATGATATACTTATTGAACTGCCGGTGGTTAATAAGGTATGATAATTTGGTAAGCCAATAATAAAAATAATAATATAACGAGGAATTCAGGTTATGAGTAAGTTGTTTGAACTGTATGTAGTATTCCTGAAAGCCGGCGGCCTGACGTCCGACGGCCGAATAGCGGCATCGCCGCAACGCCGGGAATCGTCTTCCCTTCACTCGTTATTATTACCTCTTTATTGATAAATTATATGGACAATCGGAAAACTCAGATAATGTTACAGCGAGGAAATAGATATGATATCAACAGAAAGTATCGAACACTACAAAGGGCCGGCACTTATGTCATTTCGCGGATCAGTATATATATTGCCTCACCCGGCCTTAAGGGAATATATCTCTTGTTATATGATCACCAGTCCCACCACCGCCGGGATGCACAGCAATCAGACCATTCTGCCCACAGCCAGTACGACATTAGTCTATTCTGCTCATCCCCGCAGCATTACAAGCGGTCTCAGAGGGGTCAATACAAAGCCTGTGGAAATCGGGAGCTATGCCCATAATATTCCGTTAATGCTGCTGATCGAGTTTCATCCGGCCGGTCTTTTTCTTTTTACCGATATTGAACAAAATCTATTAGCCGATTACTCATGCGCCTTTGATGACTTGAACCCCATTCTCAATAATCAGATCAGCCGGCTATTTGAACAGACCGCCGATATATCCTCTCTGGTGAGTAAACTCAATCAAGTGCTGCTGGCCTCGCTGGGGGATCATGCTATGCCCGATGCCATGTCCGCTGCCATGAAACTGATTCTCTCCAGCGGCGGAATCCTGAGCAGCCGGCAATTGGCGGCCGAGATTTTCTACAGCGAAAAACAACTAAACCGAATATTCAGGCGCTATATCGGCACCGGTATCAAGTCTTTCTCACGGATCGTCCGGACAAAACGGGCCTTATCTTTCATAGAAGCAGGTGGCAAATCATTGACATGTATCGCCGAACAGTCAGGTTATTACGATGTATCCCATCTGATTCGTGATCTGAAAGAAGTGTGCGGCATCACACCGCAGCAGTATTTACAAAAAATGTCCATTTTTTACAGTGACCCGTACAAACTGTAATGATAATATAGAGATAAATAGAAAATAATAATTTCAGAGGTGAGAAAATGTCTTTTAGTATGTCAATTAATTTTAAGGGAAACTGCCGTGAAGCTGTTCTTTTTTATGCCGGAATATTTCAACAGGAAGCACCATGCTTTCTGACCTATGCTGAAGGGGATACCTCTTTCGATCCCAATTTTCAGGTGTCGGAAGATATGAAAGACCAGATTATGCATACCAGTCTCAACATTGCCGGGACGATCGTAGAATTCTCAGATATGCCGGATACTTTTGAATTTATCCGCGGCAACAGCATGTTTTTAACCGTAACCTGCCATGAACCGGAAAAAGCCCGCAAGGTATTTGAACAGCTGGGTGAAAACGGGCAGACCGCTGTTCCTTTCTCGCAGATACCAGGACAAGGCTGGTACGGTATGGTCAGTGACAAATATCAGTTAGGCTGGATTTTAAAGGCGTAAGAATTCAGCAAACACATAATTGCTCACATCAATTCCCCGTTCGGTCAGGCGGATATAATCATCCTGCTCGATCAAAAGCTCCTTTTGAAACAGATCCGTTAGCTCCTGTGCATACAAATCTTCTATGTTACAGCCAAACAGATCGCAGAATTCCTGTTTACCGACACCCTGCATCTTACGCAGTCCAAGAAACATAAATTCTTCAATCTGCTCCTGTCCCGACAGTTCCTGCCGCTCCCGGACTTTCCCGGGGGCGGTTAAATATTCCTCCATATCTGAAGCATTGCTGAAACGTTGATTATTTAACAGCGAAGAGGCTCCCAACCCTAATCCCAGATATTCTCTACGTTCCCAATAGCCAAGATTATGGCGGCATTCACACCCGTCCTTTGCATAATTAGAAATTTCATAGCGGGCATAACCAGCCTGCTTCAGACAGCTTACTGTTTCGTGATAGATGGCCCGCTCCTCCGCTTCATCGGGAAGCGGACAGTTTGCCTTCTGACGCCTTCCGGCCTCATATAATTCATAGAACGGAGTTCCTTCTTCTATTATAAGGCTATAAGCGGAGATGTGCTCCGGCTGTGGCTGCAATGCCAGAATCGTGTGCAGCGTGTGCTGCCAGCTGGCTTTTGACTGACCGGGTATTGCCGATATCAGGTCCACATTTACATTTTCAAATCCGGTTTCCCGGGCGGTTCGATAGGTTTCCAGAAACATCCGGTAGGTATGGATGCGGCCCAGATTCCTAAGCTCTGCATCATTTACCGACTGAACCCCGATACTCAGGCGGTTAATGCCCGCCCTCCTATACATTTCCAGCTTTTCCCGGGTTACCGTTCCGGGATTTACCTCGGTTGTTACTTCTGCATCGCTGCGAATGGAAAAGACATCGGTGAGTGCCGCAAAGATCTGGCCGGTCTGCTCCGCCTCAAGGATGGAGGGCGTACCGCCGCCAAGAAATATCGTTGTCACTTCATACTGCACTGCTATTTCCCGGTAAGAATAGATTTCTTTCAGCAGTCCTTCTAAATACCGCTGACGTTCTTCCGACCGGGAGGGGGCGGATAAGAAATCACAGTATGCACATTTCTGCACGCAGAACGGAATATGGATATATAGCTCTAATTGGCTTTTTTCTTTCATGATGATGTTCTCCACTGTATCTGTCTTTTCCTTAATTTTATCACATTCTGCCGATAGTGTCCGGTACTTCTGAATTATTGTTCGCAAAATTTTGCAGAATCACCAGTGGTTCATAAGCACTATTATTTTTTATGCGTATACCTTTGCCGGCGCTCGCCTCCGATACGAAGAATTCATCCCCCGACTGCTGGCCGAATCTAAGCAGCCCCGGCGCTTCACAAGGAAATGTGCTGAATATACCATGTCCCTGGACCACCAGCGCGCCATAGCATGCTGCATCAGTCAGCACCACTTCTGCCAGCGGCGCAAGCTCTACCCGTTTTGCCGCCAACCAATCATTGGCATAGGTGATCCAAGCCTCATCAAGTCCTTCCAGACGCTTTTTAAGCGGCATAGGCGGACGGAAATAAGTTTCCCGATAATCCGGCCGGGTGCTTTCCTCCCAGTCAATCTGATCCATCAACGCATCAATATTGCCCTTTTCTGACTCTGGCTGACAATCGGTCAGCAGATGATGCGGGTTGACTTCACCCATTGTAACATTCTCCATAATGGTATTCACATCACTGTTCCATTGTGGCTCGTATGTCACAACCGATGCCGGTGCATGGATTACTCCGGCCGGGGTGTACCAGCCTGTTCCCAATTGAATGCGGTATGCCCGGGACAGTTCCGTGATTCTCGTATCATATTTATCATAATCCCGAATCCGCTTCTTAACTTCCTCTTTATCCGTCCCCGGATCAAACCCAAAATAAGTCAGCGGAAAGCGGCCCATATAAGAATTGTACTGCGGTGGGTAATAATATGCCTCCGGCTTCCCATGCATACCGATGGCTTCTGCCTTCTCTTCCGGCAGATGGAGGTGATGGAACAGCGGCTTTTCATAGTCATAGAGCTTGGCAAATGCCGGCCAGGTTCCATAGTTACCCTGCAGCTCGCTGCCGATTAGCGCCGCTCCCAATTCCTTTACAAAATCTTTGAAAAGAATCTGCTCCCCGGTATCCCGGTTTGCCAGCACGAAACTAAGTCCCTCATGCTCGGTCGTATCCGGGCCGTTCAGCGCTTGCGTAACCGACCCAAGCCAGCGCTCACAGATCCCGCCCCGGTTCATCCCGTATGCAAAATAATCGTCGGGATGCAGTTTCAGCCGTTTGCCCGGCTCGTTAAAGCCCCGCGGAACCCAAGCGGGTATCAGTTGCAGGACTCCATCTCCTTGCTCAAACACTTCTGATATTCTATTCTGATTCATCCTGTTTCTCTCCTCCACGCAGTTACATCTCTATGACCGCTTTGATAACTTCCTCTTTTCGGTGAATATTATCTTCCAGTGCCTGTTTAATTTCGCCAAAGGAATAATAATCGGTGGCAATCCGTTTCAGCGGCACTCTGCCGGAAGACACCAGATTCACGGCTGTGGGATACAGGTTCCGGTAACGGAATACCGTCACGATTCGGGCCTCCTTGGCCATCAGCGGGCCGAAATTATATTCAAAACTAGGATTCGCCGCCATTCCCACCAACACAATCGTACCACCGGCACACACGAGGTCTGCTGTCTGCCTGGCTGTTACCGGAGAACCAGCGGTTTCAAATACGTAATCCACGCCGCGGCCGCCGGTAAGCT
>Ga0153996_1001164_pt1 | contig 10842 bp, 9 predicted proteins | sample TSNC080MetaG_FD_104728 | JGI IMG/M metagenome (GOLD analysis project Ga0153996, IMG submission 104728) | Attine ant fungus gardens microbial communities from North Carolina, USA - TSNC080 MetaG | ecosystem: Host-associated > Fungi > Mycelium > Unclassified | place: USA: North Carolina, Lumber... | reverse complement strand
GTGAACGCAGGTAACACTCTGGTGAGTCTGCTGCCAACTGCGACTATACCGCTCAGCAGAGGCTTCGCGGCAAGTCTCCGTAGACAGAAGTCTCACCGCCGCTAAGGGCACCTGCTGATTGTTCACGGAAAGACATGTTATATCTTATCTTCCACCCCTTTTCCACTAGTCTGCTCCTCCATAACATTCCTAGAACAAATGAGGCTTTTCCATACTATGCAATAGTCAACGAGGTTTTACTTAGTAAATATGTCAAGATCTCGACCACTATTAGATAGCACATGGCGAGGACAGCCGCTGCGGGCGGTGAGGTGGTGATGAGTGAACGGTCAGAGAGCGTTCTTAGCACCAGACAAGAGCGTCGCGGTCGGAGTTAGCGGAAGCTTGTCTGGTGCGTTGCCCGGGTTCGCACAGTACCACCTCACCGCACGCAGCGGCGTCCCGTCAGTTACCCCCCCTTATTTGGGGAGTTTGAACGAACTTTTTAAGGAAACGATCCGGTTGAATACCAATGCGTCCGGACGGGAGTCTTTTGCATCGATACAGAAGTATCCCTGCCGTACAAATTGACAACTGTCGTATGCCTGAGCATTTTCAAAATTAGGTTCAGCATAGCATTCCTTACGGATCTCCAGAGAATTAGGATTCAGGTTCAGCGAACCATCCTCTTTGTCGTAAACTCCCTTTTCCTCATCCACCAGGTTTTCGTACAATCGTACTTCAGCCTGTTTCGCATGTCTGGCTGAAACCCAGTGAATGGTCCCTTTCACCTTGCGTCCGGTAAAACCGCTGCCGCTTCTGGTAGCGGGATCGTAAGTGCAGTGAATTTCCGTGATTTTACCGTCTGCATCTTTGATGAAACTCTCGCATTTTACAAAGTAAGCATTCATCAAACGAACCTCATTCCCCGGAAACAGCCGGAAATATTTCTTGGGCGGCTCTTCCATGAAGTCCTCACGTTCGATCCAAAGTTCACGGCTAAACGGCACCTTTCTGGTTCCCAGTTCTTCGTTCTCCATATTATTAGAAACATCAAAATACTCTTCCTGATCTTCCGGGTAATTATCGATCACCAGTTTGATCGGATCGAGAACTGCCATCATCCGTGGCTTTTTCAGTTTCAGATCTTCTCGGATACAGTATTCCAGCATCGCATAATCGACCGAGCTCTGGCTTTTTGATACGCCGCAGAGATCAACGAACATCTTTAATGATTCCGGTGTGAATCCTCTTCTCCTCAGGGCTGCAATCGACACCAGACGGGGATCATCCCAACCATCAACGATGCCATCTTCCACCAGCTTTTTGATATACCGTTTACCGGTTACCACATTGGTCAGATACAGCTTCGCGAACTCGATCTGCCTGGGCGGCATTTTAAACTCACATTCCTGAACTACCCACTCATACAGCGGACGGTGATCCTCGAATTCCAAAGTACAGATGGAATGAGTAATATGTTCAAAGGCATCTTCCAGAGGATGGGCAAAGTCATACATCGGATAGATGCACCACTTATCACCGGTATTATGATGACTCATATGAGCCACGCGGTAAAGGATCGGATCACGCATGTTGATATTCGGTGAAGCCATATCAATCTTTGCCCGCAGCACCCTCTCACCGTCAGCATATTTTCCATCTTTCATAGCAATAAACAATTCCATATTTTCCTCAGCCGAACGTTCCCGATACGGACTGTCCTTACCTGGCCGGGTCAGGGTTCCGCGATACTCCCGGATCGCTTCCGGCGACAAATCACAGACATAAGCTTTACCCTTCTCAATCAACTTGAGGGCGCATTCATACATTTGGTCAAAATAATCAGAAGCAAAATAAAGATGCTCACCCCAGTCGGCTCCCAGCCACTGGATATCCGCCTTGATCGATTCCACAAATTCAACCTTTTCTTTCGTCGGATTAGTATCATCAAAACGCATATGGAAGGTGCCATTATATTTCTGTGCGAGACCATAGTTGAGCAGGATCGACTTAGCATGTCCGATATGCAGATAACCATTGGGTTCCGGCGGAAAACGGGTGCAGACCTCGTCATACACCCCTTCCGCTAAATCTTTATCTATTTCCTGCTCTATAAAATTCTTTGATAGAGTTTCGTTTTCCATTGTTGCCCTCCTCAGTTCTTAGATTCTGCCTCTTATCTTATCATAAAATAATACCCAGAACAATATTTTGTATACTAAATTTTCCCTGTTTTTCCTGAGTAAGGCAAAATGAACACCGCTTATGCCGAGAGGCCTAAAATGTTCGTCACTCTTCTCATCGATATCCGATAAATGAGATACTGGTAGAAAACAACAGCCACTGTCAATAAAAAAGAAATTCCCAATGCTCTAAATTCATATGCATCGAGCCCACCGTCATTCTGATGCAGCAGCAGCGTTTCAAATGCAAACATTCCCACACAACCGATTGCAGTCGGCAGAACATAAACTTTTTTCACCTGAGTTTTCAATAATCGACTGACATAGCGGTTATTAGCCCCCAGTTTTTTCAGGTCGTCAAATACCTGTTTACTGCCCAAACCGACACTCTGGCTTCTGGTATAAGAGACAATTCCCACTGCTGCCAGACATATTACCGCTACATAAAGGAACATCAGGAAAAATACCGCTCTCTGCAAAAAGCCATTAGATGCTGACAGATATATGAAATTAGGAGCATAGCGCCAATCGGTTTCTCTGGCCGGGTTATCCGCATCGTATACAGCCGGGTAATTATAACCGTAATCATCACCTTCCACTTCATGCCGTACAGAATTATATGCCCCCGGCACCTTCATATTGTCAGACATCCGCAGAACAAATTCTCGATATAGTTCATTGGAAAAAGCAAGCGACGCCTCATTATTGTCTGTATCGAACAATACCTGTCTGAGGATCTGCTCCTGCGGCAGCCCTTCTTTTAACAAAGCATAGTCGCGATCACTGATGATACAGCGCATATCTTCATCAAAGGCCCAGCGAAAAACAAGACTCTCGTATATCACATTACCGGTATATTCCATCGAAACATTTTCCCCGCTGTTATACATGTACAATTTTTCCATCGTTCCAAACTGATTGTAAAGATTTTCATGAGATCCGGAACTGACGATCATAATATATGTGCCATCCTCTACTGCTACTTTTTCACCGGTCAATATTTCATACTCACTAACGCTGATACACTGATAAGCTGCATATCTTTCAGCATACTCTTCAATCAGATTTCCTTTGGCATCAAAATTCTCCCGAATCATCCCGTCACCGACGATCTGAATAAACTCTCCTTCCCGGTAATTCTCAATTTCCACGCCGTATTTCCCGGCCATCTCGCGTACCTCTGTTTCTGTAACTTCATCAGTATCTTCCGAATAAAAGTAATGATATCCGGCTTCATAGAAATCAGATTTATCACCACTATAGGACATTGGAGCGTAATAAAAAGCAAACAGGCCACCCATAACCAGAAGGGTAATAACCAGCATGTTCCGGACGATCGAACGGCCCTGAAATTTAAGCATTCCGTATGAAATCACATTTTTATAATACTTCTGCGGATTCCTTCCGCGGCGGTGGCTGGCAATCGAGTAAACCATAATTCGGTAAAGTCCTACTAGCGCCAGCAGATAAAACAGATTGGTCCATATTCCCATGTGATGATGGGTTGCCCGCAGTACGATTCCCGGCAGGATAGCAGCGAGAAATACGCCGATAATCAGCATCGCAATACCAAGTGCTAAATATCTGACCGTGACCATATTCTTAATCGGCTCCTGTTTTCTCTGCTGATTCATAATTTCCAGAACGTTACTGCGTCCCAGACTTCGAGTCAGCGATATCAGTACCAACAGAAATATAACAATACCATAGATCAGTGAACCGGACAGTCCTTCAAAACTCAGGGCAAATTTGTTGTCATTTGCCTCGCTGGCTATCATCTCGAAAATCTTTCCGATGATCAATGCTGTAACACATCCTCCGACAATACCGGCAGCCATGCAGCCCATCACTAATTTTGCCGACTCTACCAGGGTTGCTTTGGTTAATTTGCCTTTATCGCTTCCCAGTGCCAGAAAAACTCCCAGCTCCCGGCTTTTATATCGATAAAACAAACCGGTTGTATATAATACGAATATGATGCATCCAACCGCCGCAATTCCGAAGATCATGTATATCTGCTTACGGGAATCGCCGCCAACCGGCAGTGTATTCTGTACCAGCGGACTAAAAAGCATCATCAGATAAGAACTGATCAGCAATACGGAAAAACTGATGCAGAACTTAAACTGCCGATAATTAGCCTGATTATGTTTCCGTAACTTGTCCCATACCTTATTCATTGTCATCGTCTTCACCACCATTCAGATTTCTCAAGACATTCAGCAGCTGTTCCAAAAACGCTCTGTGATTACCATTACTCATCAGTTCTTTAAAAATCCGGCCGTCCTTCATTACGATAACCCGGTCGCAGTAACTGGCTGAAAAACTATCATGGGTCACCATAAACGTGGTCGCGTTTAATTCCCGCTGAGCTTCCAGAAAAGCTCCGATAACCGCCTCACTGGAACGGCTGTCCAGGTTGCCGGTCGGTTCATCAGCCAAAATCAGCAGCGGATCATTCATCAGAGCCCTTGCTACTGCCGTACGCTGCTTTTGTCCGCCGGATATCTCGCCGGGATATTTATCGGCGATCTCCAGAATGCCGAACATATTCATCAGTGCTTTGGCCTTTTCTTCCATCAGACGGTAAGGTTCCGCTTTAATAACTTTAGGGATGCATACATTTTCTAAAATAGTCAATCCATCCAGCAGCATAAAATCCTGAAATACAAATCCCATATCCTCATTTCTGACTTTAGCGATATTCTTTTCATTCAGGATGGACAGATCCATGTCTTTCAGCAGAATCTCCCCTTTTTCATATCCGATAAAACATGATATACAATTCAGCAGTGTCGTCTTACCGGAACCCGACGGTCCCATCACTGCAACAAATTCCCCTTCTTCAACTTTAAAACATACATCCTTTAGGACCTCGTATGTTGTATTTCCGGTTTGATAGCTCTTGTAAAGATGATTAACGTTTAACATGATGTTCCTCCTTTAGTGTCTTCGTTTGATGATTATATTCTATCGCTTTACCCGGTTTGCTTCTATCGGTCTAATTGTTAAGTTTGGCATTTATTTTGTAATTTTTGGTTATTATGATATAATCATTCCTGAATTGTGAAAGAAGGGAGTTTTCATGCTTGAATTAGTAATCTGCGATGATCAGAAATTATATAGAAATGACCTAAAAAAAATCATCAGTACTGATTTAGAATTAGCCGGTATCGATTATAAGATATACGAATTTGACTGCGGTGAAACACTGGCGGCTTCACCGGACATCACCAACTACGAGATCATCTTCCTGGATATCGAGATGAAACAACTGGATGGCATCGAAACGGCAAGGAGAATACGGATAAAAAATGAATCGGCTGTTATCATCTTTGTTACTTCCCATCCTGATTTTGTTTTTCAGGGCTATGAAGTGCGGGCTCTAAATTATATAATGAAACCCTATAACAAGGAAAAGATTCTGGAAGTGATACATATTGCACTAAAGGATTTAAATCTTGCCGGTGAACAATATTATATGATTGAAACGCGGGGGAAAATGCTGCGGCTGCCGCTCAGTCGTGTCAAATACTTCTTCAGCGATAAACGTTCGATCACTGCCGTCACTGCCGATTCTGCTCATGTATTCTACGGTAAGTTAAATGAGGTGGAGCTGGAAGTGCCGCCTCATTTTATCCGGATTCACAATCGCTATCTGATAAATATCCAATACCTGCAGTCGATCGAAGGGAATTCCGCCGTTATTGATGCCGAGCTGCTGCCGGTCAGCCGGGCCTTTAAACAGGAACTGTCAATTGCTTTTGCCAAATATATGCTGCAATAGGAGGTGCTGATATGCTGTTTTTTGTTTTTGATATAATAGGATATATAGTTAATTTTGTTATGGCTTATATTATCTATAAGACGGTTGGCAGTATCCTGACTCTGCGCCGCAGCCACTGGCTGCTTTCACTGATTGTTGTGATATCATTTTTCTACGTTGGAAACATTCCTGTCTTTCCGGAGGAAGTGACCGGTACATTTGGTACTTTTATACTTTTTATAATGACCGCAATTCTTCTTTACAAAGATCGTCTGATTATAAAAGTATCAACCGTCTTCATCATCTATCCGATTGCTGTATCACTCTCATATTTGACCGAAGATTTTGGGTTCGTCACCTGGTATTATATTTTCGATAAAGGTTTATCTTTAGAAGGACAGGCAGTAACTCATGTTCTTTTTAATATACTCCGGGCGCTGATGTGGTACTTTATTTACCATTATACCAAATACTGGATCACTCGGATTTCGAAGGAGCTGACTGCAAGGATGTGGCTGGTCATTGACACCGTCTCTATAACCTCATGCATCGGAATTGTTACTATTATTCAGAAAACTACAATCATGACGTCCTATGCCGCCTATCCTGCCTGTATTTCATGCATCATAACCAGTCTGGGTTCCTGTTATCTATGTTCGTATATCTCTAAGACCCTGAAAGCGGAAATGGAAATTCAGACGCTGAAATATCAGCAGACTTATTATCAAGAATTAGACGAGAATCATAAAACAGTCCGGAAACTCAGGCACGATATGAAAAACCACTTAAATATCATCGGTACTTTCCTGCGGGATGACCATTTCGAAGAGGCAAAAGATTACTTATCTGATTTATCTGAAGAATTTACCGCAGGCACTTATAATTTCTGCGATAATAGCATAGTCAATGCGGTCCTTAACGCCAAATACAATCTGGCCATCGGGAAACATATTGACTGTTCCATCCATATCGATATCCATGAGGCTGTGCCACTGGATGATATTAATTTGTGTTCGCTGCTGTCCAATACCCTGGATAACGCCATTGAGTCCTGTCAAAAAATCAGCCTGGATAAACCGCGGTGGATTCAGTTAAAGGCCAGGAGTCACAATGGACATTTCAGCTATGAAATTAGTAATTCTAAGGCCAATGCCATCCGTTACCGGCATAAAGAGATCATAACTGATAAAGAAAACCGAGCCGCACATGGCATCGGACTAAAAACCATAACTGAAATTATCAATAAACATCACGGGCATCTGGAGATTTCTCACACAGATGAAATTTTCTCCCTGACTGCCTTAATATAAGACGATATATTATAAAACAAAAAAAGCATTGACAACCTATCGTGTTATATTGTATATTATTAACGTTGACATGATATCAATTGATATCTTCGCTGGCGTGGCACAGATGGTAGCGCACCTCATTGGTAGTGAGGAGGTCACGGGTTCGATTCCCGTCGCTAGCTTATTATAACCCCTGTATTTACGGGGGTTATTTTTTTGTGTTGCATATAAAAGCTTCCACCTGAAATATATACTGAACCTCAAATCGCCGTACGTTCTTTTATTCAATAGGAGATTGTTTCCAAACAAAAATGTGATAGACAAAAAGCACCCTATTTACAGGGTGCTTTTACTAAGGAAGTGATTAATGAAAAATAACATCTGATTTATATTTAATAAACGAATGATCATTCGTCTTAATAATAGTATATTGATATCTTGCTCATTTGCTCATTCCAATATATGGTATAAAATACAAATAATGGTATTATTTCTTTGCCGATGATTAAATTGTGTAAAAGTGATGGTCACCACAGAGATGGGTTTGATTATTACACTTTTTTAATCTGAATAGCTTCAATCCGCAGTGCCTGACCAACAGTCCCCATAGTCGCCACACCGTCCGCCCTCGTCCATGCGGTCCAGCCTGAGCTTTGGACGTGTACCCGATATTGGATATTACCTTTCAGCAGCAGACACTCCAATCGGTTTTTCTGCCCTGTAGTGCCGATAATGGTATCTTTGGTGATCTTACCGTAATCTACCCAGCCTTTGTTTTGTATATGTGCTTTCGCTTCGATCGTTATTCCATCCGGATTGATCCGGATCGCTTCCAGACGTTTCGACTGTCCCGTAACCCAAGCAGTGCCGCCAGCAGGTACGTAGTTCTGCCAGCCGATGTTTTGGACATGTCCCTGATATCGGAAACCGCTTGTCAGCGACGTTGTCGTCGAAGTAGTGATAACCGATTTGCCCAGTAGCGTTTCAGCAATCGCACTGGCGCACTTTGCAGCATTCCAAGCCGCTTTATCGGTCGTGTTATCTACGAAGCAGCATTCGATCAGGAGCGCTTTACTCTTCGTATTTCTCAGCACATACAAGCTGGTGTTCTGCTTTGCACCCCGGTCCTTAATCCCTAATGCTTTCGCAATTGCCGCACTGATCGCCGCTGCTTTTGACTTCATATCATTACTATAGTAATACACCTCGGTGCCGGTGCCGCCACCGGCGTTCAAGTGGATGCTGATATCCAAATCTACTGCATGTTTATTACACATTGCCACGATCTGGCTTAAACAAGCTGATGCTGACATATTGCTGTTTACGGTACAATCATATACGGTCTGACCGCTGGTCTTAAGGGTGGAGACCAGGCTGTTTTTTACGTTTCGCGCTTCTGTCGATTCGTTCAGGTATCCTACAGCCCCGCTGCCGGTACCTCCGGCCGGACAGTGTCCTGCATGCACGTTATATTTTGCCATATTATTTTTCCCCTTTCAATTCTATTAGGGTTTCATCTGCCGCAATAGCTTCCTTGGTGATGCTGTTATTCTTCCACCAGCTCCATATTGCCGACATTACCGTTACAACCAGAGTGCATGTCTGATAGATATCACTTTCGGCAATATCTAAAGTGCCCTTCCCGGCAATCGCCAACGCCTGATTAAATAATGCCAATACTAAAATTACTGTTCTCACTATTGTATCTGTCTTAATTCCGTTCATGGTAAATCCTCCTATTTCTTGAATTACTATCCTCCACTTACAGTCATCCACATGGATAGAAGCAGAGGTTCTCTCTCCAGATACACAAAAGCACCCTATTTACAGGATGCTTTTGTGAAGGAGATTCTTGGTATATCCTTATTACGTCTGATTTGTTGCTAACAAATGATCATTTGTCTTAATAATAGTATATAGATATCGTACCCGATTGCTAATGTCAATATGTGGAATAAAATGCAAATAATGGTATATCCTCTCCGGCCGATGTAACCCGGCAGATAAATGCCGCATAACTCAGATTTTTCTTGAACCGGTTCGATTCCCGTCGCCAGCTTACAGTAAAGAAAAGGATTGACGCAGATATCGCGTCAATCCTCTTTATTATTTTTCAGGTAATTCTTTGATCATCTGAAGATAATCAAAAGACTCATATCCCATCTGGCTATATAATTTTATCGCACCTTTATTTACCTCTGTAACCTCCAGCCTAAGCCGTCTGGCTCGGTCCCGGTACTCTTCTTCGATAAAGCAAAGCAGTTTGCTGCCCAGACCATGTCCTTGATAATCCGGGGAAATATAAGCCTCCTCCAGCAGAACGACAATACCGCCGGCTTCATTTGACCAGGTAAAGGACAACAGGCAGTATCCTGCGAAATTCCCTTCCTGCATCAGAGCCAGCCCTCTTAGGTAAGGACTCTTTTCCAGACATTTTTCAAAAGTGCGGACGAAATGATCCGCCGGAACGCCGTGCACTACTGCCGGTGAACTATAAAACTCTTCAGACAGCCGAAGATAATCCTCCCGATCACCTGCATTAAAATCTCTAATTTGAATCGTTTCCATTACTAACACTCCTCAATTCTTAATATATATAGAATAAAATAAAACCCTTGAATATTCAAGGGTTTTCAAGTTTCTGACGGGGACATATGAAAATTAAATCTTTTTCCTGCCGATAAAACCGGGCTTTAAAGCTCTCAGCCACAATATTTCATCGCTCTTTTCCTTAAGTATTAATATGTCTTACATTAATTATATCCTTGAATCAATTTTACAATCTGTTTATTTTTTAATATGAAAGATACCAAAATACAAGAAATAATTTTATCAACAAAATTTCCTGTGACTGCCCCCCAATAAACTGCTGATATCAATTCCTGCCCGGCACCCTTTAGCGCCAAAATCACAATATCAGTACCAGAGCCTGTGAATCCCCCAAAGAGTGCTAAACGAATCGGTGCTCCAATAAGCGGGCAGATAAATGCTAATAATACCCCTGTAATTACTGCCTTTACAAGTGTTAAGCCATTCTTAGCCATTAGCGCTACAACGATGGCAACAGCTACATTCACTAACGCAAACGGGATTGAGGTCGGGCCTGATATCGCACCCATCAGTAAGTTTGTAGCAACACCGGTTAATATTCCGGGGAGCATCCCATATGTTGACGCAATAAATATCGTACCGAGCGTATCTAAAAATAACAATGGAATACTTAACATAGAAACCACACTACCGAATACCACATTAATAACAACAGCCAAAGCACATATAACAAGCACCCTTGTTTTTGAATTACTCTTCATCCTTTATCTCCATTCTTATCATCTGTTTATTGATCCATTTCCTAACCTCTTTTTGACAATCGCCGATTTTTGTCTCACTATAATAGCCCTTTGACTGAATGTATAATGAGCAGCAGGTACCATTCTTTTTCCTGGAAAAATAATGTCATCTCCTTCCTCTGATATTTATCATAGAAATTATATCATCTGAAACACAATCTTCCCAATCGCAATTTATATATAAATAACATCACTTATAGATAAAAACCATCACTACAATGAATCTGTGTTTTCTTATAGCACAAAAAAAAGACCCAGATGAGCCTTAT
>Ga0153996_1001162_pt1 | contig 10871 bp, 9 predicted proteins | sample TSNC080MetaG_FD_104728 | JGI IMG/M metagenome (GOLD analysis project Ga0153996, IMG submission 104728) | Attine ant fungus gardens microbial communities from North Carolina, USA - TSNC080 MetaG | ecosystem: Host-associated > Fungi > Mycelium > Unclassified | place: USA: North Carolina, Lumber... | reverse complement strand
TGACGACTGGAGGCGGTAATTCCGGAGGATTGGGTGGACTCATGAATATGGTGAGTCATTTTTGAGGTTTGCATGACGGCACTTAAACGGCCACAGGTTTCACAGTTCTCGAAGTAGGGCTTACAATGTACTTGAGAACGGAAGTAGTATCAACGTATTAAACGTATAACAAGAATTCCTTCATCTCGCTACATTGTGGGTCGTTCGGTCAAATTGCTTATTGGACCTCCTAGATGTCATCCTGATTTAGAGTAACTCTCCTTTGCTTTTGTTGAGTGTTTCTTAGGCATCCTCATGGCAGTTGAAGTCAGGTCAATACACCTCAATGATTCAGTGACTTCTGCCAACCACTCCAGAGGAAAATAATTATAGGTCTGCCCTGTTCTTCGAAGTAATCACTTGCTGTCTGATCCTTGCTGCCCTTGGCATTGACCATTTTGGAGACTTCCTGCGGTGTGCCGCTCAATCGGTTATACACAAGGCACAACCAAACTTACAGATAACCCATTCTGAAGATGATAATATCCAAAGGAATCACTTCTCCTGTCTTGAGTTTGATCTCTTCTTCCACAATCTCCTTGATGCCATCCCAATTCAGTGACACATTGGGTTAATGGAGGGATTTGAGATAATCAGGATCAATGATAATCCTCATACATCTGGGAGCTACATAGAGTACCCATCTATTATCAGCAACTTGAAGACGTTATAATCAAAGAAGAATCTTACAATAACTCAGGATCATCTTATCTACATACTCCTTGGGAGCTTTGTGCCTGATATATCTGCTTAAAAGCTTGATCTGGGAAGCCTACTTAACACCTTATTGTTATGAAGCTATCTCACCTTTCTTCCAAGCTGTGTCAGGATCTTGTTCTCTTTGGTGAAATTAATGGTACCTATATCAGCTTGGAGAATGTGATCAACAATTTATTCTTCAAGTTCCAAGCCTAGTCTGTACCCAAGCCATTAGGATGTTGCGGTATAACCATATTACAAAGGGTATATGGCAAAAAATCCATTTTACCATGTCAGGATATTTCATGTTATTCTACACAGCCCAATTAGCCAAGTATTCTGAGGACAAAAGACAACATACTCAAGGGACAACATGCTCAGAGAACAAACCACTGAGGCATGCGACAGAAATTGACAACCTTTACAGAAGGATCATTTGAGATCTCTGGGATCATTTGAGATCTCTGGGATGAGCTATGCCCTGGGATAAAGGATCTCTCCCTCAAATTCAGATCACACAGAAAGAAGATGAGCTCACACAGAACAACCGTTCCCAATGATACCCACTCTCTTCCTCTTCAGCTCAATGTCATGCCTCCACCTTGCTGAATGCCATGTCATACCCTTAAATCTCCCCATTGACCCTTTCAATTCTTTCAGGAACATTGGTTTGAAAAATCCACCAATTGCCCAGATCATGACTTTGGCCCTCACAATGCTCTCATTTCCATTATCATTACCATCAACCATAGTCACTTTGTCATTCATGTTCTCCTTGTCCCATTCCACATATTTCACAATGGTGGAAAGGTGGGTATGATTTTTGAGTTTATATTTCTTTTCCCAGTATGCCTGAATCTCAGGCTGACTCACAAGATAAGTGCTCCAATTGGGATTTAGCTCTGTGGAAAAGGGAGTACCAATGGGCTGGAATGTCTGAACCATATCCCTATTGGCACCTGTTCAATTGTAACGTGTGACATTGGGAGTGGGAGACTGGAAGACTTACTGGATATGTATTATCCTATAGAACAACAGGAAAATTTGTATACATGCTCAAAATTCATAGACTCACCCTCCATGTCCTGCCAACAGCAGTTGCTTTCTCAAATATCTATCACACTTAATATCATCTTTCGCTAGCAAAGCAAAAACAAAAACTCACAGTGAAATTTTCATGACCAAGTTGGCACTTGAGCTGAATAGCAGCTGAAATTCTGGCAACTTTGTTGGCCCAGAGAAAGAGAAGTAGTTCAACAACAGTTTTCTTGAATCAAAAACAATGCGATAGGCATACCCTGCACTGACAATGATAATATAAGGACTCTTGTCAATACCTTTGGCATTACCATTTGTCATTGCTTTCTCCTATTAGGCTCCACCACACTTTTTCAGTTTATAGACACAATCACTGTCACTTGTAGTTGAACCCAAGGACAGTTGATAGCAAAGAGTGGACAAAAAGAGTATGGGAACTTTTCTATGTTAAAATGTGGTCTAACATACAAGTCACCTGATTCACCATTCCTTTTCTCTGGGAATGATCCTACTTCCATTGCATCCAGATAGCCAACAAACAATAAGGCTTGGTGTAAGAAAGCTAAACTCCAAGCTGGAATTAAGCCAACTGCTCTTTGTTTGGTGATTGACAAAGAGAACTTGATAGAGTCCCCATTAGATTTGCTACACTAGATATACAATTACTATTGTGGCTATGCATCTTGTCTCCCACAGTCCTCATGTCCATCAGCTGACTTCTTTGTCACATGTTGTGACTATGACTCCATTGTGATGTGACCATTCTGTGACTCTCTGATGGTCACATGATACTTTCCCATGCTCCACCCTAGTAATAAAGAAAAGAAAAGAAAAAGAAAAGAAATATTAAATAATGACTTGGCCATTTTGCCAAGTCATGACACTTAGGGTATAAGTATTCACATGGACTAGCATTGCACTTCAGTCATCTACTTGCTAAGGATATGAGTCATTCAAGTGTGTTATGGTATGTTTGAAAGGTGCCTGATAAGTCTTAGATATATAACAAAATAGGTATGACTGGAGAAATCCAGCCTATTGCACCCACTCAATAGTCTTACTCACAGAGGAATTTTTATTGCTCCTGTATATCCTAATGTAACCCCCAATGTAACCCTTGAAATGTGATAATGAAGTCCATGTGCAATTTTACCATTAAATTAATTCTGAGCTCAAATTTAGAAATTTAAATTATGAATGGAAAAGAAAGTTGAACCTTGAACCTTGAAAACTTCATATCTCCTTCAATATTAATTGCCTTGGGTGTCATATTCCAGAAATCTGACAATTATGTAATTTATTTCTCCTAATAATTCTCCTGAAATTATAATTAGTAGGATAGTGTAGTAGACTACTCTCCTCCTATTCCTATAAGTACTGAGTAGTTACAGTGTATTTCCTCAGTTTGTAAATTAACATCACTTGGTCCTAATCCTATCCTTGTCCATTTCAGTCTCTATCATAGGCTATATCCCTAGGACCTCTACTCTACTGACTTACCCTCATTCCGAAATACGCAACCAACCTCACAACTGGAGACCAGGGCATAACACATAAGTTGAAGCCAAGGTCATTCATCAAAAGTCATACTTCGCTCCAGCATTCTGTCCTGTTCACCAGAGCCTGCCTTCTTAGGTTTCCCATCATTGCTAAGTACTATCTATTCTCCAAAGTAGTACCATACATCTGTCCCAGAGTATAATTCTATTTATAACTCCTCCACTCCTTTATCCATCTCCCCATATTTGACATTGGGGTTGTTTTGGGGTCATTCTGAGCATAATTAAAAGGGCTTTAGCTGACTCTAAAAATGAGGCACACTCACTAAAACAGGAAGCGTGGCCCTTGATAGCAACAGGAATGATGGCAATCACTTTTTATGTAAGCGGCAACGGAGTTCTTTGCACCTTTATCGGTTAGCGACAGCTCAATTTGCTATCACATCAACTAAAAAAAACGTCCGAGTTGCCTTGTGGACAGTGCCTGATCTGAGATCTGTTCTTTCTGATGTGACGCCATAGAATCGTCCACTCAATAATGGGTTCGTTACTTTACACCTAGAGTCTTCCAATGTTAATACGTGTGAGCTGCGGCCAGGGCACCCAAGGAGGGTTTTCGCATGTCTCATCCAGAGTTGAACCAATTGCAAGCAGGCATGACTCAAGACGAAAGGGGAATGGACAGAGGAATGGACTCTTGAGATGATAAGCAAACTGTGAACCGCTTGGCAGATGTTGTTCAAAATTGTTGAGCCGATGTACGACAACAGTTTTCTGGAATACCACAGGTTAAAATGTCTGAAGGTACTATCTCACCGGGGAAGTGAAGAAGGGTGCATCAAGAGTAACTCTATCCGGAAAAGCAGTGGACGTCGAGGAGCTCCTTGAGAATAATCAGCGCTTCGTGCGTGAAGATCCTTCATTCGCTGGTTAAAATTCAACCGGAATGTTAAGGGCATTCAGAACTCTGCAAGACATGCAGGCTGTCTCTTCAGGAAAGTCTATCTGTATCCGGTGCAAATAACAGTCGGTTCGAGTGCTTAATTTAACATTTACATTATTTGTGCAGGTACATCAGCTGGAGGGCCAGTCAAATGTATATCATTTGACTGCTGCGGATTTTCAAAAATCTGGCTGATTTCGAGGCTCCCTATGCCAAAAATGCGCTTCTCGTATTTTGCCAACAACGGATGAGTGAGTGGAACCCCAAGTCATTGAGAATCATATACTCATCACCCAAGTTTCTATCCTGTCCAAAGCGAACAAACTGTAAAGGGTGTTATCAGTGCTCTAAGTAGCTCGTCCGAACTGTTGGAGAGCATTAGACGCTATTTCCATGATACTTGAAGTCGATTGTCGAGAACTCGTTTACCCTCGTGGGTGGCTCAAGTTTCCGTGTTGACTTAATATGTCATCCATCTTCTCCCCGTATATCGGGCAGCCTCTGACCTTGCAAGTGGATCAGGAACCAATGCATTGTGTATGCTTAAAGACAATGGGCTACTTGAGGCTGGCATTCAACTCGAGACGAAGTACAACCCTCAAGGTACTTACACCCCTGATGAACTCTACGAGATTTTGACTGATATTTATTCCTATGTTAAATCGCATTGTTCTGCTGTGCCTGTTGTCCAAGATTTATGACAGTTTCATCTTCCTGGATATCGAAACATCCAAGATTCGTGAGACCCAATACAGGGTTGAGAAAGCGATCCAGATTCTATTATATCACATCAAGTTTCATCTTGGTGTCGGAAACCGAGTATGTACTAATCCTTTTTCATCACCGTACATCTAAGTATCCCCACAATTCACCTCCACAGGTGTTGCTGAAATGTCATTTTCACCAATGTACGCATCTATTTATCTTACTATGTGATACTCTGAGTCAACAAAAACATACTCTATATGTTTCTGATCCATTTGTAGAGCCGGGCCGCTTTACATTCTACTCCATGGCCACTTCTTGCTCAGTGTCGTTCTCTACTACAAGTCTTCCCGCAAATATATCTATTCTTGGTACAGCTGACTCAAAGTCCCCGCGTCGTCGACTGCAGTTCCGCTGCTTATCTATGGACTACTCTTCTGGAATTTATCCGAGGAGCCAGATTTCTTGCAAAAGTATGTCTGAACTCCTCTCTTATTTGCTTATTAAGTTGTCTAATCTACTCGACAACTACAATTCCGGTAGCGTCAACTTCACAATCCATCTTCTATGTGCCGATACCACGATCCTGCTTTCTTCAGATGTCCCTTTCAGCCGCCGAGGAGGCTCCTAGTCCTCAAACGACTACGTTCTCTATTATAACACTACTTTCTGATCCACGCGATTCCAGAAGCATTCTAGGTGATGTAACAAGCTTGTTTCTGTCCTTTTATGAAGCAAAGTACGTCAATTCATCACCTTCTATGATTATAGATCTTGGTTACTATTGTGCAACCTCGCAAGTGAACCCTAAATCCACCCCGGACTCAGCTTCACAAGGTGTGTTCTGTTTCTAATGTTTTTCTTAAGTCTGGTTCTCCAATGACTAATATCCACTGTACAGCGCGTCGAACTCCTTAACGGACGCTATCTTCTCTATAACTTCATTCCTTACCCCTGTCTATTAAATCTTCAAGTCAAGACGCTTCTGTCTCTCAGAACCTTCAATCAGCATGCATATCCCAACACGAGTCCTATTCGCTATCTAGAGAGTGCTTTGCTGTCCAAGGTGCATCAATTTCTCTCATATTCTATTGCAGGCTCAGCGACCACTGCACTATTCCTGGTATCACCTTGCCATTCGGTCTGTATTTTCTGGGGTTCTCTGATGCGCGTTTCCTAATTTTGATTTTGCTTTCTCGTAAGTCCATAGTGTCAAAGCAAATTTGATTTCTACTAGTGCTCTAACCATTTCTGGTATTCAATAGCTCAACATGTTATTTCTATCAGGTCGTGCCTGTCTCATCCAACTAAGCTACTACCTTCATCGCGTCAGACTTCACAGTATCCCCACATCTCAGAAGTCCAACTCAAGTCTAGATGGTTTTCTCTGCGCTCAGTCTTCCAACGAGTAGGTTTGAGGCCTTTTGTTGTCCAGATCCCTAGACAGTTGACGACATCGTCTCTTTGACTGCGCAATTCTGTCCATCTCTACCTTATCGACTTGGTAAATTTACAGCTTGTCTATTATTGCACTTTTTTTGTCTCAAAATGTATGTCTTGAATGCTTCTTCACACTGGTACAACAAAGTGAGCTTCTATCCTGTTGACTAATTGACCTGTATAGTGTTTTCAAAGTCCTAGCGAGCCTTTCTGATTAGATTTCCAATACTTTGTAAGTCCAATAATGTTGTCACCACTGCCTTCGAATTCTGACCAGCAGTCTAGAGTGCATAAATATCCATCTTACACCATAGGTGTCCTAACCGATAATGCAAACAAGTTCAGTTCAAAAAGTGGTTGCTCGTCTGATTGGCCATGGCTTCCAAATGTTCCAATTGCGTCTCTGAGACCAAGATCGCCACCCTTCCACCCTTCCCTCATGTGTCTTACTCTTCACCAAGTTCCCTTCACCAACATTTTCTCTGTTGCGTCTCAGACACCTCAACCTTCGTACTCCAGTCAGTCCTGCGCTACCCCTCGATCGCATATGTTTTATGATTTTGCACAACCTGCACCTTTAGTCGTTGGTGCTATATTTTCAGTGGGTGTTGTCTGGCATCCTGCCTCTTGCATCGTTGGTCATACGAGAAGTGACAGACTTGAGACTCTTCGAGGCATTGAGGGTTGAAGAAACTTCGTTCTTCATCTAGCATGGAAGAGGACCATCTCAACTCGAGATCATATCTCCTTTCATCATCATTGCCATCATCTACAAATCGTATATGGGCAGCGATTCACGGCACAAGACTGGGGAAGGTGGGAAGGAGGGCAACATATCATCATTGAGGATGAAGAACATTGGCAGCAAAGAGAGGGGGCAGGGGTAGGTGATTGTAATGGTGACAGTGAAGGTTGTGACGGCATACAAACAGGGAGCACTCTTTGGTATGACCAACTGAATCGATTCTTCATCTCTCCAACCAGACACAACTTATCATTATTGTCTTGACGCACAAACAAAAAGTCGCTGAACTGCTACTGCTCTTCCATGACGCTTGCACTATCCAGATCACAATCAAAGAAATGCGATGCTGGAAGGGGGAGGGACACCCATAGACCTCAAGACTAATCGAAACAGCTGAGTCCCGTGAGTATTTTCAAAGACTCGAGTCACCATCCACCAACGGCGAGTACACATCATTGGAAATGCTCAGGGGAAGCAGACAGCAGGACTGGTTGGAAAACGGATGGCAATAGATAACGTCAAACACGGAATTCCTCAAGTCGGCATAACCATGATGGGCAGGAGGGGCAACAGAGAAAGAAACCCTATGTGCAGCAGGGAAATAATAGGTGGGTGAGGTCATGGTATCGAGCATGCGATACGTTTAATGTCAAGTGTGGGTGTTTTACCATTGTGAACAAAACGCCTCTCTTTGAAAACATGTACGAACACATTCTGCATAGTTTCAGTTCCGCTCTCCTTGGTATAGAACTCGATGAACGTTACTCTTCAATTAACATACTAATGTACGTATCCCTTCTCTCTGTACTCTCACTGACATTGATCTAGTGCATTTTTTGACATGAATCGCTTCCTACAAGTCCCTCATCATCGACCCTATATTGTGAGAGTCAATTACTTCTGTAAGTTGGCTGTCATGTTGAAGGTTATGTTTTTTTGCTCAATCTTTGACGCCAAGGCAAATCCTGTGAGTGAAAGTCGTTGCATTGGAAGTTTAGCAACCAACAGAATTGCGACGGTGAGTGCCTGTGATCTGACAGCTGGTAGAAAATTATATATATCTAAACAGATTGCGGACAGACCCCCTATGCAACATGTATGTCTACCTATCTGCTCCTTGACACAACACGTATTAATTGCCTTAGACTTGCTTCTGGAACAAATGAGATATTGACTTCCATTCCAAAAAGAACAGAATGATCGGTCCTGACAAGACTTGTGTTCAAAAAGTTGAAAATCTTACTTGATCGGATGATGCTCCATCGAGCAAAGGTATGCTTTTTTTCTTCTAATTTGACCATTGATTCCCTCCCTGAAGGCTGCGAGGTACAAAGAGCAGATTATATAGGCTTGCCACCGATTACTTCAGTCGCGAGGAGAAGGAGCTCTATCTATCTCTGTTATGACAATGTGTCGATCAGAGAACTGTGCTCAACAGCGTGTAAAACCTGATTTTTTATACAGTCAAATACTAAATAACCATTCTCTATCTTGTAGATTATTCCAACATTTTTTTTAGTCTGTAAGTGCTGACGTGGCCACTCAGGGGGTAATAGACTGATCACTAGCTCGGCCTGAACAAGAAGGAGACAATTGGCTTATCACCCAGTACTTTGCATCAAAGACGACAACTGCAACCTCATTTGTTCCCACCAACTAACGCACGCTGAAACTACCATCTGTCGACTGTGGAAATGATTTTGCGGAGCATGCGATTTCAATCCAAATACCATCACATTCTTGGACAGGAAATGGATTCGATACAGTACTTGACCTCTTCTATCGATGACTCTGTGCGTAACCTCTCTAGTCTGTTATAAAACTAGACCTCATGCATACTCTTTGACAACCCGATTGTCCCGTGTGTCATGTGGCACTCACAATATAATATATATCTCGAAGCACCAGCTCTCAAAAATCTTAGACGAGAATATCTGAACTGCAAGATAAGGAAGATTTGGACCTTGGCGTTTGGCGACCCTCAAACCCAAGATCGAGACCTCTGTTGATCAATTGAGAGATTTACACATTGAGGATGTTACGACGAAATTGATTGTCTTCTCAACCAGTTCGTCAACATATTGATTACAAAAAAACTGGATTCTCCGCAAGTATTTATATAGCTTGGTAATCATTGTTACTGCTAATTTAATAGCCATATCTATCGTGAAGGCACCATATCTCCTCAAACTCGTGATGCTACTATCAAACATTTTTTTTAGTAATGGTTCCCATCTAAATGCATCTTCTAAATCCTCTCATTGTCTATTCAGTGTCCAACATCAATGTCACCGTCAGCCTGAAAGCGCATGCGCGGCGATGTCGTCCTTAATTTGACTGAAATTGTCTCGTGTCGACTTGATGATGGACAAGCTGGTGGAAACCTCCTTCCGTGAGTAGAGTAATTTAGTTTCCAAAGCCATACTATATTAATCAATCACATAGATGGAATACCATAAAGCACTTCCAGCCACTGGTCTGATTCAAATAACCAATTACACTGTTTTTTTTAATTTTAATTTTCATTCTAATTTCAAAGAGGCCTATGAAATCGCATTCGCCCGTCCCTGGTCAGTATCGCCCTGTACAAGCTATTAAGCTTGTTATAGAGGACAGCATTCGAGAGAGTAGTTTCGTAAATTGTTCAGGTACTTTTTTTCCCTCAACAACTCAAGTGTATGTGCTTTGCTTGATTTTTACGAATTGATAGTGTTCCACAATAGCTTCAAGAAAAGAAAAAGTGCAATGATGAATGCTACTGATGATCAGGCCATGGGAAAGTTTGACACTTGACAATGTGAGTGTCCAATCCATTTTATGACAGAAACATAACTGACCTACTTGATAACTGAGTTTTTTTTTGTTCAGAGTGCGTGTCATCAAGATAATACTCACAAATTAACTTCTACAGCTGTGAACCCCTTCCCATAACCTAACCTATTCCAACTCTCCCTCATGTGAAATCACGCTTGGAAACATAACCCATGACCCTTTTTTTTTACCCTTTCCCATTTACTAGATTATTCCTTGTTATCTATAATAGATAACATTCATACCTAAACTTATTTTTGATCTGTATATACACTTGTGACACACTTCAATCAACGATCTTAAATACCACTCGAGAGGCTAAAAAAAAGCCATAAATGACTTTTGAACATTGAGATAGTGTAGAGATCAGGTGCTCACTAACATCATCAACGAGCGCCCTCCTCGACTACTTCTCTACTTATTCCTTTTGTTATCATCATCCAATGAGGACTGACTCTTTTGTTCTTATTGTTTTGAAGAAACTTGTTAGCTGTTTTGATATTATTGTTCTACTGTACAAAAATAGTGCTACCAGGTATTTAAAAAGTCTTCTGTAACAGAAATGAGGTAGCAAAATATAGGAGCAGTCAATCACCTTCACAGTATCTTCATAAATCTATAGGTCAGTAGCCAAACAAGGGATGAACGCTGTTGTGCTCGCAACTTACCAGTAGCATTAACCTTTCAATCTCTTCAATAGCAAAAAGCTTGGTTAACTCTTATTCCAATCAGTTCAGATGTACGTGTGTGAAATAAGGCCAAGGCCTTTTTGTGATTAAAAAAAATAGATGGACATGGGTCTGTTAGTCATAATAAAAGAAAAATATAGTAGTATCACAAAAGGTCACTTACTAATTTGTGATTGATGTTTTGATACTTGAGAAGTTCAAAAATGCGAAGTTTAGACAATGACAAAAGATGTTGTTAAGTCTGAGGTCTAATCCTCAGACTA
>Ga0153996_1001161_pt1 | contig 10874 bp, 10 predicted proteins | sample TSNC080MetaG_FD_104728 | JGI IMG/M metagenome (GOLD analysis project Ga0153996, IMG submission 104728) | Attine ant fungus gardens microbial communities from North Carolina, USA - TSNC080 MetaG | ecosystem: Host-associated > Fungi > Mycelium > Unclassified | place: USA: North Carolina, Lumber... | reverse complement strand
GGTCCATAATATCAGAAGCTAACTCAGGCGGGGTCTTCTCTAGTGTCACTTTAACGGCTTCAATAATGCCTGCCACCGGCTCGCTAAGGGCAAACTGCACTTCGCTGGCTTTAATTGTCAGTGTTTTCGGCAGGCCTGTTACCAAATCGCGACCACGGACATCCATTTGCTCGTCTGCCGACGGGAGAAGAGCCGAGCCGATCGTTGTTTTTACTTCTTCAGCAGTACGTTCTCCAATCATTAGATTATAAGTGCGTTTAATATATTGAATGATTGCTTCGTCCATTTCGTCACCGCCAATCCGGACAGAACGGCTGGTCACAATACCACCGAGCGAGATAACGGCTACTTCTGTCGTGCCGCCGCCAATATCTACGACCATATTGCCTGTTGGTTCATGCACTGGCAGACCGGCGCCAATTGCCGCAGCCATTGGCTCTTCAATTAAGTACGCCTCACGGGCGCCAGCCTGGATTGTGGCATCAATAACAGCCCTTTTTTCCACTTCAGTAACGCCTGAAGGCACACCAACAATGACTCGTGGCCGCATAAAAGACTTAGAATCTAACGATTTTCTGATAAAATATTTGAGCATAGCCTGCGTTACGTCAAAATCAGCAATAACTCCGTCTTTAAGCGGCCGGATAGCAACAATATTGCCTGGTGTACGGCCAATCATCTGCTTTGCCTCTTCACCAACAGCCAGTACCTCTCCAGAATCACGTTGGATAGCTACTACCGACGGTTCCCTGAGAACAATACCCTTTCCTTTTACGTGTACCAGAGTATTAGCAGTGCCAAGATCTATGCCCATGTCACGCGACAGTGACCCGAACAAATTCCACATTGAGTTTAACCCCTTTCAAATACGCCCTGTTTATATTATTCCATGTTCTTTAAAACTAACATACTTTCCATCGCCGATTATTACGTGGTCAAGCACTGCAATACTAAGTAAATTGCCTGCCTCTACCAATTGTCTCGTAAGCGTGATGTCTTCCTGACTTGGAGCCGGATCACCGCTTGGATGATTGTGGACTAAGATAACAGCGGCAGCACTATAACTTATAGCAGCCTTGAATAACTCCCGCGGATGAACAATCGAGGCGCTCAAACTGCCAACAGAAATAATTGCACGGGTAATAACGTGATTCTTAGTAGACAGAAGCAGCGCAATAAAGTGTTCCTTAGGCTGGTAGCGCAGCTCTCCCATCATTAAATCGGCGGCATCTTTAGGGGTCTTGATTACTGGACGCTCACCCGGCTCTTTATTACTTAATCTACGCCCCAGTTCAATGCCAGCAACGACGGTAACCGCTTTTACCAGCCCAATACCGGAAGTTTGACTTAATTCTTGCGGTGAAATACTGGCAAGACCTGTTACATCATATTTAGCTAATAATTGCTCAGCCAACCGGTTGACGGGTACATTCTTAGTTCCGGTACGAAGAAGTATGGCTAATAATTCAGCATTACTAAGAGCCCAAGCCCCTTTTTCCAACAGTTTTTCACGGGGTCGTTCAGTTTCAGGCAGTTCTCTCATCATAAGCAGCTTGTCTATTGTCATAACAGCTCTACTCCAGCCTGCCTAAGCAATTCTGACAATAGACCTAGCGGCAACCCAACTACATTATTATAACAACCGTTAATACGATCTACCAGCAGTGTTCCTCTACCTTGAATGGCATATGCTCCCGCCTTGTCCATAGGCTCGCCACTATCAACATAGCGTTTAATTTGCTCTATCGATAACGGCCTAATACTAACCGCGGTGGAGCTGCTGCCAGTAAAGACTTGGTCGCCTTTGATGACTGCGACTCCGGATATAACAGTATGTTCTCTGCCCGCCAATGCAGTCAACATCCGGACGGCATCGTCATAGTCTGTCGGTTTGCCAAAAACCTGACCTTCCAGCACAACGATGGTATCAGCACCAATAACGATATCATTGCAAGATACGAGGCCGGCAACATCAAGCGCTTTGTCACGGGCATGAGCAATAGCCATTTGGCGAGGCGGTATATCTTTTGTATTATCTTCTTCTGCATGACTGACAACAGTCTTGAAATCGACGCCGATTAAGTGCAAAAGCTGCTGACGCCGAGGTGACGAAGAGGCTAAAATCACTTCCATATCATCATAATCCTCCTAAAAACGCCTAAACAAAACAATAGCGGCTATAATGCCGAAGACGCTCATCAGATTCGGGTATAACGCAAAGCCAATTACTACTTTGATGACATACAGATCAATGGCTACAGGAGGTAAATCAAATACAGGGAACGGTTTTATAAGATATGGCGCTATACCTGCAAGCAGACTGGAGCTAGCGGCAAGTTCACCTAAAATCCCTCCGACTACTGCCCCCGTAATCAGAAAAAGCGCCATCATTCCCATGCCCTTGCCGGCTGAAACGGATTTTCTACTGCCAGTCGCCAAATATATCCCCCCCGGATAATGGACACTAATTACGAGCCATCATCAAGTATTGAAAAATCTATTAATTACCAGTTAATCCCATATTTGGCCGGTATTTTAGCAAAAAAGTAATTGACGGCCAAACCGATAAACAAACCGGTAGGTATAGCAAAAAGCAACATATACGGAGCATACCACAATAGCCCAGGGCTATAAACAATAATCGATGCTAATGCAACCTGTGTTACATTATGAGCCACTGCTCCTACTACACTGACACCGACTAGCGAAAATAAGCGCCGATGTTTTTTATGAATATAAGTCATACTTATAACGCTGATAAGCGCTCCGCCCATACTCATGGCAAAGGCAGGTCCAAGCAGTATCCCGCCAAATAAAGAACCGAGCAAAACGCGGCTTACAGCAACATAAAGAGCCTCGCGCCAGCCAAACATGATAAGAGCCAACAATGAAACGATGTTAGCTAACCCCAGTTTAGCGCCCGGCACAGGCATAGGAACAGGCAGCCACCCTTCGACAATATGCAGCGCGGCAGCAATCGCTACCAACAAAGCCAATAAGACTAAGCGCCTAGTTTTATTCACACCGCTTACCTCACAATATCATCAACGTCAGCGGGGCTGTCTGACACCACCTTAACAACAACCCGATAAGGCAGGCAGACTATTTGCTGAGGAGCATTCTGAATCCAGCCCGACTTGACACATACTTGATCAGGGCAGTCGGCTTTATGAATACGCACGCGGCCATCCACGTACTGTATGATATTAAAACCGTTGTCGTGATCGAGCCTAAATTCCCCGACATAGCCTTGACGCAACGGTAAAGTTTTTACAGTTTGTCCATCGACAGTTACAACGGCTTTTTGTCCTTGATTATTTGTTGATACATAATAAACATTTAAACAAACACCAGCTAGCGCAACTGTCAATAATGCAATAATCAGCCATTTATCACCTTTTGTCAGCATTGGTTTCACCTTGCCCATATTCTATTACATTTTACATTAAAATAACGGTTTATGCAAACAATACTCGATTAATGGTAGTGCAAAAAAAACAGAGGAGAAGGATGCCCTTCTTCTCGTCATAGTGCTTCAACCACCAGATTATTCGCCATCATGACGGCTCCATGTTTGCATATTTTGAAAGGTGATAAAGAAAAAGAGATTTAAAGTAAACCGGCGGAAGATGAGAGTTGGTTTTTAGCTGTGTGTTCGCGAGCAACCAATCATTAACGTCCCCTTGTGGCTTTTAGCGGATAATCTTCAGGAGCGTCCTGATAATTAATTTAACGTCCAGCAAAATACTGCGCTCCTGTACGTATTGTAAGTAATTTTGCTGTTTAAACGGCATATTCCTTCAATGTATGTTTTCCGACCAGCACCTGACCCCGTTTTGCATTTATTACCAAGAAATAAATTTCCTTGCAATCCAGCCACGGAGCCCGGGCATTGCGCATCTTGTGAGTTGATAACTGTCACCTCAAGGTAGTGAATATGGCGCGCGTCATCGATCCTGAATACATCATTTTCATATAAAAAACTTAAAGCAGCTTCCCTTTCAAAAGGAGCTGCCTTTAATTCAACATGGTCTTTAATAACCATTCCATAAGATATTGGAGCGGCTACCAACGGGTTTAAAGGATGACGATTCTTACTATCTCGGTTTACACTATATTGCGCTGCAGACCTTGTGATTCTTGCGTAAGTTGCTCCCCCTCCGCCTATGGCCGCGTAATTTATACTAAGCCTGACTGGGATTTAAGATTGTTTACCACTATCCCTCGCGGCAGTGAACGTTGGGAACTCAAAATGGATGAACGTACCGCCGCCGAGCGTGTCAATAACAGAATCTTGAATCATTATGGCGTTGAGGCTTCCAGAACTCGCGGAAAAGGCCATATTTCCCTTTATTACTACTATTGCGGGCTTTAATATCCACCTTGATGCTCAACTCGCCAATTTATCGGCAACAAAAAACTTCTATTTCTTCTCACTCTTTGGTATTCCTGTAGCCTCGTAAAATTTGCTGCCCTTATATTTTTTTGAAATCTACGCAATAGGTTTGCTTTGCTATGCCCTTTTTGCCGATACGGCCCGTATGCCACAGCCTGCGCAACTTTCATCATCGGACAACTTCCAACATGCCGGCCACACTATAATAAAATTTCACAATGCAGGCTGGGACGGTAATATTATACTGTCATGTAGTGATTGCTCACGGTAACTGGCTGCCACCACAAAACAAAAGTTTTGGTCTTCCGGAGAAGTTTAAGCCCTCCACCTGGCTTTGGGATCAAATAACGGTCAATATTGCTGCGATATTGCTCTTCAAATTCAGGAAGAATGTCGCCGACAAAACGCAGGTCTGCATATGCCTGTTCTTTGGAGTCATAATCCCGCTCAAAACCATCTTCAACCACAACGACATTCGGATTTGCTCCCATATCGTACACTATGTTAAAGATAATGTTGTAGCCAAACATGTGTGCATAAGGATCCTGTGGCCTTCTTTCCTGCACAATACCATCAAGAAAGTCCAATTGAATTTCTCGAAGGCTTGGCGCATTTGCCCATCCCAAAAGAAAGACATATTTCTTTGCTAAACTATTGATTTTCAGAATGTCGGAAAATCCCACAGATCGGGATGCGATTACGATGTCATGCTGGCCAATCTTTTCTACTGCCCCCTCCGACAGCCAATTAAGCTTTAGCGGCGTGATATTGTTGACTCCTTCGCTTTTAGCATTTTCCATGCACTTTGCCAACATCTCATCGGAAATATCCACTGAAGTAACCCGTTTCACTTTTTTTGCCACCGGTACTGATAATCGTCCGGGTCCGCAACCAATATCTACTACCGAATCATCTGCTGACAAAAGCAACTGTTCCACTTGATTTTGGGTAAACTTCTTTTCCAGCTTTGCCATGCCGTCATACATGATGGCATGGCTGTCCCAGCACTTTTGCTGAGTATCCTCGTCCATATTAGACTGCATGTTTCTACGGTGCAAAACTTCCCAGTTAATCAATCCATTCATATTTATAACCACTCCTTTCGCTTTTCTCAAGCACAATTTGTATTAACATACCCATTTATTTGCGTTGCTCTTCTTTTACATATAATTCTCGCTGGCTATTTTAGACTTACATCTCGCTATAAACCAGCCAGCTTTTTTACATGCCTTACATGAGCTTGTTAACCTTGTCATGTTACTGCACCGGAGGTCTACCGTCAATAATTCTGGTTGCCTCCTCGGTCGAAAGATCATAGTTTAAAAAATTTCTATAAAAATATTGGGTCTCTTGAGTTATGTCAATATCAGCAAACTTGTCCGGGTGCAAAGTTTTCGCCGCCCACTGGATTTGCAATGCTTCTTCCGCACTGTACCGGTCCCAAAAAAAGACCCCTTCAGGGCTTGTATACACTTTCCCCTGCTGTACCGCCCTAAATCGCTGCCATTTTCCATCGTTTAAAATTTCTGCCATTGTTTTTATTCCGTCTTCCACACCGTTTTGCGCCAATGCCGTATTGCCTAATATAATAACATCCGGATCCCATGCTAAAATCTGCTCCATAGACACTTCACCGCCGCTATCCGCTACATTGATTCCCCCGGCAATAGATATCCAGGCGTCAATGATTGAACCTTTCCCGTCTACCATTAATGGCGCAAGCCTTCTAATATGAAGTACTTTTGGCTTTTGCTCAGGGGGGATACCTGCAGTTATCCTGGTTATCTGGTTGAGTTTTAGATCCAAATAGGATATATATTTTTCCGCTCGCTGTCTCGCTTCCCCACCAAGAATATCGCCGGTTAACCGAAAACATTCTTTCAGACTGTCAAAATCATTAAACGTCAATTGCACAACCGGGATGCCTAAATCAGCTATTCTTGGGCCGCTTTTATTATTCAAATTCATAAAAACGATATCCGGTTTGGCTGCCATAAGGGTTTCCAGACTTACACCTGCATTATCAAAAGCCGTAACAGCTTGATTCATTTGCGGATTAATTACCTTCATCCAGAGCCTTTGCGCCGCCACAGTCGTCGTCGCCACTATTTTATCGCCTACGCCCAGCATACACAGAACCTCATTATGAGCAGGCCACGCATCACCGATCCGCTTAATTTGCGTCGGGATTTCCACCTTTGCTCCACTGGAATCAGTGATTATAAATTTCGGATGACTTGCCTCCTGTTGGACCTGAAAAACATTCTGACATCCTGACAGAAAAACACTAGGATAAAAATGCCGCTCAAGATGATATGCCTGCTTTTTTTCACCACATCACATCCAATTTTATTATTCATAGCAAGTCCTGCTGCTTTTAAAATTTCTTGCTGATTTCAATCCCGTATTCGGCACCGGAATCATAATGATACCACGTACTCGTACTGCCTCTGGCATAACGCCTGTCGGTGATATTGCGTCCATACAGGGTGATTTTGGTATCCTTATTCATTTCTTTGCTGATGTTAGCGTCGATGGTGGTGTATCCACCTAACGGATAGGTATTTATAGAACTCGCAAACCGGCTGAGGTGCAATAATGTTATATTGGCCGCAATGTCATCCTGTTTGTAATTCAGGGATAGATTGTAGTTGCTATGCGGTATATAGCTATCATCCTGCGCATCGCTTGAGGTAAAGTAGGAATAACCGGCCTTATAGCCAAGCATGTCGGACAAGCGGCCATACACCGACAGTTCCAAGCCTTTACGCGCTAAATCTTTCCCTGTATAGATAGTCACCGTAATATCCTTGTCAACATCGTAAAATGAGTTTCCTGTGGAAACCCGGGCATTATTAATATCATAATAAAACGCCGTCAACGAGGCATTAACCGCTTTATTATAGTTGGCTACAACGCCTGCTTCATACTTGTAACGCACTTCCGCGCCAAGCAATTCATTATTTTCCGTAAGAAGATATTTACCGGCCGGCTGACGCGTATAAGAAGCCCGCGAAGACAGCTTATATACCGGATCCATTTGATAAGTGGTTCCTAGGAAAAAGCTGACCGCATTGCCTTCCCATAGATCCCCATATGCTTGGTCATATACCGCGCCGCTACCGTTACCGCCCGTGAAATATTTGGCAACCCCCTTAGTAATATGTTTTTTATCCACCCGCGCCCCAGTGTCCAATGTCAGTTTATCATTGACCCGTCTTTCCCCATATAAATAATAGCCATATAGTTCTTCCTGACGTTCATAGTTGGCTTGTCCCTGCACACCGGTCGGCGAATGCCACCACATGGCCTGGGTGCCAAATTTCAGCGTATCTTTACCAAAGTTCAACGTATGCACCAGGTTCAATTCACGCAGATATTCATTTTCCTCCCATCCTGTCCCCGTGCTCAATGTAATCCGGCTTGATCGCACAGAGCTATAGCCGAAACTCAAAGCAGTCGCGTGGTGTTCATTCCACAGCTTTGTCGCATTGGCCGCGAATAGTGTCGTATTAAGGGGGTCCCATCTAGCGGGAGAGCTACTTGAATAAGTACCATCCAGTTTAAGTCCGAGTTGCTGGCCATTCCAGCCATGATTGACAAACAGAGTCATATCGGCAAACCAGTCTGTACCCCGATCACCAGTTTTCATAAAATATGTATCAAAATTTTTGCCATTATTCCAGCCGGATTTACCGTCACTTCTTTCTTTTGCATATCCCAGTGCATAATAAGCCGTATCATTCATTTGATCACCATGAACCAGACTCAGTTTTTCCGTGTCAAAAGTACCGTAACTGAGCTTAGCTCTGTTGACAGGCTCGGTTACCTTCAAAGTTTTGATTATAATAAACCCTTGACTAGGGGTGCCGCCTGCGGCGAAATTAGTGCCAAAATTGGCTACAGGCCCTAGTGTCATAATGGTTGAATCCCTAACAAACGTTATTGACTCGATAAGGTCAATCGGCAAATTGGCCAGAACACGCGATGCCTGTGTTTCAGGAAAATAAATACCATCAATGATAATTCCGATACTGTCGCCGCCGCGCCCTTGGATTTTGTAATACCCCTTGTTGCCCCAGCGCGTACCAATGATCCCCGCACCGCGTTCGAGCACCTCCAGCACATCTTTCGGGTGCATCGCTTCAATATCCTCCCTGGTAAAGGTCTCCGTTGCCGCCTTGCTGCTTTCCGGAATAGCCAAACGACTGTATACTGGCGCTTCTTCTGCTACCTCCTGGCCCATTACCACAACCATTGGCAAATCATAGTCTTTAGTGTCACTCGGTTCTTCCGCCCAAGCAGGCGTTGCAACATTGACCAGAGTAGACAAAACAATTGCTGAAACTGCTTTTTTCATCTTCCTGTTTTTCACACATCGCTCCTTCTAAACAACATTCTATGTATATTAAATGACGTCACCAGTCTGATTTTCACAACATATGATTGCGAGTACCCGCAACGCATACTACCGACCGCAATCATCATATCCTGGTAAATGCGACCGGCTAATACCTGGATCACTCTAGTACCTTACATTACTTAAGCCGTTGCTATAATATTCGGTCTTATTTTGCAATTACTTTGCTAGCCCTTAGGGCATAAGAGCAATATCGGTTTCTCTTTCACTTCGATCAATACAAACCTTGTTTTCCCTTATCTTCGCCTTACATATTGGCCACTACGAGTGCCCCGTCCAAGCAACAAGCGTCATATATCATATAGGCTGATTAAAGTAGATCTCAGCTGAACTGAGTAAGGTACTAGCCTGTCTTTTCTAATGTCGCGGCCATTTGATGGGCGAGCGGAATACAGATAGCCGCTTCACTGCCGTCAGCCAATTGCGTATGAATAATCTGCGTATTTATGCCATAAGTATTGTGCAAATACTGTTCCGTAATCACTTGATTGGGATCTCCAATAGTAAAGCAACCATCTTTTGCAATTACAGCCACTTTCGAACCATACCCCAATGCATGATTAGGATAATGGGTCGTCATAATTACGCCCATGCCTGATTGTAAAACCAGCTCTCGGATATAATTCAAAACACGGATCTGGTTGCCAAAATCCAAATTCGAAGTAGGCTCATCCAAAATCAAAATTTTCGGTTGCTGTGCCAATGCCCTGGCAATGAGCACCAATTGCCGCTCACCACCACTTATCTCCGTATAAATACTATCTTTTAGATAACTGATAGACAATGTTTTTAACGCTTGTTCAGCTATTTCTATGTCACCAGGTGCCGGAGAGCCAAAAATCCCAAAATGAGCAATTCTCCCCATGGCAACTACATCAATTACTCGAAAAGGAAAAGGCGGGATATGTCCCTGAGGCACATAACCTATCTTGGTCGCAAATCGCCGTTGCGACCAGTTAGCGGTATCCTCCCCATCAATTAATATTCTGCCAGACTGGAGTTTCAGCAGCCGTAAAATCGATTTAAATAGAGTAGTCTTGCCCACGCCGTTTGGCCCTAGCAAACACATAAATTCTCCGGAATACATTTCAAAGGATATCCCGCCAATCACCGTTTTTTTATCATAACCACAAGATATATTTTCGACCTGCAATATCATGCCTATCCCCCCTGCCAGTATTCCGTTAGCTTGCCCTCATATTTAAAAGAAGATATAAAAAAAATGGCGCTCCGATTATTGAAGTCAGAATTCCCAACGGAACCTCTACTGCAAACAGGGTGCGCGCTAAATCATCCACCAGCAACATAAATATGCTCCCCATCAGGACAGAGGCAGGCATTAATATTTTATAATTTGACCCCACCAGCAAACGGGATAAGTGGGGTACTACCAGCCCTACCATACCAATGACACCGCTGATTGCTACAGCTGCCGATGTCATCATTGTACCAGCGATGATAATAGTAAACCGTAACCTAACTGTATTTACCCCTAACGCTTTTGCTTCTTCATCACCGAAGGACATTACATTTAGGTTCCAACGCAATAATATCAGCACCGTTAAGCCAATAAGAATAGGGGCAGCCGCCAGATAAACATGACCGGCGTTCACCGAGGCCAGGCTACCCATCAGCCAATAAGTAATTGTCGGTAGTGTGTCGTTGGGGTCAGCCACATATTTAATCAATGAAACAAAGGAGCTAAACAAAGCCCCGATAATAATGCCGGTCAGGATCATGACCAGAATGGTTTCCCGCTTTTTTCCCAGACATACGGCAATCAGGTATGTCAGCGTCACACCCAGCAATCCAAAGGCAAAGGCAGCCAATTGAATGCCAACCTCGCTAAAAGACATTAGGATTGCCAAAGCCGCACCAAAACTGGCACTAGCTGTTACTCCCAAAATACCCGGAGATACCATTGGATTCCTAAATAGTTTGAGTTTCCCCAAAACCAAAAAAGCGATACGTGTCAACCCCCTGAAGTAACTGGGTTTGAAGACAGTAGGGATATGAAATCGTCCTAAAACAGAAATGCAAAACCAGCCGAAAAATGAT
>Ga0153996_1001160_pt1 | contig 10880 bp, 18 predicted proteins | sample TSNC080MetaG_FD_104728 | JGI IMG/M metagenome (GOLD analysis project Ga0153996, IMG submission 104728) | Attine ant fungus gardens microbial communities from North Carolina, USA - TSNC080 MetaG | ecosystem: Host-associated > Fungi > Mycelium > Unclassified | place: USA: North Carolina, Lumber... | reverse complement strand
TGCTCAATCTCACTCTCATATTACCAACCCTCGGTCGCTGATCATCACGATCAGTAACCACCTCCATACATAGCCAGGCCCTTGGCTTAAGGGGACTTTGCAGTCAGTTAGGGACTGCAGGTGGAAGTGTAATACCAAGCTTGGGTATTGCCACTGAGACCTGACCTCATAATCAAGCGGTGTTTAGTAGTATACTTGTCCTTTTCTTGGTATAAACCTCGTGCTGCGCTCCATTGTGAGTTGGTACATGCAGAGGATTGACGGTTACCACTAGTGGGCTGTCTAGATTAGGGATCTCCCCTGTGGAGTGATAGTCTAACCATAGTATTAGGGTAGTAGTCAGTAGGGCAGTAGGTGTCTGGTTGGGTGAAGATCTTGCGCCCCAACAGACGTAGCACTAAGTAAGATCAAACCATTAACTTCATACTCTCCTTGAGATATTATCATTATGTCTCAAGAACAATACAACTCATTAATGAGCAGTCTGCTCAAAGAGAAACGTGTCCTCGCCAAACTGAAGGAAGAATTAGAAGGAAGGAAAAGGAAGCTCTGTAGGAGCTGCAAAGGGTTCGGGCACCTGGCCCGAAATTGCAGGAACAGGAAAGAGGGGGGAGAGGGGGCAGAAATGCCTCAAAATAAATTTGAAATTTTAAGAAGTCGAGTAATGCAGTGTGGTGTGGAAAAGAGAGTAGTAAGAGATGCGAGAAGAGAAGTAGTAAGATGTTTCAAGTGCAGAGAAGAAGGGCACAAATGCAGAGAGTGCCCCCTATGGGAAAAGAAGGTGAAAAGGGTGGCGCACCCTGATGAGAGAAAAGCGCACCAGAAAGAGAAGAGGAGGGAAATGAGGCGAGTAAAGAAGGGAGAAGCGGCACGCCCTATAAAGGAAAAAGCGCAGCAAGAAGAATGGAAGAGGAGTTCGTGAGAGGTACTGAGGAAGAGAGCAGAGTGGTACTGTGGACCAACAGTGCCGCAAGATGTGGAATTGTGGGAGTTGGAATGGCGTAGACAAGGAGCCGTCGTCACATATTTGAAATGCTCAGAATGTGGCGAAGGAGGATGCCATGTGGAAGATGACCGGGGACAAGGAGTAGTCCCCTATTGGAAAAAAGAAAAGATAAGTTGGTGTGAATGCAAAGGGAAGAAGAAAGAAAGCGGCGCGCCCATAGAGAGAAAAAGCGCAGCAAGAGTTGAGAAGGCGGCGCGGTCCAGAGAGGCAAAGGCACAGCAGAGCGGCGTATGGTCAGGAGAACTGGAATGCGTAGTAAGAGAGGGGGGTAGTCGAAAGGAGGTCAGGAGGACCTTCAAAATGTTGAGAGAAATGTGGTTGAATATCGGAGTAGAAAAGATAGATACGCATGAAGGCGTGATGATTAAAGCGCTCTTAGATAGTGGTGCAACGGGGATGTTTATGGATAGACAGACGGCAACTAGGCATGGGTTCAAGCTGCAGAAATTGGAAAGACCATTAATAGTCAAAAATGTGGATGGGACTGCAAACAACGGAGGGGCCATTATGCACCAAGTAGAGTGCAACGTATTTTATAAAGGCCATATGGAAAGAATGTGGATAAATGTCTGCGACTTGGGGAAGACTGAGGTGATATTGGGTATGCCTTGGTTGGCGGCCTACAATCCAGAAATAAATTGGGAGACAGGAGAAGTGAAGATGACAAGATGTCCACCCCTGTGTGGCGGGAAGAGTCAGAAGAGTAAGAAGAAGGAAAAGATCAAGATGGTGACCACAGAGGAAGAAGAGAAAATCGTCTGTTGGGCAATAGATGACAAAGAAGACTGGGGAAGAGAAGAAGAGATAGAAGAGGACCACAGGAAAATTGAGGAGATGGTCCCGAGAAAGTTTTTAAAGTGAAGGAAAGTGTTTGGAAAGGTAGAATCTGAGAGGATGCCGACCAGGAAAATTTGGGATCATGCCATAGATCTCAAGAAGACGTTTAAACTATGAAAAGGAAAGATTTACCCTCTGTCCAAGAATGAAAGAGAGGAGGTTCAAAACTTTGTGGAGGATCAGCTAAGGAAAGGGTACATTAGACCCTCAAAATCTCCGCAGACGTCGCCAGTATTTTTCGCTGGCAAGAAAGATGGAAGCAAGCAGATGGTGATAGACTACCGCAACCTTAATAGCCAGACAGTGAAGAATAATTACCCACTACCACTAATCACAAAGTTAATTGACAACATGAGTAGTAAAAAAGTATTTACGAAGATGGATCTAAGGTGGGGATTCAACAATATGAGGATAAAAGAAGGAGACGAGTGGAAGGGAGCGTTTATGACGCACATAGGCTCATTTGAACCGACGGTCATGTTTTTCGGAATGACAAATTCACCAGCAACATTTCAAGCAATGATGAATGAAATACTGAGAGATCTGATTAATGAGGAAAAAGTGGCAGCATTTGTGGACGATGTGTTAGTAGGAACAGAAACTGAGGAAGAACACAATGAAATTATGGAAGAAATATTAAGGAGGTTAGAAGAGAATGACTTGTATATCAAGCCGGAAAAATGTGTGTGGAAGGCAAGGAAAATAGGATTCCTAGGGGTCGTCATAGGACCTGATGGAATAGAAATGGAAGCAGAGAAGGTGGATAGAGTACTCAGTTGACCACAGCCAAAAAATGTGAAAGACATTAGGAAGTTTTTGGGCCTTGCAAATTATTACAGGAGGTTCATCAAAGATTTCGCTCGAGTAGCTAGGCCAATGAATGTGTTTACACAAAAAGATAAGAAGTGGCGGTGGAAAGAAACGCAACAGAAAGCATTTGACGAGCTGAAAAGGATCTTCACTAGTAAACTAGTATTAGCAGCCCCAGATTTGGACAAGGAATTTAGGGTAGAAGCTGACACTTCAAATTATGCCACTGGAGGAGTACTCTCAATGAAGTGCTCAGATGAAAAATGGAGACCCATTGCCTTTATTTCAAAGTCTCTAAGTGACACAGAACGAAACTATGAAATTCACGACAAAGAAATGTTGGCAATAGTCAGATGCCTAGAAGCATGAAGACATTTCCTAGAAAGAGCAGTAGTTAAATTTGAGATTTGGACAGATCACAAAAATCTTGAATATTTCATGAAAGCGCAAAAATTGAATCGAAGACAAGCATGATGGGCCTTGTACCTATCTAGATTCGACTTTACGTTAAAACATGTTCCAGGAAGTAAGATGGGGAAAGCAGACAGCCTTAGCAGGAGGCCAGACTGGAAGGTTGGAGTAGAAAAGGATAACGAGGATGAAACGTTGGTAAAGCCAGAATGGTTAGAGGTGAGGAAGACAAAAGTGGTAGAGATTATAGTAGACGGAGTAGATCTACTAAAGGAAGTTAGGAAGTCAAAAGTGAAGGATGACGAAGTAGTAAAGGTGGTAGAAGAAATGAAGCGAACAGGGATAAAGATGTTGAGAGATAAAGAGTGAAGAGAGGTAGATGGCATCATGTATAAAGAAGGGAAGGTCTATGTGCCAAAAGATGAAAAGTTGAGGGCAAAAATTATTAGACTACACTATGATACGCCGATAGGAGGACATAGGGGGCAGTGGAAGACGGTAGTACTGGTAACCAGAAATTTCTGGTGGCCAGGAGTAACTAAGGAGGTAAAGAGATATGTGGAAGAGTGTGATGCCTGCCAACGAAACAAAAATCGCACAGAGCAACCAGCCAGCAAATTAATACCAAGCTCAATACCAGAGAAGCCTTGGACGCATATATCGGCAGACTTTATTACAAAGTTGCCCTTAGCTCAGGGATATGACTCGATGTTAGTAGTAGTTGACAGATTGACGAAAATGGTACATTTCATACCTACTACAGAGAAAACATCGGCAGAAGGACTGGCCAGGTTATTCAAGGATAATGTGTGGAAGTTACATGGTTTACCTGAAAGTATCATATCAGATAGGGGACCACAATTCGTGGCAGGGTTAATGTGGGAGTTAAATGAGATGTTGGGGATCAAGAGTAAATTGTCAACGGCGTTCCACCCTCAGACAGATGAACAAACAGAGAGGATTAACTAGGAGTTGGAATAGTACCTGAGAATGTTCATTGATCATAGGCAAGAGCAGTGGCCAGAATGGTTAGGAACAACAGAGTTTGCGTATAACAATAAAGCGCACTCAAGTACCAAGACGTCGCCTTTTAAGGCAAATTACGGGCAAGATCCCAGGATAAGGTTTGAAGGGAGGAAAAAAGGAAAATACGCAGGAGCAGAAAAATTTGTGGAGAAAATGAAGGAAATACGAGAAGAGGCAAAAGCAGCGCTAAGAAAAGCGCAGGAAGATATGAGGAAGTATGCAGACAAGAAGAGATTGGACGCAGATGAGTATAAAGTAGGAGACTTGGTCATGCTCAGTACCAAGGACTTGAAATATCAGATGGTCGGAAGGAGGACAGAAAAGTTGACGGAGAGATTTGTCGGTCCTTACAGAGTTAAAGAAATAATATCATCGAACGCAGTCAAATTAGAACTACCTAGCACAGTAAAAATACACCCAGTAGTTAATGTTAGTAGAGTACGATTATATGTAGGACAAGTAGAAGAACAAAGAAAAGAGCAACCGGCTCCAGTTACAATTGAAGGGGAAGAAGAATGGGAGGTGGAACGAATACTAAATAAGAGGAAGGTTAGAGGGAAAGATAAGTATTTAGTACGTTGGAAAGGATTCACAGCAGAGTCGGATACCTGGGAAGGAAGGGAGAATTTAGAGAACGCAAAAGAAGCTGAGAAAGAGTATTAGCAAGACATGGAAGACGTGGCGCAGCAAGAGCACGAAGAGAGAACGTTCCGATGGGGAGAACTGCCAGGAAGATTTACGGCAAAGAAACTATGACCAAGAATATTGGGGAAGAATGGAGAAGAACTGGAGACGATGGAAGGGCAAGAAACCCATAAAAAGAGAGACAATGAAGACGATTCTGGAGGAAAAAGAAATTAAGGAAGAAAAATCAGGAGTTAGAGAATGGACAGAAGAAGACGATGACAAGATGGGCAACATGGCTGACCCATACTATGAGTTGTAGGAAATTCCTCGGGACGAGGAAACTTAAGAGAGGGGTGGTGTCATGACTTGGCAAAACGACTAAGTCATTATCTATATTTCTTTTCTTTTTCTTTTCTTTTCTTTTATCTTAGACTTACTACACAGAGAAAAGTGTGGGAAAGTGTCACATCACAAGTGTCACACGGTTATGGTCACATGACAGGAAGTCACAGCGTCACATCACATGATATCACATGATGAGTCACATGATAGGCATGGGAGAATAGTGCACAGACCATGTAGTAGTTGTATAAGTAGTGTAGAAAATCTAACGGGAACTCTATCGAGTTCTTCTTGTCAAACGCTGATAAAGGAGTAGTTGGCTTAATTCTGGCTTTGGAGTTAGCTAGTCTGACACTTGGTAGTTCCCGGCTAAATTCTTTCTCTTCTTTTTCCAGCTCCTGTCGCCTGAGTTCTTCTGTCTTTTTCCTGTACTCCCTCTCAAACTCTTCCACCAGCTCTTTCGTATTTCCTAAATTCTTCCTATTCTCCCACGTATCCTCTTTTGCTGTGTACTCTTTCTATTGTACCAAGAACTTCTCCTTTCCCCACACTACTCGTTTATTCAAGATTTTTTCTACCTCAAATTCTTTTTCCTCTTCGATAATGACTAGTTTTGGGGGTGTCTTTTTCTGTTCCTCTATCTGTGGTTTGTAGAGTCGTATTCTACTTACATTAACTATAGGGTGTATTTTAATAGATTTAGGTAGTTCTAATTCTATTGCATTACTAGAGACGATCCCTTTGACTTTATAAGGGCCCACAAAGCGCTCTGTCAGTTTCTCCGACCTTCTCTCTTTCATTTACCATTTCAAGTCCTTTGTACTTAATAGTACTAAGTTCCCTACTCTGTATTCTTCTCCCTTTCTTCATTTCCTCTTGGGCTTTTCTTAGTGCTGCTTTCACCTCCTCCTGGATCTTCCTCATTTTCTCTACGAACTTTCCTGCTGCTTTGTATTTTCTCTTCCTTCTTCCCTCAAAACCCATCCTTGGATCTTGGCCATAGTTTATCTTGAATGGCAATATTTTTTGTCGTCATGTGAATCTTGTTATTGTACGTGAATTCTGCTGTTCCTAGCCAATCCGGCCACTGTTCTTGTCTGTAGTCGATAAAGACTCTTAGATACTGTTCTAACTCCTGGTTCACCCTTTCTGTCTGCCCATCAGTTTGCAGGTGATAGGCCGTTGAAAGTTTTGTTTGAATTCCCAGCAAGTTATTTAACTCCTTCATCATTCTTGCCACAAACTATACCCCCCTGTCCGATATGATGCTTTCTGGGAGGCCATGCAGCCTCCATACTTGGTCCTGAAACAGCTTCGCTAATCCTTTTGTTGATGTTTTTTCTGTAGTGGCTATAAAATGCGCTATTTTGCTAAATCTATCGCATACTACCAAAATTGCATCGTATCTCTAAGCTAGTGGTAATTTTATGATGAAGTCTGCTGAAATATGACTTCATGGTTTTTCTGGAATTGCGTTGGGCATTAACTTTCCTGCCGGTGCTTCGCTTCGATTCTTGTATCTTTGACAAGCATCGCATTCGTCTACAGTCTATCTCCCTACTTTCTTTGTTACTCCTGGCCACCAATAGTTTCTAGTGATCAACTCTGTCTTCCATCTACCCCTGTGTCTCCCTACTGGGGTGTCATGGTGTAATCATATTACCTCTCTTCTGAGTTTCTCTTCCGGTACGTATATCCTTCCTTCCTTTAGTATTACCCCATTTTCTATTTCCCACTCTTCATCTTTCAACGTCTTTACTCCCGCTTTCTTTCACTCTTCAACCGCTTTTACCACTCTTTCATCCCCTTCCTGCGCCTTCTTTATTCTTTCTCTCAGGTTTCCTTTTTTCACTATTGTTTCTGCTCTTCTCACCCACTCCGGCTTTATTAACGTTCGGTCTTCGTTATCTCTCTCTATCTCTTCTTGCCAGTCCGGTCTTCTGCTTAACCCATCTGCCTTCTCCATGCTTTTTCCTGGAACGTGCTTTAAGGTAAAATTGAATCGTGAGAGGTATAAAGCCCATCGCACTTGTCTTCAATTTAACTTTTGGCTGGTCATGAAGTATTGGAGGTTTTTATAATCTGTCCAAATTTCGAATTCCAGTTTCGCTCCTTTCAGATAGTGCCTCCATGCTTTGAGACACCTGATAACTGCCAACATCTCTTTGTCATGAATTTCATAGTTGCACTCCGTGGTATTCAGCAACTTAGAGATGAAGGCCACTGGCCTCTACTTTCTATCTTCGCATTTTGCCGACAACACTCCTCCCGTTGCATAGTCTGATGCGTCTGCCTCTACCCTCATTTCCCTATCTATGTCTGGAATCGCTAAGACTGGTTCTATGGTAAACACTGCTTTGAGTTTTCCAAACACTTCTTCTTGCTCCTTTTCCCACTTCCATTTCTGCTCCTTTCTGACCAGTATGTGTAGTGGTGCTGCTATTTTAGCAAAGTCTTTTATGAACCTCCTATAATAGTTGGCAAGGCCTAGGAACTTTTGTACTTCCTTGACGTTTCTCGGTGCCGGCCAGTTGAGGACTCCTTCTACTTTTTCCTTTTGCATTTCCACTCCTTTGGGACCAATTACTACTCCCAGGAACTTTACTTCTCTGACCTTCTACTTGCACTTTTCCAGTTTCACAAACAAATCATTTTCTTCTAGCCTCCTGAGCACTTCATCTACCAACTCATTGTGCCCTTCCTCCGTATCTGTTGCTACTAAAATGTCGTCGATAAAGGTGGCTGTATCTCCCTGGTTTATGAGGTCCTGGAAGAGATCGTTCATCATTGTCTGGAAAATAGCAGGGGAGTTTGTTAACCCGAAATACATTACTGTAGGTTTGTATACTTCGATGTGCGTAGTGAATGCTGCTTTCCATTTATCCCCTTCCTTAATTCTGACATTGTTATAGCTCCATCTCAGATCCAACTTCGTAAATACCTTCCTTTTCCCTACTCTATCCAGAATGTCTGCAATGAGCGACAATGGGTATTCGTTTTTTACCATCCATTGGTTTATATAGCAGTAGTCTTGTACCATCCTTCTTTTGCTGTCCTTTTTTGCTACAAAGTGTACTGGTGAAGTTTGCAGTGATTTGGAGGGTCAAATATACCCTTTTCGCAGTTGATCTTCCACAAATACTTATACTTCCTCCCTCTTTTCTCTCGACAATAAATACACCTTCCCTTTCTTTGGTAAAAACCCCTTTTTTAACTCTATCGTGTGGTCCCAGACCTTTCGCACTGGCATCCTTTCCGACTCCTTTTTTCCGAAAACTTTCTTCCACTTCCAAAACCTTTTGGGCACTAACTTCCTTAGTGTCTCTTTGTCTTCATCTTTCTTTATCTTCTTTACTTCTTTCTTCTTTTCCTCTTGTTTTCTTTTTCCACATATGGGTGAACACCTTGTCATCTTTACCTTTCCTTTCTCCCAATCTATCTCTGGGTTATGGGCCGCCAACCACGGCATTCCTAGTATGACTTCTGTTTTTTCCAGATTACACACATCCATCCTAACTCTTTCTATGTGTCCTTTGAAGAACATATTGCACTCGACTTGGTACATTATTGCTCCTCCCACGTTTACCATTCCATCTACGTTTTTAACTAGTAGAGAGTTCTTCATTCTTTTCATTTTGAACTCTTTCTCTCTCACAAAGGTCATATCCATAAATAGACCTGTTGCTCCACTATCTAACAGAGCTTTTACTGCTATCCCTTCGTGACTTTCTAGCTTTTCTAATCCTACTTTTATTCACACTTCTCTTAGCGGCCATAGGGTACGCCGCATGTCTCTTACTCTCTCAGTGTTTTTTGCAAAATTTAATTTATTGCCCAACTTTTCTGGGCGCAATATACTGTATAAATTTGAGGAGGCCAGCCGAGAGCTTACTAACCTCTATTTTCTTTTGCTGACTCCCGCAGCATTTCCACTACTCTCGCCTTCTTCTCCCAACAATTTCAGGCCATATGGCCAAACTTCCCACAATAATAGTACGTTCTATCTCCCTCTCTTCCTCTATTAACATCCATTGCGTTTAGGTCTCTCCGTAGACCCGTTTGATATCCTCCTCTAATTCCTCCTCCCCTGTATCCCCCACCGTTGTCTCCCCACCTTTGCATTATCTGCTCTCCCCTTTCTCCATATGACCCCCCCCTTGGCTGTGCATTTCCCCCTGGGTGCGCCGCATTCTTCCCCAACATCCTCTCCTCTGCTCTACTCTGTCTCTGATTTCTATCTAACCTTACCACTCTTTCTTGCCACTCTTCTATGGTGGATGGCGGTTCTTCTGCCTTGGCTAGCTTCCTTCTTATTGTCCCACTCAGCCCCCTCTTGAACTTTTCAATGAGGGGTCGTCCCTCGTAACCGCTCTCTCTAGCGACCTTTTTGAACTCTTGGACGTACTCGTCGCATGTCCTTCCTCCCTGCTCTATCGTCCTCAATTGTTCTATTTTTCTTTCCTCCTCTGATGTTTCTCCAAAGTCATTTCTTATTTTGGTAAACAACTTCTCTACTGTGTTCATCTCTGACTCTTCCTTGACCAGTTCATCCAATAGGTTGTCTTTCCATGCTTCTGCGACTCCTCCCTGCACATATGATAGTACCCAGGCTACCTGGGTTGTTGCCACCTCTTCCGTCATTTTCATCCTAATATATAAGCGAGCCACATTGATGAATGCGCTCACCTCCTTCATCTTTCCACTAAAGACTTGAGGCCTTGCGACCTCTATTCTACTTCCCTGTTGGTGGAGGAGCATAGTATTTACCTACTGCTGCAGGGTGGCGATCATGGCGAGGAGTTGCTCCTTGCGGGTTGGTAGTGGTGGTTGTTGGGCGGATGCTAGAGAGGGTTCTCCCCTTGGTTGTTGTTGTTGCTGTTGCTGCCGTGACATATCGTAGGGCAGCGGTGATAGTGATGATGATGGGAAAGGTGATAATTCGTATTCAGACTCGGTTTCTTGATCCAGGGTGACCTCAAGGCTACGTCTAACAGGGAGCACAATCTTCTCCTGTCTAGACTCCTACTGCCTTACTGACTACTGCCCTAGCAAAAATGTAGATGATTGCCCCTAAAAAGGGAACCCCTAAGCTAAGTGGCCTTTTAAAAAGTAACTGCCGATCTCCTGCGTGTACCCGTCACAATGGATGACAGCACAGAGCTTATACGAAGAAAGAAGTAGCTAACAGGTCCAATTAACAGGTCAGGACTTGAGCAAAACACCTGGACTTGGTGTTCAGTCTCCTCCCTCAGTCCCTAACTGACTGAGAAGTCCCCTTTATAGCTAGGGCCCGCTTTCCAAGAGGCTTGTGAGCGCTGTGCTCACTAGCGAGGGTGATAAGAGAGTAAGTGGTGGTGAGGTCGCGAGGTGCGAGGTCACCATTGGGTATCGAGTTCTTATATTATCGCTAAGTCTTGACGACTCAAGGATTACTCAAGGTGAGTGTTTAGGAAGAACTCAATAGAGTTTTCTGTTGGATTGGACTACCTACTTATACTACTTTTACAAGTGGCTGTATGCTACTAGTCCATGATCACATATCTTTTTGGAATGTTCTATAGTCACATGGCCTTGTCACATGATGTGATTACTTAAGTTCCCACACTATTTATATCTTGTCTTCATTGTATGACTTGATATTTGCGATCAAGTGTTTGAATGCATGGGAAACTTTTTCCTTCTTAGGGCTCTCATAACACAGGTTCTTTTATTTCCACCTTCATTCTTGTCATATGCTGATGTTTAACTGAAGCAAACAAAGTCAACTAATAAATTAACAAATCAATGTCCACATGATAAGTTGAGCCACTCACCAATGCAT
>Ga0153996_1001158_pt1 | contig 10888 bp, 6 predicted proteins | sample TSNC080MetaG_FD_104728 | JGI IMG/M metagenome (GOLD analysis project Ga0153996, IMG submission 104728) | Attine ant fungus gardens microbial communities from North Carolina, USA - TSNC080 MetaG | ecosystem: Host-associated > Fungi > Mycelium > Unclassified | place: USA: North Carolina, Lumber... | reverse complement strand
GTAGTTATGATACAACTCACCTCCAGGAGAATCCTCAGAGATTAGGATGAGGCTCCTGAAGGGATGTTCTACATTATATACTAGGTTTACATTCCTTGTGTCAGGGTCAGTGTGATCGGAGCTATACTAGTGTGTTTAAGTATTACTTTAGTAATACTTGAACAGGCTTAGGTCACTCCGGAGCATTGTTATGCAGTTCTGGGGTGGAAATAGAGCTATTCCCTTATAATAACCTGATCCTTGGAATCAATACTACCTTGTCTCTAAATCTTCTGTCCTTGCTGATAATCCTGTACTGGAGCACCATTCTCCTCATATTTAACACCATCATTCTTATTCCATTACAAAGTCCTTCTCCTGGATCCAGGTTCCTTAATAAGATAACTGGAGAGCCAACCTTGAGACAAAGCAAAGCAGAAGGCAATCCACCAGCATTGAGTTGTTGAGGAAACTCTGCAGGATAAGCATGGTGCATTCCATCTTCTTCAGACACAGAGTCCATACTTCTCAGCATATGGACCTCTGCATTTGGGTTGAACTGTTGAAGAATGGCCTCATTAATATCATGCATTTCATCATTTCTAGGACAGAGAATAATGCAATCCAAGAAGTACTGGTCATCTTGAGGTCTTGTGTTACCAATTCCTGGATAGATTCTGTTGATAAGAGCATTGATATTAGCACAAACCATGGGCTGAGAAACTTGAATCATCTCACTGTCATCCATAGTTGACCCAGCACCAATCTCTAGCAACCACTGAGCATGTTGATTATCAGCTTCAGAGTGACCCAAATGTATATTCTGTCTGAGATGCAAGAACTTGTCCCACATTGGTCTCACATACTTACTAGATAATAATAAGTCAGACCCATGACCCTAGTGGATCCCACAATTAATGTGTTGTATCCCTATGGTCTTAATTATGTCATGTTGGATTTTTTTAATTCAGCATTTTATCACATTCAAATCAGTGAATCATGTCAATCACAGTGTACAGAATACACTACAAAGTCCTACTTATGCAAACACAAGCGAAAATCACAACTGATACGAACCATTTGAAGAAAGGGAGAAAAAAGGAGGAAATGAAAACAGAGGAAGGGAGTCAGAGATTGTTGGTAAACGAGACAACGCCTACTGAGTTATGTAGTCCAAACAAATGCTGAAGGATCGCCCAACAGGAAAGGAACAGAATGAATCATTTCATCTCCATCTTCATACATGAAACAGCTGCAGGTGTTCATGATGTGAGTTTCAAAGTTGCGATGTTCAAGATTGATTGGATGTTGCTGGTGGTGGAACAACAGCAGGTGGGGTGCTGAGAGGCATGTTGGCAGATTACGTGACACAGAGCTAGGTATGAAGCTAGTCCGGTCAATTGGTGATGCGATGAGGCTAAGTCGACCCTCTTTTCCTCCCCCTACAGATGTAACGGTTTCACTCGCAACCGTCTCGTGTATAACACATGTTTGTATATGTATATATGGTATGCCCTCGCAGTGTAGTCTTTCATCTCGACCTGATTCAATACATCTTGATTACCGGGTTCGAGATCGTAACAACAGAACCGTGGGAAAATCACATCATAGTTCAAGAGCGCCTGACTTCCATTCCCCAACAAGTGCTAAGACGTGGAGGGCCTAGACAGGGGCCGACATCAGGGGTGTATCTACAGAAGGCACGAGGCCAGGGGAAGAAGGCGTGGGCAAAGTTGCTAGTAAATAGTTGAGGCAGTGGTATGTCCGAAGCTTTTAGCAGTAACTCGAAAGAAAAGCCTTGGTACCTAGGATATGGGGTGGGTATCTAGCGGATGAGATCTCTTCTAGTACGTGCCGACGTGGATATGTCAATCCACTTTGGTCGTGCATTTGCGACTAATTGTCTTTTGAATTGAATCACCTGACATACGTTATTGTGCCAAAAATGTCTTGAAGTTCCTATAAAATGGCACAGAATGAGTGCTTTACTCAAGACTTTCGTCTTTGCTCTCCAGTAAAACCCAGTCCTTCTTGATATCACTATGGACCTTTATTCACAATTCGTGAAAATCTTCTCACAAGACGAGGATCCCGCTGATTCTATCCCCACCGATGATAATGTAACTGAGGGGATTCAGCCTCCTGCCTGTACGATTCTATGAGCCAAATCCCGTTTCCTCGACGATATACTGCAGTGAGCATCCTTTTCTCCTGTCTACGACATTGACTCAGTGGACCGTTAGTCCGTCACTATTTGCAGCGTATCACCGCCATCTACGTTTCTTCTTCCAATCATTAAATAGGGTCTTCTTCCTTGAAGGAGACAGTCTATTATGCGATATTTTTTCATTCAGGTCACGAGTCGTTATTGTATTATGTGTACACACTTTAAATTCTCAGCCGAATCATTGACGTGCTTCCTTTTGACCAGCACGAGGTCACAGAAGAATGATTTTTTTTATCATCGATTTATTACGCGGGGCTTGGTGGCAGGCCGCAGTAGTTACGCAATCTACTTATATTAGGAAAGAGAGAAAGGAAAGGAATAGGCAACGTAGGTCTTGCTCAGACTATGTAGTAGTGTAGTGTGGATAAGGAATAGGTTAGAGGGTGGACTGTCTTGGAAGGAGAAGGCCCTTGGGTTAAACTTGAGAAATGTAATGATGTCATTAATGGAGCTCCACAGTGGGTTCCATGAACATATGTGTTGTTTGCACTCATGTAGGATATGATGACTCATTTCTAGAATAGCCTTTTGACATGGGCAGGTGCATGGTTCATTGGGAAAGATGTTAAGACTCTAGACCTCACAGTTGATTATGTGTTTCAACTTAAAGCCTATATCTAACACTTGATATCTTCATGCTTCTTGTTAGAGAATCCAGTTAAGGTTTTCAGTGAAGTTATATTGGAAGAGAGATGTCAACAAAACTTTGAGTAGCACCCTTCAAGATTGTCTTCAAACAAGGAAGAGTACCAATTCCTCAGAGTAAGATTTTACAGAGGGAATATAGAAAGAGAGAACTTGCCATTCTCTTCTTTTTCTGGTCTATATTTATTCTAACTAGATATTGTGATAATATTATAATGTGGTAATACTACTTGTAACTAAAGGTGACTAGTTAAGTAACAGTCCAGTAATAAAAGTGACAAGTTGAGTTAGAGTCTATAAATGGGTTAGTCCAATGTTGTTCTATTTAGCTTAAGTTCAAAAATTGAAAAGAGATTTGTTCAAGATTTGGCTAAAGAGTCCTGTTTATATTATAGAGTCCAATGTTTGTTTAGAATCTCTAGATATTCAATGCATTACTACATTGTAATGTCTTTGTCCAGCAGTACCAACATCTTGTCTACTAGCTACTTATTATCAGACCATAACTGATAATAACTATAGTCTCACTCAATATTCATAATACATAATCTAGAAATTAGTTGGGAGACAGAAGAGGTCAAAATGATAAGATACCTGCCTTTATGTGGAAAAAATACAAAGTCAAAAGAAAAGAAAAAAGTTAGAAAGAAAGTAAAAATAGCAACTATAGATATAGAAAAAATAGTAAATATCACAAACTTCATTTGGACTTATCTCTACTAATTCTTCAATGATTTCTACAGTCTTAAAAACTCCAGAAAGCCCTTAAGAAGACCTTTTGATTAACACCAGATGTGTCTTAAGGCAATTAGTATTGGCTAAGCTATTAGGCAAATTAGTAGGTAACTACTATAGTACTGTATATTAAATTGCCAATATCTCAAGAACCACCATGATCTATGCTTTGCTTTTAGAGTCAGAAGAAGCCCTTCTTATACTTCTCAGAATGAGTCTAAAACAACCTTGAGGCAATTAATATTAATGAAGATATGAAGTCCTCAATGTTTGTATATGGACTTAATCAATTACCTATAAATACTTATTTACCCTTTATTAGAACAAAGAACAGCCTCAATCTGGTTAAGTTATTGCATTTTCAAGTACAAAAGCACTACAATATGTAGAATAATAGATAGTAGCATGTGATAATTTGTTCGAGTGTACAGACCATCACAATTCTGTATTTAAGAACTCATAGTATCACAAATGGTCACTTACTTATTTGTGATTGGGCTTTGATACTTTGAAGAGTTCAAAAATGCAAAGTTTAGACAGTAACAAAAGATGTTGTTAAGTCTGAGGTCTAATTCTCAGACAGAGAGTCCTTATATACAGAATTGTAATGGTCTGTGCACTAGAACAGATCATCACATGCTACTACCTATTGTTCTATATATGGTAGTGCCTTTGTACTGGAAATAGAGATAACTTAACCATATAGAGGCTGTCCTTTGTTCTAAGAAAAGGACAGATGACTATCTATGGGTAATTAATAAAGTCTATGTACAAATATTGAGGACCTCATATCTCCACTAAGATTAATTGCCTTGGTATTGTTTTAGACTCATTCTTAGCAGTATGAAAAGGGCTTCTCAGATGCCTAAGAGCAAGGCATAGATCATGGTAGTTTCTGAGATATTGGCAATTTAATATGTGGTACTATAGTAGTTATCTACTGATTTGCCCAATAACCTGGCCAATATTGATTGCCTTGAGACATGGCTGGTATCAATTGAAAGGTCTCTTCAAGGGCTTTTTGGTGCCATTAAGACCATGAGAATTGCTGAAGAATTAGTGGAGATATAGCCAAATGAAGTTTGTGACACATAGTTTGAGAATTAGATCTTAGACTTAACAACATCTCTTGTCACTGTATCACAAACTTCATTCGGCCATATCTCTATCAGTTCTTTGACAATTCCCACAGTCTTAATGGCACACAAAAGCCCTTGAAAAGACCTTTTGATAGATACCAGTCATGTCTTGAAGCAATTAGTAATGGCCAAGATATTAGGCAGATCAACTGGTAACCACTATGGTACTGTTTATTAAATCGCCAATATCTCAGAAACCGCCATGATCTATGCTTTGCTTTTAGACATCAGAGAAGCCCTCTTCATACCGCTCAGAATGAGCCTAAAACAGCGCCGAGCCAATTAATATTAGTGGAGATATGAAGGCCTCAATGTTTGTACATGGACTTCATTAATTACCCATAGATAGTCATCTGTCCTTTTCTTAGAACAAAGGACAGCCTCTATATGGTTAAGTTATCACTATTTACAGCACAAAGGCACTACCATATGTAGAACAATAGGTAGTAGCATGTGATGATCTGTCCTAGTGCACAGACTATCACTTTCATGTATATAAGGACTTATAGTCTGAGAATTAGACCTCAGACTTAACAACATCTCTTGTCACTTGTCTAACTCTGCCTATAAGCACTTTTGAATCTATATTCAACCAATCACAAAACAAGTAAGTGACCATTTGTGATACACTGTCTAAACTTTGCTTTCTAAGCCTTTTTGAATATTCTACCATCAAATCAAAAATCAGTAAATGACTATTTGTGATTTTTCACCAGATTATGTGCTCCTACCAGCATATATGAAGTCATACTATGATAAGATGCAAGCAGGACAAAGTGTTGGATCCTAGAGTGACTTTGCCCAGGAATTGAAATATATTTACAAACAACAAGATGACAAGAAGAGAGTGAAAAAGAAATTAATAGTGCTCTAGATCAACAAGGACCTAGCAAAGAAGAACTTCATCAAGTATACAGAACAATACAAGACATTAGCAAGAATTATCAACTATAGCAACAAGGTTCACATCGACAAAATGAAAGAAGTTATCTTCAATGAGCTATGAAATGCACTTGTTATATATGAAATAACAAATCAATTTCCTAAGACATAGGATGACTATCTAAAACTGTCAATGCACGCATTTAAGGCCTTACATCTGGACAAAGCCCAGGGCACAATATTTGGTCCAGAGGCAAATGTAAAGAAAGGTAAAGGAAAGAAGGATCCAGACGCAATGGAAATAAATGAGATTCACAAAAAGAAGGGAAAAACTTATAATACTACTGTGCTGGAAAAGACTTTAAAAATAAGGTAAAATCATATAATACTACAGACTGTTATGACAAACCTGGCAATGAGGACAAACATCCTCATAAGACCTCTTCTCAGAAACCATCTCTACTGGGTCCAAGTAAGAATAAAAATCAGTTGTTTAGAGCATAGCTGATAAAATTATTGGAAGAAGAAAGTAATGACCTAGAATCCCTTCCTGAGGCTGTCAATGTAAATAGCATATCAATTAAGGAAATCTCTGATCCTATTCTTCCAAGTAGAAAGGGAAAAGGGACTCCCAAATTGGATTTTCTCTTGGGACTGTAGAGTATAATGTCTGTGATTTATAGTCAGAGGATAGTATACCCTCAATTAGCTTGCAAAAGTTAGAAGTAGTACTAGAATCTTGTAATAATATAGCACACAACAAGACTACCTCCTTTAAAATTCCAGTTATGCTTTGGGTATATGGCAAAAAAGTATAGACTAAGGCTTGAGTTGATTTGGGAGCTATCATGAACTTTATCGACAAAGTCATTGTGGAAAATAATAACCTGGTAACACATAAACTAGAAAATCCATATCATGTAATCAATGCAGATAGCACTCCCAACAAGGCAGAACAAATAACAGAGTATGTTCAAGCTTATATAGAAATTGGATCATATAAGACAACCCAACATCTCTTTGTTACTAATCTAAGGAATAAGGAGATGATAATTGGCTACTTGTACTTGTATAAGCATAATCCATATATCAATTGGCAAAAAGGTCAATGGAAGCTCACCAGATGCCCAGATACATACACTAGTAAAGTCTATAAAATACAAGATATAGAAGCAGGAGCTAATAAGCTTTATCTCAAAATGGATGTCAGTGGATTCCCCTCATTGGACAACATAAGAGATGAGGACCCTGACAATCACATCCTTAGCTGGGCAGATATGACTGACCTAGACAGTCATCAACAGACGATGATGATTGCAGCTATACTCAACAATCAAGACCAGTATAGGGACTTAGATTGTGAAGACACAAAGACCTGGAAGGCTCATATACAAGAATGGTTACATGAGTATGAAAATGTGTTTTCAAAGCATAAGTCAGAGAGAATGCCATTATAGAAACCATACGACTATGCTATCGACTTCATAGAAGGTGCAAAGCTTCTCAAGCCAGCAAAGGTCTATTTACTATCTCTAGCAGAAAGAAACTCTCTTGACATGTGAATCAATGAGAAACTCAGAAAAGGTTATATCTGTCCACCTACTGGTCTAATAGCAGCTCTATTCTTCTTTGTAAAGAAACACGATGGAAGCTTATGACCTGTCATAGACTATAGAGCCCTTAATGCAATTACTGTCAAAAATTGCTATCCAATCCCTAGAATAGCCAACTTGATTGAATCACTCAGCAAAGCCTCAATCTTTACCAAAATTAACTTGAGATGGGGATACAACAATGTTTGCATCAAAAAAAGGGATGAATAGAAAACAGCATTTATCATAAGACAAGGTCTCTTTGAGGCAACTGTTATGTATTCTGGGTTCTCCAATACACTAGTGACATTCCAAAGTATGATGAATGATATACTTGGAGATTTGATTTGAATAAGACTAGTAATAGTGTATCTAGATAACATTTTAATATTTGGGACATGTTTGAAGGAACATAGGTGATTTGTCAAGAAAGTGCTGAAAAGGCTCCAATTGAATAACCTCTACACTCAAGCAGAGAAATGTTTCTTTGAGCAAAGTAGCATCAAATATTTGAGTGTAATAATATTGGAAAATAAAGTACAGATAGATGAAGAAAAACTTCTAGGAGTTCTAGAGTAGCCAGTACCAACTAAAGTCAAGCAAGTACAAGCATTCTTAGGCTTTGTGAATTTCTATTGTAGGTTCATTGACAACTTTGCTAAGATGTCAAAGCCACTCTCCGACTTGACCAAGAAGGATTGTACCTGGAATTGGGGTGTTAAGCAACAAAATGCTTTTGAGGCACTGAAAAAGGCCTTTACTATGGCCCCAGTCCTGAGAATACCAAATGACAAAGATCCCTTTAAGTTATCCACCGATACTAGCAACTTTGCAACAGGTGCAGTCTTGTCACAAAAAGATATACAAACTAACCTGTGGCACCCAGTGGCTTTCTTTTCCAAGTTGTTAGATGTCCATGAAAGGAACTATGAAATCTATGACAAAGAGCTACTTGTAGCAATTCAGGGACTAGAGGAATATAGACACCATCTGGAGGGACATCTACACAAAATTGAGATTTAGTCAGATCATCAGAACCTTATATTCTTTAGGACAGCTCAAAAGCTGACTAGGAGACAAGCAAGATGGGCATTATTTATGACCTGTTTTGACTTTGTACTCTATCATAAACCAGGAAAGACAATGCAGGCAGAAGATCCCTTATCTAGATGAGCAAACCATGAGATGGGGATAGACCTCAACAATATGAACTAGGTGTTGCTAAAACCTGAGTTCTTTGCTATCAATGCATTAGAGGCTACTCATGAGTTGCCAATAAATGATGAAATAATCCTAAAGGAGGTCAAAGCTGCACTCTTATCAGACGAAGTTACAAAAGACTACAAGTTATTACTCAAGTCTGGTCCCAGAGAATTCAGAAAATCCTTGCAAGACTGGAACTATGAGAACAGACTACTCCTGTACAGAGGGAAGATATATATCCCTCATAGCATAGATGACACTTTGTAGCAACATGTAGCGACTTAGCCTAGATGACTTGATCACCCTCCAAGTCTGAGTTGACAAGGAGAACTTGATAGAGTTACCATTAAATTTTCTATACTACTTATACAACTACTACATGGTTTGTACACTGTTTTCCCATGCCTATCATGTGACATCATGTGATGTGATACTGTGACTCCCTATCATGTGACTGTGACTACGTCTCCAGAAATTACTAGTAGCCTGGAATGACTACATTTGTCTAGAAATACATTATGGGTTGTGATATATGTCAGCAGATGAAAAATCACCCACAGCAATCTTTTGGACCACTCGTGCCTAACAAGGTGTCTAACAAACCTTTGTCACAAACTTCATTCGGCTATATCTCCATCAAATCTTTGACGATTCCCATAGTCTCAATAGCACCCAAAAGCCCTTGAAAAGACCTTTCGATCAACATCAGTTACATCCCAAAGCGATCAATAGTGGCCAAGATATTAGGCAGATTAACAGGTAACCACCATGGTACTGTTTATTAAATCACCAATATCTCGGAAACTACCACGATTTATGCTTCACTTTTAGGTATCAGAGAAGCCCTCTTCATACTGCTCTGAGCCTAAAATGGCGCTGAGGCAATTAATATTGGTGGAGATATGAAGGCCTCAATGTTTGCACATGGATTTTATTAATTACCCATAGATAGTCATCTGTCCTTTTCTTAGAACAAAGGACAGCCTTCATAAGGTTAAGTTATCACTATTTCTAGCACAAAGGCACTACCATATGTAGAATAATAGGTAGTAGTATGTAATAATCTGTCCTAGTGCACAAACCATTACTTTTCTGTATATAAGGACTCCCTGTCTGAGGATTAGACCTCAAACTTAACAACATCTTTTGTCACTTGTCTAACTCTGCTTATAAGCTCTTTGAATCTATATTCCAATCCATCACAAAACAAGTAAGTGACCTTTTGTGATAATAACCTAATGCCAGCTCATCCTAGTTGCCTCTTAAGGTCTCAATATGAGCTCTAGGTTGATTATCACCTGCTCAATGTCTTCATCATATAGTAGTATGTTCTGAGAATACAGAAAGGGTTCTAGAACAAATTCTAATCAAGAATTCATTGGTATAAAGTGTATCAAATGTTATCTTCTATGAAAAATTCGCTTGCAGCGTAACAGTGCATCCCAACTATTCCTCTCATATGTGCTTATCATAGCTCTTCTGTCCAGGAAATTCCTTAAGAACTATAAAAGGCTTATTATTAATTAAATAAGTTTTGTTCTTAGCTATGATTTACAGACAATATTAGTTCTCCTCTTGTCTAAAGAAACTATCTTTACTATCCAATAAATCTTTTGTTTCCTACTGGGCAGAGTACAAAGAGACACAATCAAAATTGAGGCCAAGCCTACAAGAGAACCCTACATTGAACTACTAGTTCTTGACAGACAGACTAATCACTTGAGAACCAGTGGAGTCAAGCCCACAGTCCCACAACATTACTACCAAAAATAACAGCTTAGTCAGGAAAAGAAGCCCTATATAGAAAAGTTCAGAAAAATACTGTTAGTACTAGGGGTTTTCCTGTTTTCTTTTTAAATAGAGGTTTTCCCAACTACTGCCTAGATAGCAGTGAAGATAAAAGTTTGAATAAAGATAAAATGTGTGATCTCCTAAGGAAAGCACTCTAGTTGACACCATGTATCAGCACAGTGTCCCTCGTGCAAATTTGTGGGGAAATGAATTTAGAAGTTGAAGGTGAAAAGAAGTTGTAAAATTAAAGTTCTGCCGATGTACCATGGTAGTGGTGATGTTTGAAACTTGATTCTCGATTCTAGACTATTGTCTTGGTTCTGTACCTGAGTCCTGCCTGCCTGGTGTTGCCCTAATGCCCTGTTTCAAAGTTGTCCTCACAGTAGCATTCTCTGGCTATGTGATCAGACTATCCTCATAGTAGTACTCTTGACTATGTGATCAGATATGAGACTTTGAATCCTCCTTGTATAACTCACCTTCCTAGCAATACCAAACTCTGTCTTAGAGCTCCTATGATGTTGCCCTTGTGGCTAAGTTACTTGTTCTGTAGTCTCTTTGGTCTGACTCAGTGTTGAAGATTTACGCCGTGATGCCTAGGTCACTACAGGCGATCATCGGGAGCATATGAGTACTATGAACTCATATCCGTTGGAGTTATGTCTTATGTCTACGTAGTAGTTTCATTTTCTCCT
>Ga0153996_1001157_pt1 | contig 10889 bp, 3 predicted proteins | sample TSNC080MetaG_FD_104728 | JGI IMG/M metagenome (GOLD analysis project Ga0153996, IMG submission 104728) | Attine ant fungus gardens microbial communities from North Carolina, USA - TSNC080 MetaG | ecosystem: Host-associated > Fungi > Mycelium > Unclassified | place: USA: North Carolina, Lumber... | reverse complement strand
GGACCGAGCTACACCATCCAGGGTTCGAGCTACACCAATGTCGGCGATGCATTCACTGCCGTCGACAACAGCATTACAACCGTTCAGGGCAATGTCACCACCATCAACAACAACCTCAATAACGGCAAGATCGGTCCGGTACAACGGATCGGCACGTCCGATGTCCTGACGCTGGTTGCCGATGGCGGTAGCGCCTCTGCTCCGGGAACGGCGCAGGTTCTGACCAATGTCGCCAACGGTGCGGTCAACGCGGCCTCGCTTGAGGCGGTCAACGGCAGCCAGCTCTTCGGCCTCGGCAGCGATGTCGCCACCGCGCTCGGTGGTGGCTCGTCCTTCACCGGTGGCGTCTGGACCGGACCATCCTACACCATCCAGGGTTCGAGCTACACCAATGTCGGCGATGCATTCGGCGCCGTTGACGGAACTCTGACCACCGTTCAGAGCAATATCAACAATGGCACGATAGGTCCCGTGCGACGGACGGCAACTCTTAACACACTGACGCTGGTCGACGATACCGGCAGCGCCGCCGCTCCGGGAGCGGCGCAGGTGCTGACCAACGTTGCCAACGGTGCGGTCAATGCGACCTCATTCGAGGCGGTCAACGGCAGTCAGCTCTATAGTCTCGGCAGCAATGTCGCCAACGCGTTCGGTGGCGGATCGTCCTATACCGGTGGAATCTGGACCGGACCGTCCTACAGCCTCAACAATATCGGTGTCGGTGGAACAACATCGTTGTCAACCTACTACAATGTTGGCGATGCCCTCGGCGGGTTGAATATCAGCATCGGCAATGTCAACCAGATGGTTCTAGATCTGCAAACCACCGTCGGTGGTCTTGGTGCGTCGTCTGGGGATGCATTGGTCTGGAATCCGGCAGCGAATAACGGCAATGGCGCCTACGAAGCGGCTCATGGCAGTTCGGGAGCGAACAAAATCACAGCTGTCGAAGCCGGCGCCGTCCATTCCACGTCGACTGATGCGGTTAACGGGTCGCAACTGAACGAAACCAACCAGGTGGTGGCTGATCTCAGCAGAAACGCTGTTCAGTACACTCTCGATGGAAACGGAGACAAGACCAACCAGGTCAATCTGGTTGGAGGCGACTTGAGCACACCGGTCGTCGTCAGCAATGTCGCGGCCGGTATTGCAGCCACCGATGCTGTCAACGTCAGCCAGCTTCAGACCACGGCTGCTTCGACACTGCAACAGGCAAACTCCTATGCCGACCAAGTGGGAGCGAATACACTGGCAAGTGCCAATAGCTATACCGATACCCGGTTCTCGCAATTGAATCAGGATATCCAATCGGTTCGCAAAGAAGCCCGGCAGGCCGCCGCAGTCGGTCTTGCGGCGGCTTCTCTCCGCTACGATGACCGACCCGGAAAATGGAGCACGGCCGTCGGCGGTGGTGCATGGCGTGGCGAAGGAGCTCTCGCAATGGGTGTTGGCTACACCAGCCAGGATGGTAAAGTACGACTTAATGTCGGAGGGGCGAGCACTGGCAAGGATTGGGGTGTGAATGCTGGCTTCAGCTACACGTGGAACTAAAACCGGAAGAAAACCGGCTGTGAGGGCTTTTGCCCTAGCCCTTGCAGCGGGATATGTGATGTTCTCCAGCGGATATACATCCGCTGGAGAAACGTCTTTCTCCCATAGTTATTCGATCAAGAAATCGGAAGTGGTCGTACCGCCGGACGTGCCGATGGGGCAGTATCGCCGCATTACCCAGCCATTCGATAACTGGCTGTTGACATGCGACGAGAACATGAAGGTCGGGAAGAAGATTTGTAACGTCAGCCAGACTGTTATCGATGAAACAGGTGAACTGGCTTTTAACTGGGCCATGGCGGCGACGGAAAAAGGAACACCGTTCTTTATCCTTCGTACTTCAGCCAATATAAAAACAGGTTCCGTCATTACCATGACGGTCATCGATCCGAACGGGGACAAGAACAAGCCTCTCCCCCCGTTGCAGGTTGCCCTTCAGGGCTGCACGCCGGCAATGTGTTTCGGCCAGATAGAAGTCAATCGGTTCTTGAAATCCGCCATAGGTATTGGCGCATCTGTGTCGGTGTCATATACCTTGAATAACGGGCAAACTATTACATTGATATTACCGCTCAGGGGGCTCAAAGAAGCCGTTGCTTCAATAAAGTAAACGGTCCATTCATTTTGTTCCGGAGAAATTTGCTAAGGCCAGCGTCGAACGGCCCCGGCTCCCATGGGCGCTCCCGTCGTTCGCGTGCTTTCATCACGCGGGGCGCTCCATAAAGTCGTATGAACGGGCCAAGTAGCTTCATCTGCCGCAATCCATATCCTAGATGTCTGGTCCCTTTGATTGATGCCGTAACGCTTCGACGGATCTCTTCAGTCATCGTGGCGCTCCCATGCAGAACCTGGCCTATAGGTTTCCTTCCGTTCCGAGGAAAAACGTACACCAGCAATCTCAGGGACTAAACATCTAGGCTCGCGGAAATCTTCAATCTTTATCGCAAACCTGCGGGGGCGAAATGGTTTATGGACGAAACCTATATCAAGGTTGGCGCCACCGGACTTATCTCTATCGCGCCGTCGACGAAACCGGACAAACGGTGGAGTTTCTGTTTTCAGAAAAGCGCGACCGGTGCACTGCCCGAAGATTCTTTGCCGCAGCAATTGAACGTAACGTTAGGCCAGAGAGCGAAACTGGCGCGAATACCGCGACGATTTTGAAGGCTGGGCGCTTTCGGAATCGGGACCGATAGCGGGAACTGCCGCTCCACTACGAATATGCCTTCGGCGGGCTTTTGCAGCGCGGCTTGGACGGGAATGGCAACCCGATCATCGATGCTTTTCGCAACGTTGCAGGCACAAGACATTGCTAAATGACATTATTGCCGCATGCGTCTGTCCTGCGGCAATAATGTCTGGTAAATTCATGAAAAATAAGATTTTCATAAAATATCCGCAAAATTGAACATAATATTGAATTTTGAATTATGATGAAAACAAGTTCTAATGTGTATATTTTTGAATATTTTTATAATCATGTATTGATAGAAAGTACAAATAAGACTTATAAGCCTGTCACGGTGCGATGCCATATTTTATCACCAAACAAAAATTGACATTTATCAATGACTAAATCTACCCCCAACAAAATCTTGATAAGCATCAAATAAATTTTATTCATAAAACGTCTTTGACGTTTGTATTCAATTCTATACTTTCCGCTGCGCGCATTGATTTTGCGGCCCCCGTGCAGTCCTGCGCTGTTGATCCGCTAGCTGTCGCGCAGGCTCCGGCTTCATACCCCCTCATCATGGATGACGATGCCCGCCCGCCGGCTCATTCGGGTGATGGCGCGGCTATGTTCGTTTGTGCCGTTGTCTGCCCGGCAGCGGGTTATGGTGTTGCGGGTGGAATAACCCTCTTCCATGTCAATGGTCCGGCTGCCCCCGGTGGCGGAACCCTGCCGCAGCCCGATACTGGCCCGGCCAACCTTTGCCTTCTCCCTATCCGGATGTCTGAAACCCTGACGCCTCTGATGGCCGCCACCCTCACCGGCGGACAGGGGAGTTCGGCCCTCTCCGTTTCCATTGAACAGCCTGCCGCCGCCGGCAGGTAACCGCCAATTCTCAAGATCATGTATTTGAACAGGATGTCTGCACATGGCTGGATATAACCCTCCTTTTTCTCTCTCTGGCCGCAAAGCAGAGGCTTCGCCGGTTGCCGGGTCAGGACAACAGAAACTTGTCCGCGGAACATCTGCGACATTCCTGCTCAGCACCATCCTTGCCCTTGGGATAGCTAGTGCCAGTGCTCCGGCTGGAGCTTATGATATTGATGGAGGGGCCGCTATAACCGTCGACCCGGGCAACCCCCAGACATGGCCCGGCTCTGGCGCCGGCACCACCGGCTATCTCAATGTGGGTACGACTACCTCCGGTACATTGCGGATACTGGATGGTGGTGCTGTCACCAGCATGGTCGGTAACATCGGCGGCACTAGCGGCGGTGGCACGGGTCTTGTCGAGGTTACAGGAACAGGCTCAACATGGATGCTTCCGGGGACGACTTCGGGCATCCTCTCCATTGGTGGCGCCGGAAGCAGCATTAGCGCCGGTAGTGGCATGCTGACGATTAGCAATGGTGGTGTCGTCACCAGTGGCATGGTGCGAATCGGTGGCGGCGAAGGCTCTGGTGGCGTTGGCAGCACTGACGGCGCGGGTGTTGTCGAGGTTTCCGGAACAGGCTCGAAATTGACAGTTTCCAATGCTCTTCTCGTTGGTGGCAGAGGCAGTAATTACGGCGGCATTGGTGGCTCTGGTACATTGAATATCATCAGTGGTGGAGCCGTCACCAGTAATATCGCTATTGTCGGTGGAGCCGGCGGCGGCGGTTATCGCGATGGTGGTGGTGAGGGTGTTGTTGAGGTTTCCGGAACAGGCTCGAAATGGACAGTTTCTAATGTTACCATTGGCGGCAGTGGTGCCGGAGGTGGCAACTCCCATCTTGGTGGTGCCAGCGGTGCTGGCCCGGGCACGTTAAGTATCACCGCTGGCGGTATCGTTACCGGTAATGACGCTACCCTTGGGGGGAGAGGATACACCGGTGGTGGTATCCATGGTTCCGGCGCCGCTGGCGTTGTTGAGGTTTCCGGCGCAGGTTCGAGGTGGGAGGTTGGTGGCAATTTCGCCATTGGTGGTGCGGCCAGCAACGGCAGTTCCGGTACCAGCGGTGGTAGGGGTGGCTCTGGCACATTGAATGTCATTGATGGTGGTGTCGTCACCAGTAATAGTGCCACCATTGGCGGGGTTGGAGGTACTGGCCACAATGCGAACACCAACGGTGGCGTGGGTTTTGTTAAGGTTTCCGGAGCGGATTCAAGATGGAAAGTTAATGGCAATCTCGCCGTTGGTGCTGTCGGCATCGGCAGCATTGGGGCTGGCAGCGGCTCTGGTACGTTGACCATCGGTGATGGCGGCGTAGTTTCGGTATCAGGAACCGTTAGTTTGACGAATGGTTCTCTTGCCAGGGGGGCAAGGTACACTGAACATAGGCGCGGCAGCAGGTGATGCAGCAGCAGCGACTGGAACGCTTGATACGGGGGCCATTAGTTTCGACGGAATTGATAGGGGCATTATCGTTTTCAACCACACCGATGCCGGTTACACATTTGCTTCGCAGATAATGGATACCAACAGCCTTGGCACGATTGATGTGCGCGCTGGTGAGACAATACTGACCGGTGTTAACTCCTCAATCGACGTGGTTACTGTGAGCAGTGACGCCGGTGCTCTGGTTGCCGGGACGCTTGCTTTCGAACAGGCTGGTTTGTTCACGGTCGGCAACACCTACACCATCAATTCGGCTGCGACCACCAGGATCGGAGCGGCATCGAAGTTGAGTGTGGCCAATGCCTTCATTCAGAATAATGGCGCAACTTTAGACGTGTCACTTGGTTCGAACCTGCCAAACATCATCGCGGCGGGCACAGCGCAGCTTGGCGGCGCCCTCGTGGTGTCGGGTATTGGTGGTGTGACACTGCCGGGCTCGGCGAGCGCGATACCGAGCACGCAATATACCATCATCCGCACCACCGGCGGCATCACCGGCAATTTCGCATCGCTCAGTCTCGACCACACAAGCGTGGTCGATTACCTGACCCTGTCCGGCGGCGTCAGCGGCAATAATTACAATGTCGGGCTGGCGCTGTCGTGGCTGGCCGGGCCGGCCAATGGTCATGGCACCTTCACGCTGGCCAATGCCGGCGATACCTTCGATGTCGATGTGGTGCTGGGCGACAACCTGTCCGGCCCGTTCGCTTCGCTGTGGGACGGCAGGACGCTGACCAAGAACGGCGCCGGCACTCTTGTTCTGTCCGGGGCTGGCGGTGTCGGAAACAGCTATACCGGTGCCACCAACGTCAATGCCGGGATGCTGCGGGCCAACGTGATCAATGCCTTTGCTTCAAGCTCGTCGGTGACGGTCGCTTCCGGTGCAATCCTCGATCTCAACGGTTTCGACCAGACCGCCAACAATCTGTCTGGCGCGGGCGACATCACGCTCGGCAGCGGAACGTTGCTGACACAGAACACCGGCATCGGCAGTTTCTCCGGCAACATTTCAGGCAGCGGCAGCCTGATCAAGGGTGGCGCCGGTACGCTCACCCTGTCCGGCAGCAACGGCTATACCGGCAGCACCAGCATTCTGGCCGGCAAATTGATAGCCACCCATGCCGGAGCGCTCGGCGCTGGCGCGATCAACAGCGTCGGCAATGGCGCCCTCGAACTTGCCTTCGCGACCGACGGTGTTTTAGGCAACATCCTGTCCGGCATCACCCTCGACAAGACCGGAGCGGGTATCGCGACACTGTCGGGAACCGGCTCCTCGGTCGGTGCGGTCTCCGTGACGGGTGGCACGCTGGCGTTCGGTTCGGGCGTCGCCTTCGGTGCCGCATCGTACATGACGGGCGCGGGGGCGACCACCAGCATCGGTGCCGGCGGGCAGCTCACCGTGGTGGGAGCCTTCACGCAAGTCTCCGGTTCATTCCTGAATGTGACGGTCAACCCGCTGGCGCCATCGACAGCGCTGATCACGGCGGCGACGGCGGATCTGACCGGGGCGTCTCTCGATGTCTCGGGGCTGGGTGCGACGGTGCCGGGCTCGGCGAGCGGGTTGTCGGGAGCGCAGTACATCATCATCAGCACCAGCGGCGGCATCACCGGCGACTTCGCATCGGTCACCCTTAACGGTGCATCGGGCGGGCCGGATTATGTGGCGCTGTCTGGTGGCGTCAACGGCAACACCTATACGGTCGGCTACGGCCTGGCCTGGCTGGCGGGGCCGAGCTACGGCCATGGCACCTTCACGCTGACCAATGCCGGTGACACGTTCAATGTCGATGTGACGCTGGCCGACCAGTCGGGCGTGTTCGCCTCCCTGTGGGACGGCACGTCGCTGACCAAGAACGGTGCCGGCACGCTGACCCTTTCAGCCGTCAACAACAGCTATAGCGGTGGCACCACCATCAATCAGGGCCGGCTGGTGGCCAGCAATGGCGGGGCGCTCGGCTCCGGCGCGGTGGTCAACAATGCGACGCTGGAACTGGCCTTTGCAGCCGGTATCGATGAGACGCTGGCCAACGTGCTCGGCGGCAGCGGCACGCTCGACAAGACCGGCGCAGGGGTTGCCACATTGACCGGGGGAGGGAACGCCGGCGCGGTCAGCGTCAGTGGCGGCACGCTGGCCTTCGGCCAGAGCGGCGCGTTCAACGCTGCATCCTACAGTGTGACCAATGCCGTGACCGGAATCGGTGCATCGTCGCAGCTCGCGGTGGCGGGCGTGTTCACGCAGAACGGCGGTTCGTCCCTGAACATTGCGCTGGGCTCCGGCCCGGCGATCACGGCGGGTTCGGCGGCGCTGGACGGTGCTCTCGTCGTCACCGGTTTCGTGGCGGGCGCGGCGCCCGGTTCTGCGAGCACGGTGACGGGGGTGCAGACTGTCATCATCAGCACCGGCGGTGGTATCACCGGCAATTTCTCGTCTGTCACCTTCTCCGGTGCGTCGGGTGTGGCCGATTACCTGACGCTCGCCGGCAGCATCAGCGGCAACGATTATGTCATCAGCTACGGCCTGAGCTGGCTTGCGGGTCCGACCCTTAGCCATGGCACCTTCACGCTGGCCAATGCCGGTGACATGTTCGACATTGACGTGGCGCTGGCCGACCAGTCTGCATCGGCGACCGGCTGGGACGGCATATCGCTGGCCAAGGCGGGAGCCGGCACGCTGGTGCTGTCGGCAGTGAACGGCTACACCGGCGCGACCAGCATCAATGCCGGGACGCTGCGTACTGATATCGCCAACGCGTTTGCCGGCAGTTCCGTGGTGACAGTTCTCAGCGGCGCAGTGCTCGACCTGAACAATCACGACCAGACGGCGCAGCGCCTGTCGGGAGCGGGCTCCATCACGCTCGGTACGGCGATGCTGACGGTGGAGAACAGCGCCAACTCGCTGTTCTCGGGCCTCATCTCTGGCACGGGCAGCCTCACCAAGACCGGGGTCGGCATGCTGACGTTGAGTGGTGTCAACACCTATGGCGGCGCCACCCTGATCAACGCCGGTACGTTGCAGGCCGGTGTCGCCAACGCCTTCGCCGCCAGTTCGTCGGTGACGATCGATAGCGGCGCGATCCTCGATCTGAACGGCTTCGACCAGATTGCCAGCGCCCTGTCGGGCAATGGCAACATCACCCTTGGTTCCGGTATCCTGACCGCAAGCAATGGCGGTGACAGTTTGTTTGCCGGCGTTATTTCCGGTGCGGGCGGCCTGACCAAGACCGGCGTTGGCATGCTGACGCTGAGTGGTGTCAACACCTATGGCGGCGCTACCCTGATCAGCGCCGGCACCCTGCGGACCGGTATCGTCAATGCCTTCGCGGCGAGCTCCGCCGTGACGGTCGCCACCGGCGCGACGCTTGACCTGAACGGCTTTGACCAGACCGCCAACGACCTGTCGGGCGGTGGCGCCATCACGTTCGGTTCGGCGACACTGACCGCGAACAACGCCACCAACACCACGTTCTCCGGCAGCCTCAGCGGCAGCGGTGATCTGAGCAAGACCGGCGCCGGCATGCTGACGCTCGACGGCCTTGGCTCGTCGGTCGGTGCGGTTGTCGTGAGTGGCGGCATACTGGCCTTCGATCAGGTTGGCACCTTCAACGCCGCGTCCTACAGCGTGACCGGGGCCGAGACCCGGCTCAGTGCCACGGTGCAACTGGCCCTGACAGGGGACTTCACGCAGGATGGCGGCTCGACGCTGAGCGTGGCGGCAGGCTCTGCGACGGCGATGATCACCGCCCGGGAAGCAAACCTCGCTGGAACGCTGGTGGTCTCCGGCTTCAGCGGCTCCGGTTCGGCACTCGGCTCGGCCAGCGCGCTGGACGGGGCGCGGACGACCGTCATCAGCACCAGCGACGGCATCAATGGCGACTTTGCCTCGGTGAGTTTCGGCGGCACATCGACCGGCATCGATTACCTAACCCTGACCGGCGGCATCAGCAGCAACGGCCTCGATTACACCATCGGCTACGGCCTGACCTGGCTGGCAGGAGCTGCCAATGGCAGCCACGGCACCTTCACGCTGGCGGCCGGCGATACCTTCGATCTCGATGTGGTGCTGGCCGACCAGACCGGCCATGGCGGCTGGGACGGCAAGTCGCTGACCAAGGAAGGATTGGGTACCCTGATCCTGTCCGGAGCGGGCGGGGCCGGTAACAGTTATAGCGGTGCGACCGCCGTCAATGCCGGGACTTTGCGCACCGATATCGCCAACGCCTTCGCCGACAGCTCCATGGTGACAGTTCTCGGCGGCGCGGTGCTCGACCTGAACAGTCACGACCAGATAGCGAGGGATCTGTGGGGAGCAGGCTCCATCACGCTTGGCACGGCAACGCTGACGGTGAATAACAGCGCCAACTCGCAGTTCTCCGGTGTCATTTCCGGTACGGGTGGCCTGACCAAGACCGGGGGTGGCAGCACAATGCTGACGCTGGGCGGCGTCAACACCTATACCGGCGCCACTTTGATCAGCGCCGGTACGCTGCAGGCCGGTGTCGTCAACGCCTTCGCCGCGAGCGCCTCAGTGACGATCGATAACGGCGCGACGCTTGATCTGAACGGCTTCGACCAGGTCGCCAGCGTGTTGTCGGGTAATGGTTCCATCACGCTCGGTTCCGGTATCCTGACCGCGGGCAATGGCAACGGCAGTGACAGCCTGTTCTCCGGCACCATCTCCGGTGCGGGCGGCCTGAGCAAGACCGGCACCGGCACCCTGACGCTCGACGGCACCGGCTCGTCGGTCGGCACGGTCAATGTTGCAGCCGGTACGCTGGCCTTCGGCCAGAGCGGTGTCTTCACTGCCACGTCCTACAGCATTGCGGCCAATGCGGTGACCCATCTCGGTGTCGACGCCTCCCTGGTGGTGACGACCGCCTTCAACCAGGATGCCGCGGCGACGCTGAGCGTGATGCTCGGAGCAGGCTCGCCCGGTTCGCTGATCACGGCGCAGACCGCGGCACTCGACGGCACCCTGACGGTGACTGGCTACAGCACCTCGGCACTGGGCTCGGCGAGCGGCGTGCTCGGCAGCCAGGTGACGCTGCTGCATACCGATGGCGCCATGGCGGGGGATTTTTCCACCATCACGATCGGTGGCGTCTCAAACAGCGCCGATTACCTGACGCTCAGCGGCTTCAAGGTCGCGGACGGTCTCGGCGGCATGGATTACAATGTCGGCTTCGGTCTGAGCTGGCTGGCGGGGACGGCCCTCGGCCATGGCGACTTCACGCTGGCAACCGGCGACAGTTTCAATGTCGATGTGGCGCTGGCCGACCAGGGCGCCTCCGCGACCGGCTGGAGCGGTACGACACTGAGCAAGAAGGGTGACGGCACGCTGATCCTGTCGGCGGTGAACAGCTATAGCGGGGCCACCAGCATCAGCGGCGGCACCCTGCGTGCCGGTGTCGCCAACGCTTTTGCGCAGAGCGCCTCGGTGTCGATCGGCGCTGGTGCGACGCTTGATCTCGCCGGCTTCGACCAGACGGCCAATGACCTGTCAGGGAATGGTAGCATCACGCTCGGCTCGGGAACGGCGATACTGACGCTGCACAACGATACCGCGATCATCAACGACACGACATTCGATGGCGCCATCACCGGCAGCGGTTCGGTGATCAAGACCGGTGCCGGTTCTCTGACACTCAGCGGTGTCAACACTTACAGCGGCGGCACGACGATCACGGCTGGGACGCTGATCGCCAGCCATGGCGCGGCGCTCGGCAGTGGCGACGTGACCAACAACGCGACGCTGCAACTGGCCTTCGCCGGCAACAGCACGCTGACCAG
>Ga0153996_1001156_pt1 | contig 10906 bp, 12 predicted proteins | sample TSNC080MetaG_FD_104728 | JGI IMG/M metagenome (GOLD analysis project Ga0153996, IMG submission 104728) | Attine ant fungus gardens microbial communities from North Carolina, USA - TSNC080 MetaG | ecosystem: Host-associated > Fungi > Mycelium > Unclassified | place: USA: North Carolina, Lumber... | reverse complement strand
TGCCCCTGACTTCCGTATCCGATTACGGCAATCGTTTTGCCTTCCAGCATTGACAGGTTGCAGTCTTCCTGATAATAGATCTTTGCCATTTTGTTTTCCTCCTGAATTTGTTAATCGATGATTATAACACCTTTGCTGCCGCGGGACAGGCCGGTGATTCCGGTTCTGGCCAGTTCCAGTATTTCATATCCGCCAAGTAGATTTAGGAACGCATCGAGTTTTGATTGATTGCCGGTCAGCTCTACCATCAGCGATTCCTCTTCTACATCCACAATCTTTGCCCGGAATATATCGGTGATCGAGATGATTTCGGCACGCTGCGGAGCATTTGCCCGGATTTTTACCATGATCAGCTCACGGCACACCGACTGGTCGGGTTCGAGTACTTTTATCTCAACCACATCCTCCAGCTTACGAACCTGCTTCTCAATCTGCTCCAGGATCTGCTCGTCTCCCCGCGCCACAATAGTGATACGGGTAAACCGCGGGTCAGCCGTCATACCGGCGGTAATACTATCAATGCTGTATCCCCGTCTGCTGAATAAGCCGGCGATGCGGCTCAATATACCCGGATTGTTGTCAACCAACAATGAATAAACCTGCGTTCTCATAATCATACCTCTACTTTCTCTGAATCAGTTGTGTATTTAACAAAAAACAGAGTGCGTTCTGTTTTTATTGTAACAGTATCTATATGCTTTGTCAAGCAGCATAAGGGCCTAATCAAACCATTTTTTCATTTTGAATATAACAATTTCAATGATAATGACGACGATACTGATAATGATAATTACCGCATAGCCGAACGGCGTATCCAGTTCCGGCATATATCTGAAGTTCATGCCGTACCATCCGGTTATAAGCGTTAGCGGCATGAAGATGGTCGTTACAACTGTCAGGAATTGAATGATCTTGTTCTGGCGGATATCAATCTGTGAGGAATACATCTCCCGCAGCTGCATGGTATATTCTTTCAGGGTCTGAACGTTATCATACAGTCTCGATACCCGGTTGGCATACAAAGTAAAAACCCGGCAGTCATCCTCAGAAAACAGATGATTGACATTACTATTTAATGATTCGCTCAGGTCGATGAGCTGGCGATAATATTTCTCTAATATCAGGAGTTTCTTGCGGATGCGCAGCATTTCCTGATTGACATCTTTTACATTCCCATCCAATATGCTCTCTTCCAGCTCCGCGAGATAATTTTCATATTTCTCCAGATAGGGCACATCATCCTTAACGATAAATTCCATAAAATCAAACAGGAAATGAGCCATATAGGTCTCATCGTTTATCTGCACTTTGACCAGTTCTTTCAGAATCTCTTCTACTTTACCAGAATCATCAATAAATAAAAATTCATCCTGATTCATGTAAAAGTCAAATTCAGCCTCTTTTCTAAGTATATTATCTTTATCCGGAATGACAAATGTTCCCACCGCACAGTCCTTGAGCAGGTCAGCTTTACAGTACCGGACACTGTGGCTGTGTACCAGCATCTTCTGATGCAGCTGCCCGTCAAACTCGTCCATAAACTCCTGACGGGTGACCACCTGTATCGTCTTACCTCCGGCTTCCGGATCTTCACCGCTGTCCAGCGGGATTAGATTCTCCTTTAAACTATATCGCATGATCTTCACCTTCTCTTGTCACTTTTTTGTTCCGCTTCAATCCGTTCATTCAGATCATTCAGATAAACCCAGCGCTCCATCTTTTCTTCCAGTTGTTCCTGAAAAGCCTGTTTCTCCTGCATCAAACGGTTTAAATTACCATAATCGCTGGCATTCACTGCAATCTCGGCTTCTTTTACCTCTATTGACTCTTCGAGCTCAGCTATGTCATCGTCAATCGTTTCATATTCACGCTGCTCATGAAAGCTGAACTTTAATTTCTTTTCCCGGACTCTGGTATCCTTGTTCAATTTTTTTTCTTCGGTTGATTCCGTTTGTTCTGTCTCCGGCCTTTTCGCCAGCCAATCACTGTAACCGCCTTCATACTTTACAATGCTGCCATCTCCTTCGAAAGAGAATATCCTCCGGGCTATCCGGTCGAGAAAATAGCGGTCATGGGATACGGTTATCACAATCCCGGCAAAGCCATCCAGATAATCTTCCAAAACGGTCAGAGTCTGGATATCCAGATCGTTAGTCGGCTCGTCCAGAATCAGGACATTGGGAGCACTCATCAGGATCCGCAGAAGATACAGCCGCCGCTTCTCACCGCCGGACAGACGTTCGATCGAAGCATACTGCAGGGTGTTGTCAAACATAAACCGCTCCAGCATCTGAGCTGCTGTAATCCGGCCTTCACCACTATCGACGTATTCACCTACTTCTTTGATATAGTCGATAACCCGCATCGACCCATCCATATATTCATTCTCCTGGGAAAAATAACCGATCTGAATAGTCGGCCCGATTTCCACTACCCCGGCATCTGGTTCCAGCTGCCGGCATATTATCTTTAACAGAGTGGTTTTACCGCAGCCATTGGAACCAATGACACCAATGCGATCATTACGCAGAAAAATATAAGTGAAATCCCTGATTAATTTTTTTTCACGATAAGATTTGCACACACCGGTAATTTCAATCGTCTTTTTTCCCATCCGTGCGTATGCTGAACTCATCTCAATATTTTCATCCAGATGAGGGGCTTTTACCGCCTGCATTTCTTCAATTCTCTGAATGTGGGCCTTTTGCTTTGTAGAGCGCGCTCTGGCACCTCTCCTGAGCCACTCCAGCTCGGTTCGCAGAAGACTCTGTCTTTTTCGTTCCGTAGCCAGCTCCATATCCTGTCTCTGCGTTTTCAGTTCAATAAACTCTGAATAGCTGCCGGGATAATTATAGAGCTTACCTTTATCGATTTCAACAATCCGGTTCGAGACCCGGTCTAAAAAGTAGCGGTCATGGGTTACCATGACGATCGCTCCGCGAAAACAGGTCAGATATTCCTCCAGCCAGGCCGCCATGATATTATCCAAATGATTCGTCGGCTCATCCAGAATCAGAATATCCACCGGCGCCAGCAGCGCGTTGGCTAAAGCAACCCGCTTTTTCTGTCCGCCTGAGATATGGGCAACGGCTTCATCGAAATGGGGCAATTCCAGTCGATGTATAATCGCCTTTGCTTCACTTTCAATTGACCATTCATTTTGCTTGGTCACATTATCGGCCAACACAGCCGTCAATATCGTATCATCCGGCTGAAATACGGGATTCTGGGGCAGATAACGCAGTTTGATATTATTTCCTCTGCTAATTGTTCCCTCGTCTGCATATTCCAATCCGGCAATTATCTTCAACAGGGTTGATTTGCCGGTTCCGTTGATTCCTGCAATACCGATCTTATCTCCCTGATTAATACTGAAATCGACCTCATCTAATAATAATTTATCGGTATAAGATTTTGTTACCCCTTCTATTGTCAGTAAATTCATTCTGCACCTCTCTAACTGTCAGGATTAACTGTCAGGACGCCGCTGGATGTTGACATCCCAGTAACATAGATAAACATGAATAATTCTAATATGTTAAGGGGCATAAGACCAGCGGAAAAGGGAAGCGGAATATCTATAAGTGAATAATCAGCAGGTGTCCTTAGCGGCGGTTAGACAAATGTTTACGATGACTTGGCGCGAGGGTTATCCCGAGCGTTATTAGTCAGAGTTAACAGTTGGCTAACCAGAGCGTTACCTGCGTTCACATATAGATATTCCGCTTCCCTTTTCCGCGTCCGATACCCGATACCCAATCCCCAATACTATTTACCAAAACGAATCTTTGCATATGCCTTAATCGTTTCTAAACACTTTTCAAAACCCAGTTTACTGCTGTCCAGACACAAATCGTAGTTTCGTGCATCATTCCATTCATGACCGGTGTGATAGCGGTAGAAATCACCGCGTTCCTTATCGGTCTTAGCGATAAAGCGTTCCATTTCCTTTTCGCTCAGCGATGAACGTTCCAGCGCCCGCTGCAGACAGAATTCTTTCGCTCCATGGATGAATACGCTGACCACGTCAGGATTGTCTTTCAATACAAAGTCTGCACAGCGTCCGACGATTACACAGGATTCTTTCGCCGCCAGTTCTTTGATAATCTTGGCCTGATAGTTGAACAGGTTATTCGTCGATACAAAGTCATCACTATCCGGCGGGATCAGCTCACCTTTATATACATTTTTAGCTGCTCTGAACAGGGGTGTATTTTTTAGTTTTTCATCCGCCTGAGCAAAGAACTTTTCGTTAATTCCACTGTCATCTGAAGCCATACGCAGTATTTCCCGGTTGTAACAATTGACACCTAAATCATCCGCCAGCATCTTGCCGATGGTTTTTCCGCCGCTGCCGTACTGTCTCGCAATTGTAATTACCATATTAGCCATCTACCGAAACCTCCTATTCGCCTAAATACGCTTTCTTGATCGAATCGTCATTCATTAACACGTCAGCTTTATCAGCCATGACTATATTACCGGTTTCCAGCACATAAGCGCGATCGGCAATTGCCAGAGCCTTCTTGGCGTTCTGCTCCACCAGCAGAACAGTGGTACCGCTCTCACTGACTTCGCGGATGATATCGAAGATTTCATTTACAAAAATCGGTGACAAGCCCATTGACGGCTCATCCATTAAAATGATCTTCGGCTGTGACATCAGTGCCCGTCCCATCGCCAGCATCTGCTGTTCGCCCCCGCTTAAGGTTCCGGCCAGCTGCTGCTTACGTTCGTTCAGCCTGGGAAACCGCTGATATACCTTTTCCAGTGTCGCTTCAATCTCATTTTTATCTTTTCTGGTATAGGCTCCCATCAGCAGGTTCTCATATACCGTCAGTTCGGCAAATACCCGCCGGCCTTCCGGCACGTGTGCCATCCCCATGGATACGATTTTATGTCCGGGCATCTTGTTAATGTTTCTGCCTTCGAATGCAATCGTTCCTTCCTTAGCCGGTATCAATCCGGTCACGGTATGGAGAATAGTGGTCTTACCGGCGCCGTTGGCACCGATCAGTGCGATAACCTCGCCTTGGTTTACCTCGAAGGAAATGCCTTTAATCGCCTGAATAACACCGTAATTTACTTTTAAATCAGTTACTGTTAACATTGCCACTGTGATTTCCTCCTCTACTCACCCAGATACGCCGTCAATACCTTTGGATCGTTCAATACCTCTTTCGGTGTACCATTGGCAAGCTCCAGACCAAAATTCAAGACATATAAATACTCGCAGATTCCGGATACCAGTTTCATATCATGCTCAATCAGTAATATGGTTACACCAAATTGCTTCCGGATCAGTTCGATCGTATTCATCAGCTCAGCCGTCTCGTTTGGATTCATGCCGGCAGCCGGTTCATCCAACAGCAGCAGCTTCGGCTCAGTCGCCAGAGCCCTGGCAATTTCCAGTTTACGCTGTTTACCATATGGCAGATTGGATGCCAGAGTATCGGCATAGCCATCCAGTTCAAACACCTTCAGTATTTCGGCTGCCTGTTCATTCATCTTGGTTTCCTGCTTGAAATACGAACCAACATGTAAAATACTGGTTGCTAAACTATATTTCACGTGATTGTGAAGAGCTACCTTTACATTATCTAATACGGACATCCGCGAAAACAACCGGATATTCTGGAAGGTCCGGGCTATTCCCGCCTGACAGATATCCGCCGGTTTCTTTCCGACCATGCTCTTGCCTCCCAGAACAATCGTCCCATCGGTCGGCTGATAAACCCCTGTCAGAAGATTAAACGCTGTCGTCTTACCGGCCCCGTTGGGGCCGATCAGCCCGACCAGGCTGCCTTCTTCAATACTCATATTCAAATCATCGACCGCCCGCAGACCGCCAAAAGAGATGCCTAAATTCTTCACTTCCAATAAAGCCATAAACTTACGCCTCCTTCTTTGCCTTGTCTGCTTTATTTACATTGCGTTTTTCCATAATCCGCTGTTTGATTCCCGAATTATTAAACAGCATCATCGCAATCAGCACAATCGCATACAGCAGCATCCGGTAATCAGATGTTCCCCGCAGCACTTCCGGCAATGCCGTCAGAATGACTGCGGCGATAATAGCTCCACGGATATTGCCCATTCCGCCGAGCACCACCATAACCAGAATCTCGATTGACATATTATAATCAAACTGCACCGGCTTCAGAATACCGATATTACCAGCGTAAACAACGCCGGCCATACCAGCCAAAAAAGCCGCAACCACAAATGCCATAGTTTTAAACCGGCTGACCGGGATTCCGACTGCCTGTGCGGCAATATAATTATCACGTACCGCCTGAACCGCCCGTCCGTGACGGGAGTTGACCAGGTTGGCAACGACGATGATCACAATCAAAACCAGAATAAATACGGCCGTAAAACTGCGATGAGTCGTCAGCAGCGGAATCTTGGATAAACCTTTCGCACCACCGGTAACGCTCATTGAATTGATAACCGATTTGATGATTTCTCCGAATCCCAGTGTTACAATAGCCAGATAGTCACCTTTCAGCCGCAGTACCGGGACACCGATAATTACGCCCATAACGGCAGCAGAGCAGCCGCCCACCAGTAATCCGCCGATCAGACTCACGATTGACGGCAGTACTTCCTGGGTGCGAATCATAAACAATGCCCCCGTATATGCCCCGACTGACATAAAGCCAGCGTGACCAAGGCTAAGTTCACCCAGAAATCCAACAACCAGACACAGCGAAACTGCAAGCATCGTATAGACGCAGATCGGTATGATAATCGACATCATCTGCCGGCTCAGCAGCCCCTGATTGATTAATATCATAACCACAGCATAAACGACCGCCGCAATAGCCCCATTTATAATCAGTTTTTTCTTATTACCCATACTCACACCTACACTTTCTCAGTCTTCTTCTTGCCGAGCAGACCAGAAGGCTTCACTAAAAGCACGATTACCAGCACCCCAAATACAATTGCATCCGCCAGTTGGGTCGAGATATATGCTTTGGAAAGGCTCTCGATAATCCCCAGAATAATTCCGCCGAGCATCGCTCCCGGTATGCTTCCGATCCCCCCCAGAACGGCCGCCACAAAAGCCTTAATACCAGGCAGGGCTCCGAGGGTAGGCAGTAAGGTTTCGTACTGCGAGATAAATAGAATTCCGGCAATCGCGGCGAGACCTGAGCCGATTGCAAAAGTCTGGGATATCGTCCGATTGACATTAATGCCCATCAGTTCGGCGGCATCTTTATCTTCTGAAACCGCACGCATAGCGCGCCCGGTTTTGGTTTTATTAATAAAAAAGGTTAACGCAACCATAGAAACCGTAGTCACGATTAATGTTACGATAGTGATTCCCGAGATATTAATCGGGCCGATCGATACTGCCGGAAATCTGATAATCGATCCAAAAGGAATCGGTGTCGCTTTAAATATCAGGAGCGCAAGATTCTGCAGCAGATAGCTCATGCCGATGGCCGTAATCAGTACCGACAGCGGCGGTGCTTTACGCAGAGGCTTATAAGCTACCTTCTCAATCGTTACCCCCAATATCGAGCATACAGCGATAGTAATCAGTATTCCGATAACCGGATGCAGCCCCATCATTCCGATCGTCACATACAGAGAATAGGCTCCAACCATTATAATATCTCCATGAGCGAAGTTAATCATTTTGGCAATGCCGTAAACCATTGTATATCCCAATGCAATCAATGCATATATGCTTCCTGTCCTCAACCCGTTGATCAATTGTTCTAAAATCCCACTTAGCACACTTATCTCCTCCACCTTCCGTAAGTTTTAACTTTTTCATTGTAATACATGAACGAAAAAAAGGCAACAGCGACTTTCCAAGAAAATCGCCGTTGCCTCGTGGTTTTTATGCCCTTATTTTATTCCGCATATTCGTATCCGCCATCTTTAACGGTCACGAATTTAACTTCTTTTACCGGTGCTCCGGATGCATCAAATGTAATTTCATCACCGGTCAGACCCGCTACGGTAATTTCAGTCATCGCAGCGATCATATCGGCATCATCGATGCTTCCTGCCTGTTCCATCGCAGCCTTGAAGGTATAGACAACATCGTATCCGTCAGCTGCGAACTGATCCGGAGTTGCATCATATGCTGCTTCATATGCTTCCACAAATGCCACTACGTTCTCCTGATCAACCGATGCACAGAACGGACTGGTAAAGATACAGCCTTCTACTGTCGATTCATCTGTCACGGTTCCCAATACGCCGTCCCAGCCATCAGACCCTAAAAACTGCACATCAATTCCCATGTCCTTCGCCTGCTTTGTAATATAGGTCGCATCCTGATAATAAGCCGGAACATAGATCGCATCTGCATCGGTTCCTTTAATTTTGGTAAGCTGGGTATTAAAATCAACATCGCCGTTGTTAAATGCTTCACTTGCTACAATCGTACCGCCCAAATCAGCTACTTCTTCTTCAAATGCAGCCTGGATACCGGTGCTGTATTCATCTGATGCATTGTAGACCACGGCGATATTCTTAAGGCCTAAGTCATTAACTGCATAATCAGCCATTGCTGTACCTTGCTCCGGATCAGAAAAGCAGATACGGAATGCATTATCATTTGCGATAACGTCTTCGGCAGAACCTGACGGTGAAATCTGAAGAATTCCGTCAGCATAGGTCAAATCAGAAATAGCAATGGATGCACCGCTTGTTACACATCCCATAAGTACGTCAATTCCCTTATCCATCAGAGAATTATATGCCTGTGGCGACTTTTCTTCTGATGCTTCATCATCAGCAAATTCTAACTGAAATGTGTATGTGGTATCTCCAACTGTTACACCGCCGGCAGCATTGATTTCGTCAATCGCAATCTGCGCTCCCTGCTTTACAGAGGTTCCGTAAGAAGCAGCAGCTCCTGTGAGCGGTCCGATCCCGCCGATCAGAAATACCTCATCTTTGCCTGCCGCTTCATCGGTTGTTGCCGAATCATCAGAACTTGAACTGGTGTCGCTGTCATCTTTGCTTCCGCAGGCTGCTAATGAAAATACCATTGCTGATGCCATGATGACCGCAAGAATCTTTTTAATATTCTTCATAATATAATTCCTCCCTGTTTCTTGATAAAAGCCATATTAAAAACTTTAGTGACTATGTTACTATTTATCTTAAGTTTTGTCAAGATGATCCTTTTATGCAATTTCATTGATCTTTTTTATTTATTTGATTATAATAATACTCTGACATCGCCTTCGCATCTTCCGCCTGCGTACCAGCAGATTCGCAGATAATAGCTGGGGCATATCCTTTTTTATAGAGCAGTTCCATCAGTGGTTCATAGGCCGGGCCGTATTCGGTATCTTCAAATGTAAGGTGCTTCTTTTCACCGCCGGCACTGTACTCAATCCGGCTGAAATGGCAATGGATCCGTCTGGCTTTATCTTCACCGAGCACGTCCGCAATCCAGTCGAATATCTCCGCGAAAGAATTGTATCCCTCGGTCTCACCGTGAGTCCTCGCATACATGTGGCCAAAATCCACACAAGGCAGGAGGTTATCAGTCAGACGGCAAAGGTTCAAAACTTCGTCAAGATCACCCAACTGGTTTATCTTCCCCATCGTTTCCGGACAGTAGATGATATCATCCAGCCCCATTTCCTTTAGCTGTCCCATTACATATATTAAGGTTTTTTCTGCTAGCTGATAAGCTTTCTGTCTGGTCATTTTTCCGACTCCGCCGGGATGAAAAACGATTCGTTTTGCACCCATCGCTCTTGCCGCTTCGGCACTCTTCCGAAAATAATTTAAATTCTTTTCCCAGCGTTCCCCCTCTTCGACCGCCAGAGAAATATAATAAGGGGCATGAATGGATAAAGCAATCTTATGCTCTCTTGCATTCTCACCCAGCAATCCCGCTGTCTCTGCACCGATATTTACACCTCTGCCGCATTGATACTCAAATGCATCCAACCCCATTTCGGCTAAAAACCCAGGCACCTCCAGTGACCTTTTATATCCTTTCCCGTAAAACAAATCGCCGGCACCGGCAGTGCCGAATGTTGGGTATTTCATCTATGTTCCTCCTCAGTTTCTTCTATTAGTTATGATTCTGTCAAATCTATCCAAAAAATATACGCCATTTCCTTATCGCCGTATGGTTTTTCTTCTGATAAGACACCGCCGTTTTTCAAGATGGTCTTCACGGAGCCCTCGTTGTTGGTCACACACCCCAGCATCACCTTTGACAATCCAATGGATAGCGCATTACCAGAAAGGTAGTCGACGGCGGCCAGTCAGAATCTTCCGTTTCTCCATTTCGAAACTTAGCCGCATGCTCAAGCCATTCGGGATAATTCATCTGATCCAAAAGGCCGCTGCCATCTATAATCGTCTCACCCTGTGCAAAAAATTCACTTTTAAAGTCATTTGCGGCCGCTTCATGTTCGGCTGCCGGCAATATCAATTCTAATCGATTCATAAGTGTCACCAATCTTTCTCAATTTATTTTATAACATCGGCAAACTCATATTTTATAACCCGTTTCAGTTCAACCGGGCTCAGTTCAACCTGATAGCCGATTTTCCCGCCGCTGAAGATGATTGTTGACAAGTTCTCCGCACTCTGATGGACGGTAGTGCGGAAAAACTTTTTCATCCCAATCGGCGAGCAGCCGCCATGAATATAGCCGGTTAATCCCAGCAGGTCCTTTGACTTAAGCATTTCCATCGATTTTTCTCCGACCGTTTTTGCCGCTTTCTTCAGATCCAGCTCTTCAGCAACCGGAATCATAAAAACATAATGGGTCCCCGTCTTACCAGCCGCCACCAAGGTCTTAAAAACCTGCTCCGGATTCTGCCCCAGCGCCGCTGCCACATCAACACCGCTGACCGCATCGGTATGGGTATAGAAATGTTCCTGATAGGACAGCTTCATACTGTCG
>Ga0153996_1001155_pt1 | contig 10907 bp, 6 predicted proteins | sample TSNC080MetaG_FD_104728 | JGI IMG/M metagenome (GOLD analysis project Ga0153996, IMG submission 104728) | Attine ant fungus gardens microbial communities from North Carolina, USA - TSNC080 MetaG | ecosystem: Host-associated > Fungi > Mycelium > Unclassified | place: USA: North Carolina, Lumber... | reverse complement strand
TTGGTGAATTGTGAGAAGGAAAATGTATTCACTAATTCTCTACTGGGCACTACTATGTGAGACGGGGGTACAAGAGAAAGAAGACAGAAAAGAACTCTTTGAGTCCAAGTTTCTACTTTAATTTGGTATGATCATCTGATAATTACTAGTAAATGGGAAAATCTCTAACACTTAAGATTAATTTCTATAGTAGTTTGAGTGATAAGTAAATGAGTTAATAAGTTGGTTTTCATAGTCAATAGATATATCAGTTAGTATTAGGGATTATAGGGAAGAGTGATTACTAGTTGTAATGATAAATTTAAGACAAGGTGTAATTTGTGCATGGTGTTTAGTAAAACTAGTGATATTATTATTAATATTGGTTGTAAACTCTGACAGTCAGTTAAAACAAGGTTTTCATCTGGGCCTCCAGCCCTTCTTGAACCCTCTACTAATTCTGCGTTATTAAGTTTGTGTTGAGGTTAGTCCACTATGCTCCCTTCTTACAACAGTCTGTGCAGCTGCAGATAGTGTCGTTCATCAGGTCACTTTGCTCCCTTCCAAAAATGGTCTGTATCACAGTGAGCAATATTGTATGTCAGGTTGCTCTGCTCCCTTCTTACACTGGTAGTTTGTACTGTTGTGCATCAGGTTGCTCTGCTCCCTTCCTACACTGGTAATTTGCACTGTTGTGTGTCAGGTCACTTTGCTCCCTTCCTTCACTGGTAGTTTGCACTGTTGTAAGTCAGGTTGCTCTGCTCCTTTCTTACACAGGTAGTTTGCACTGTTGTGTGTCAGGTCACTTTGCTCTCTTTCTATAACAGTGGGGCCACAGTCAGCTCGCTTTTCTCACTGCCTGCTCCAATTTTATTTCAATTTATCCTAATTTATTTGAATTTCTTGTGAATTTATTTGAATTTTATAGAAGTTTTTGAGTAAATTTGAGTGAAAAGAGAGGGTGTGTGAAAAGTTGAACTATGTGTCAGTGCCATCATTCCCACATGCAATGCAGCATACATACTAGACAAGGTTTTCATCTGGGCCTCTGGCCCTTCTTGAACCCTCTACTAATTCTGTGTTATTAAGTTTGTGTTAAAGTCAGTCCGCTATGCTCCCTTCCTACAATAGTCTGTGTAGCAGCAGATAGTGTTGTCTATCAGGTTGCTTTGCTCCCTTCTAACAATAGTCTGTGTAGCTGCAGATAATGTTGTCCATCAGGTTGCTTTACTCCCTTCCAATAACAGTCTGCATCACAGTAAGAAATATTGTATGTCAGGTCGCTTTCTACACTGGTAGTTTGCACTATTGTGCATCAGGTCACTCTGCTTCCTTCTTGTGATGAGTTGCCCAGGGACTTCATGGCATTTAGAGTAGAGAGGCATTTAGTAATATAGAAGTGAACATAATAGTGAAATGTAAGCTTTCTATCAAAGAAAAAGCCTAGGTATTATTAGATTGGTTTGGGGATGAGGATGGGGCTACCAACTAATGTGAGGTCAATGGGTGGGTTGGGGGTATCAAGATCTCATAAAGTAGAACATCTTGGATTTGTTATATTCTATGACTAAGCCAAAGTCTAGGAGAATTTTTGACATGATGTTGTAGCTACAAAGAAGAAAAGATAAAAAAAGGTCATGACTCTTCTCCTGAGAAATTAAAAGACCATTGTCAACAAAAGATAAGATATCTATGGAAATTTTTTCTTCTAGATTTTTTATTCCTTTTTTAAAAGTTTTTATAATCAGAGCCAAGTAGATAGCAGATATGATAGAGGAAAGTACTAAGCCTTAGTTCACTCTAATGTTAGTATTAAAAAATAGAGAGGAAAACCCATTCTGTAAGGGGACATCTAGGGTTGTGCTTAGTAAGTTCTGAGGGTCTGATCTATTAGTGGCCCAGTAACAGATCGTGTATTGCATTTCCACTGTTCCTAACCTCTTCTGTTTATGTCATGCAGTGTGATACCTATTATTAGTTATTCTAGGACATTCTGTGATTATAGGTCAGTTGCCATGGTGCTGTGTGCCTGACTATCTAGTGTAGTATATATACTAGCAAGTGTGTGTAAATATACTCCTACTTGAATCTCAAACTAGCTTCCGGGACTATCCACTAGCTTAAGGAGTGATCGCCTACTGAGTAGTCCTCTTACACATTCTAGGTATAGGTTATTGAGTAGTTTGAGTGGTAACTATCAAAAAACTTTATGATGTTAGAGTTGAGGCCTGCTTTTTTAAAACAAATAGATAGAAAAGCATAATTGAGAGAAAGAAAGAATTAGGCTATGTCAAATGTTATTACATTTGTAAAACACTGCTTGGTCCACCCTGTGTGAGTAAGGTGCATGAGGTATAGGCCTGCATCAATAGTAGATTATTGTCTAATGCTACTGAGTTAGTTTGGGTTAAGAAAGCTATTTAATGTCATATGAAACTAGAGATAATTACTGATGACCTTCTCTATGAGTTTTCTGATAGCATTAAGGAGAACTATGGGGCAGAAGAACTTAGGTATATTATAAGATTCTTTATTGGGTTTGGGTATAATGACTGTTGTAGCTATGTCAGGAATGTGCAGAGCAGGAATAGAGTGATCTGGAGTGGAGCAAAGTTACTCTGGAGTGAAAGGGAGTTGACAACAAAAGTAGGAAACAACCTTGGCCTCAGCTCATGCACTGTGCCTTAATCTATTGTCATGTATGTGGTTGCATATTTCAGGAAGGCTGAATTGTTGCCAGGAGTTCAGGAGAGGAGTGGTATATAGATTAATAGGAGTGAGAATAGAACACGTAAAAGATGTTAATCTATGAACTAAGGAACTAGAATGTAACCAATAGAGTACTTATACTAAGTCTGGAATAGAAGGAGTACAAGTAACTAGTCTACATCATAATCCTATAGGAGTAGACTGCCATATTCTGGAAATATAATAATTATGTAATTTATTTCTCCTAATAATTCTCCTAAAATTAATAATAGTAGGATAGCATAGTAGACTACTCTCCTCCTATTCTGGACTTCCTATAAGTATTATGTAGTTACAGTATAATTCCTCAGTTTGTAAATTAACGTCAACTGGTCCTAATCCTATCCCTGTCCACTCTGTTCCTATCTTATTTCCCAAGGACCTCTTTCTAACAACTTTCCTCAACTCCGAAATACGTGACTACTTCATGACTGGAGACTGTGGCACAACACATAAGTTAAAACCAAGGTCATTCATTAAGTCATACTTCACTCCAACATCGTTTTTTTCTACCAGACTCTTCTCTTGGGGTTTCTCTCTCATTATTAAGTACTATCTATTCTCCAAAGTAGTATAGTATACCATTCCAGAGTATGATTCTATTTATAACTCCACTCCTTTGTTTTTCGCCATTCTGTTCTTGACATTTTTTTTTTTTAAAATCAACGATTTATTACATGGGGCATGAAGGCAAACCGTGGTAAGTACACAGTACCTACTTAAATAAGAAAAGAGGCTATAGAAAGAGAGAAGGAAAGTAAAGAAGAAGAACTATAGAAGAGGAGGAGAAGCAAAAGAAACTAGATGACAAAGGCTGCACTTTTGCTCCAAGGAGCCATGCCACGATGGGACCTTATCCATTATCAAAGCTAAATGCTTCAGAGTTGTCTGCAAGAAAGTGAATGAAGCTGTTGATGATGATGTTGCATAGTTGCATAAAGGGGTCATGCCTATCACATTCCATGACGATGTGTTCTCAGGTTTGAACCTCAGCTTCGTCACAGGGGCAACTGGTGGGAAGATGAGGGAAGAATCGCTGTTTGTACTCTCCAATGGGGGCATGACCAGTAGTCATGTGGGTGAAGCAAGTGTATAATAAGTTGGTAAAGCCTATGACGGGGAGCCACAATTCCCCTTTAGCATAAGTTGGTTTGATGACTCTTTCCTTTTCATCTTTGAAGTTCAAGAAGTAGTAGCCTTTTTTGAGGCTGTTGGCAAAAGATGTTTGCCATTCACAAAGGGTGTTGTTGCACTCTTTCTTTTTGCTGAATAAATGTGACTTCTTGCTTAGGAATATAGGGATACATGTACTTGCTTTGACTTGGTTGTCAACGTGTTTATGTCTAGGCTATTCAGTTTTGCTGGGGCAGTACCAGAAGTGAATTTTGTTCCTGCTATCTTTGCTAAGGAAGGTTTTGACTGCAGAGGCTAAGGGGATGAACATGTTCTGAAGGGGGTTGACTTTGGACTCCAGAATTTTCCTTGCTACAGCAATGGAGTTGGTGATGACTGTAATGTCATAGATGTTGTCTATTTCTATTACAGGAATGAGGCCAGTACAAATGGCCATGATTTCTGCTTTGATAGGTGTGACGTTTATGAAGTGGACTTATAACAGAGTTATCGGCCCAGATGTATACTGCTGCTATAGCAACATGAGATTTTTTGATGCCTCCGTCTGCGATAACAGCTGCACTACTGTAGTTTACTTGAGATGACCTAAAGGTGAGGTTAAGGTTTTGAAGATGTTGGTGAAGGTCCTCATCAGAAGAAGAAGAAGGAGAGTGAAAGCTAAATCTACTAGAGAAATAATTGATTATCTGAGAACCAAAGAAAAAGAGGGGATGGAGAGAGTTGAAGCAGCTTCTAACACCATTAAGCTACTTATTGACATCCTTGATGGGGCTCTTGAGGTTGGCTTGTTGTTTTTTAGTGAGTTTGGAAGTTGTAGTTTTGTAAGGGATTTGATTCTTAGCATGTTGAGAATCTAGTAAAGAGTTGATGGCATGCAAAGGAGGAATGGAAGCATAGTATAAATGGTGTCTGCCATTTAGTTTATGGAAGTGTAAAGTGATAGAGATGAGGTCTGCAATAGCTTTGATGCCATCAGATGAGGAAGTTCAGAAGGTATCTGTGATCCAGAGGGCTGTTCTTCACTGCATTTTCTTTAATTTGGTGATGTTTTTGACAATAGGGGCGCCCTTGAAGAGTTCTCTAGTAACTTCATGGTGTTGAGGGTGGAGAGGCATTTTGTGGCATAGAAGTGTATATGATAGTTGAAATTGAGTCTGCGGTCAAAGTAGAAACCTAGATATTGCCAGATAGGTTTGGAAGAGATAACAAGGTCCCTTACTGATGATAGGTCAATAGAGGGGTTGGGGGGTGTTGAGCTCTCATAAAGTGGAAGAGCTCAGTTTTGCTGTGCTCTATAACAAGGCTAGTGTCAATGAGGATTTTGGACATAATATTGTAGCTACAGAGAAGAAAGGAAAAAGATAATGAATAGCTTTTCTTCTGAGAAATTAAAAGACTATCATCCACAAAAGAAAGAATGTCAGTCAGAATATTTTCTTTTAGATTTTTTATTCTTCTTTTGAATGTTTTAATAGTTGGAGCGAGGTAAATAGCAGAAAGGATAGGGGATAAAGCTGAGCCTTGGTCTACTCCAACATTAGTGTTGAATGCCAGAGATGAGAAATTGTTCCAGGTGTATGTAATGGATCAATTGGAATGGTAGCTGTTAAAGAAGCCTACAATATTAGTGTTAAGTCCAGCTTTCTTTAGGCAAGTAGAGAGGAACTTGTGATTGAGAGAGGGAAAGAGTTGGGCAATATCAAATGCTATAATGCTGGTATGACACTGTCTGAGCCACCCTACATGAATGAGGTGAGTAAGGTATATTCCTGCATTGGTAGTGGATCTTTGTCTGATGTCTTCTAGTTGATTAGGGTCCAGGAAGCCATTGGCTGTCATATGAAACTGTAGTTTGTTGCTGATAACTTTTTCAACTAGCTTGCCAGTTGTATTGAGGAGTATGATAGATCGGAAGAAGCTTAGTGTAAGAGGACATCTAAGGTAATGCTTAGTAAGTTCTGAGGGTCTAATCTATTAGTAGCCCAGTGACAGATCATGTATTGCATTCCTACCATTCCTAACCTCTTCTGTTTGTGTCATGTAGTATGATGCCTATTATTAGTTATTCTAGGACATTCTGTTGATTATAGGTTGGTTTCCATGGTGCTATGTACCTGACTATCTAGTATAGTATATATACTAGCAAGTGTATGTAGATATACCCCCACTTGAATCTCAAACTAGCTTCCGGGACTATCCACTAGCTTAAGGGTGATTGCCTCTGAGTGGTTCCCTAATACTCAGTATGTTATACGACGTCTTATTTGGTTTGGGAATGACAACAGTGTTGATAGATTTGAAGTGGAAAGGCTAGTACTCTAATATAATACAAGTGTTAGCAATGTGCACCAATCTTTCAAGGCATGTGTTGTATGAAATCAAGGCTTTGAGATGCCTCCATGATACATGGTCTGGTCCCAGAGTAGATGATGATGAACACTTAGCTATTGTGTCTATAAATTCCTGGTTGGAGAATAAGGGCCATTCAATGCTATTTGCTTAGGGAAGTTTATTGAGAAACCTAATGTTGACTGGTCTATTTTCAGCCAAGTTGTAAGATTTGTGTAACATATTCCACAGATCAGGGAGTGTTGTATGGGTGATTTTTGTATGAGATGGATTTGATGGCAGGCAGGGATTTTTTCCTGATCCAGCTCATTAAGTCCCAGGGTCTCTTGTTAGATGATGTGATTTCGTGGATTTTGTTATCGAAGAACTTCCTCTTGACTGTATGTACCACCAATTTGAATTCCTTCCAGTGTTGAAGGTCACCTGATTCATAGTATCTATTGAGCCTATTAGTACAGTCTTGATTCCACCACTCTTTGGAGTGTTTTGTGATATGCTTCCATTTGGAGTGAGTACTCTGTGTATTTTCGAAGACAGATGCCAATTGTTGGACTAGAGTTTCAAGGTTTGCTTTGCTTCTAATAGCTGATGTGTCGAGGCTTTGTACTCCTCGAACTAGTGAAGTGATGAAGTTCTTCTCTTCTTTGCTATTCTTCTTAATAGACCATATATTGATATCAGTATTTATTTCTCCAATACCAATTTCAATGATAAGTGGAATGTGGTCAGATGGTTTGCAAATTTCAGAGTGGAGCATGTGTCGACCAAAACTTGTGTTGCCTGGGGGAAGGAAAACAAGGTCTATAACAGAGTTAGTATCACATGGGTTATCTGCAAACCTAATGGGGCTGGGGTTTGAGGGATAAGACAGTTCGAGGCCTAAGCTATCTGCAATAGTAATGAGGTCATCAGTATGAGAAGAGTGATGTCTGAAACTGGGGTCCCAGTCACTGTCTCTTATGTTGAAGTCCTCTGTTAGGATAATTGTGTTATCCATATTTGCCATATTTTGCCAGAGGACTTGGAGGGCGGTTTGATTGCTATCTGAGTATATGTTGATCATATAGTTAATGTTCCAATTGTTGTGGAAGGCCAGGATGTTGATGTCATGGTGGTTGATGATATCTAGTTACAAAGCAAATCTCATCTTGGCCAGGCATTTATTAACATAAGTAGCAACTCTTGCATAGTTTTCTTGTGTTGTGTCCTGGCAGATGAACAATATCCATTCTGGGTGATTAGATGTGCTGTAAAGTAGATCTCCCATGGGGTTTGAGTAGCTGGGAATACATCGTATGAGAGATCTAGGTAGTTCCTGAATGAAAATAATATTAGCTAAGTTTTTCTGAGTTTCTAATATGATATCAGTTAAGACTTTGTTTTTCCTAACATTCTGTGAGAAGATTTTTAGGTTGTGCTTAATCATACTTTGTTACTGCCTACAGCTAGGTGGGTTGAGTTAGCCCTAGTTTCCCTAGCTTCTTGAGCTTTCTTTGAGTGCCATTCACAATTGAATCTGTGTTTTCAGAAGGGGCACTTGTTGTTGTCTGCCATGTGTTCGTCTTTGCAGTTGGCATATTTAAAAGAGTAAGGGCATGGTTTGCCCTTAGCAGTTTCTAATCTGGGAGGGTTGTAAGGGGACAACCCTGAGATCGCTTAGATAACCTAGTAGGGTTCGCATCAGCTAGCGTTCCCATGGATCCTCGGAGTCCGCGGTCTATAGTTCCCTTCCCTCTAGTTTGGGTCTCCATCACAGTACTATATAGTTATATCTGGTAGTGTAGTTATTATTGTCCTGATGTATGTGTCCATGGCAACTGGTGCACAGACCAGGCTAGTCTAGTATAAGTAGCTAGTGATGTATGGTAGAATACCTTACCTCAACAATAGTTTGAGCTCCTGGGCTATCTATCGCTCTGACTTAAGATACCTTGTCTACTATATTTGAGTGTGTTCTGGTGCGCCTCCAAGTGCGCTCTTACAAGGATTAAGCTTGAAATTGGCTTTACAATACCATGCTAAGTCTTTATGGTGTTCTAGCTTATAAGGGCTATTACACTTTTGACATTTTGAGCCATGAGCACGGCACGAGAATGTGAAGTGGCCCCACTTCCAGCAGTTGTAACACTAAGGGACTCCAGGGTTCATGTTGGTGGCCCTGATGGTGGCAATGTACCTGCCAAAGTTAAAGGAATGGTTTATCAGCAACTTTGCTTTGGATCTATTTTGAGAATTCCAAATGTCAAACCAAACAATAGCCATGTCAGATTTGGGAGAGGTCTTGATGACCCTAGGCTTTGCTGTAAAATTTACAGGTTCAAATAATTCTAGATACTTCATGGTAGTTGTGATGTCATTACCAGTGAGTTTGTTGCTATTGGGTTGTATATAAGGAATACCAGTGATTTCCAGATAAGATTTAGATTGAGGAAGCCAGGAAGCAAGTATCTCGTTGTTGCTAGCACTATCAATCAACTTAAGGTATCTTTCTATAATGTTGAGGTCACTTGTGTTTGGAACACTATTTGTGTTAATAGATACCCCTACAGGGCAGGGGCAGATGAACTTGGCTCTCATTGCTGATTTGATGTTTTTTAATAGTATATTGATCTGGAAAATGTGAGTGTTAGCTTCTCCCATAATGGTGTCCTTGATTTTGTCAGAGGTGGGTACAATAGTCTATTTTCTAGACAGGCCCTTTGTGGTATGTTGTACTTTTCGTTCCTTGTTATCTAGTGAACGCTACATTATGTATCTCAAGAATTTTCTTATTTGGCAGAGCTGGAAATGCTTCTTTGATCTTGAGGATGCTGGCCATGGAGTTGGTGGCCTGGGCATAGGACATGGGGGGAGACAACAAGCTTTTACCCTTAGTCAAGCATGTTTCCTAGCACTTCTTCAAATTCTCTATTTATTCCTTAGAGTCCATCCTTGACATAGACAACAGGAGTTTAGGAACAAAATTTAGTAATAATATAAAATATAAAAGAAATTATATTATTAAATTATTATTTTCTATCATATGACAAGCTAGTTTGTTAAGCCTAGGCCTTAGGAGATTCAGAGAAAAAAACTCTTTTATTGACTAGATAATACAATGAGAACAGAAAGACCAACAAAGGAAGTCAACTAAGTTAAGAACAAGACTAAGGTTTTGTTTGAGAAGTATTAGTACTTAGATATCATAACTTGGCAAAATAGCTAAGTCATTATTTATATATATATATATATACATTTTGGACTTGCTATACAAGGAAGGAGTGTGGGAAAGTGTTACATAACAATGTCATATGTCATAGTTACATGTCCAGATGTCACACAAAAATGGAGTCACATAACAACTATAGGAAAATAGTGCACAGACTATATAAGTAGTATACAAGAAATAGATCTTGTTAACTCAGACTTGGAGTGAATTTGAGTTATCTTGGCTAAAGTCTTATGTTAGGGGTCTATAAAACTATATAGTATAAACTACTTAATCAATTATTCAGAGAGCTCCAGGTAATGGCTTTAGTATATAACAGATGTCAACAATAATGATGCTAGCAAAGGTATGATAAGGTTAATGCATGTGTTAGCAATATACACAATTTTTTAAGGTAGGTGTTATCTATAATAAGTAGTTTCAGGTGTCTCTACAAGATGTGGTTAAAACTGGAGATAAAGGAGAAAGAGCACTTAGCTATTGTAATTCCTGGTTTAAGAAGGAAGACCAGTCAAGCATGTCTGACTAAGAAAGTTTGTTCAGGAAGCTAGTGTTAATGGGACAGTTTTCTGCTAAATTGTATGAGCTGTGAAAAGCTGTCCATAGTGAGTATATTGCATAGTTAGCCTTCAAACATAATAGACTCAATGGCTGGGAAAGATTTCTTCTTTACCCAATTCATGAGATTCTATAGTTGCTTATTTGAGGAGGCTATTTTGTAGATTTTATCATCAAAGAACTTTCTTTTTACTTCTTGTTTGTATATCTTCCAGCTTTGTAGGTCTCTCTGTTTATGGTAGCTGTTAGGGCTGTTAGTAATTTCTTGGTTCTACTATTCCTTAGAGCATTTTTGTCAGAATAGACTTTTGGGTTTTTTCTGTTGGGGGTGGCCTCAACTAAAGGTTGTGCCTTCTCCTACACTCTCCCCTTGCAGTGTTTCAATGAATAGAATTGAGAGAAACAAATGAAGTAAGGACAAAAGATGAGTCTTCCTAAGAGAGAATGGAACTAACTAACTATAAGGCAATAATGATATTTAAGTACCTCAGAGCAGCTCAGGGAGGTAGAGCTAAATCTTGATTAAGTAAGGCAGGAGTTCAGTGTATACATGTTATGAGATTTTTATCTGGGCCTCCAGCTCTTCTTGAACCCTCTACTAATTCTGTGTTATTAAGTTTGTGTTAAAATCAGTCTGCTATGCTCCTTTCCTACAACAGTGAGGCCACAGTCAGCTTGCTTTGCTTACTGCCTGTTCTAATTTTATTCCAATTTATCCTAATTTATTTGAATTTCTTCTGAATTTATCTGAGTTTTTGAGTGAAAAGAGGGGTCATGTGACAAAGTTGCTTGGTCAGTTCTGAGTCAGCAGCCATCATCCCACACACGACACAGCATACATACTAGACGAGGTTTTCATCTGGGTCTCCAGCCCTTCTTGAACTTTCTACTAATTCTGCGTTATTAAGTTTGTGTTGAAGTCAGTCTGCTA
>Ga0153996_1001153_pt1 | contig 10909 bp, 9 predicted proteins | sample TSNC080MetaG_FD_104728 | JGI IMG/M metagenome (GOLD analysis project Ga0153996, IMG submission 104728) | Attine ant fungus gardens microbial communities from North Carolina, USA - TSNC080 MetaG | ecosystem: Host-associated > Fungi > Mycelium > Unclassified | place: USA: North Carolina, Lumber... | reverse complement strand
CGAGAGTAAACCTGATAATATCAAGAATTCTTCCTCTCTATTTTATATAATACTACACTTTTTTTAACACTTGTATCTTTTCTTTCTTATTCTTTCTCGGTGACACAATTTTATTAAAACTCTGCTTCTAAAATAATTTTATATTTAATTTTGTTCGCTATACTCTTCATAATATATTTATTTTGCAACTATTTTTCTAACGCTAAAATTTTTGAAAAACCAACAGTAAATCGACAGCAAGAATCCAGTTCCATAATTTTGAAATGAATTAAAGACTGTATATCTTCCAATACTTCCTCAACTGGTGTGTTAGGATCTTGACGATGTTGATAATATAAATCAATACTATCTACACCTAATCTTTTTAATAATCCCTCAAATGACATACAGCCTAAGCCAAATGCAGATGCTTTAAATTACGATTCAATAAATTTGAAGATATCACCTATTGTAATAATCAACTAAAGGATAGACAAAAAAATAAGAAATATAACAATAGATGACAAATGATTGTATAATATCCTACAGATTTATTTAAAATATATAAAAGCATTTATTTAAATGATAAAAAAGTATCAAGAAAAACACTCTATTTTACTGATTAATGAAATAAATTTTTCATTATAAGAAATCTGATTTACCTAGATTGACAAATTATGTTATATTAGTAGTATAACAAATTTGGAGGAAATAACATGAGTAAACTAAAAGTCGTTATTATGGATGTAGATGGAACACTCTACAATAGTGAAAAACAAATCTCAGAAAAAACGAAACAAGCATTAACGAAAGTACAAGATCAAGGTATCAAATTAATTTTGGCTTCTGGTCGCCCTACTTCTGGTTTAATTCATCTTGGTCAAGAATTAGATATGCATCAACATAACGGTCTGTTTGTTTCCTATAATGGTAGCATGGTTATTGATTGTGAAACAATGGAGCCTCTTTTTAATCAACCTATGTCAATTAAAGATGGTAAAGCTGTCTTAGAGCATATGAAAAAGTTCAATGTCTATCCCATGATTGATAAAGAAGAATATATGTATGTGAATAACGTTTTCGCTCCATTTCAATTTAACGGATCGCCTTTCAATGTCATTGAATATGAATCAAGAGGTGGTGGATTCTTATTGTGTGAAAAAGAGGATCTAGCTGACTTCTTAGATTATGAAACAAATAAAATCTTAATTGCTGGAGAACCTCCTTATTTACAAGAAGTTTATCAAGAAATGATGGAACCTTTTAAAGATACATTAAGTTGTATGTTTACTGGACCATTTTACTTCGAATTTACAGCGAAAGGAATTGATAAAGCAAAGGCATTAGATTCTGTTTTAAAACCAATGGGCTATAGTCAAGACGAATTAATTGGTTTTGGAGATGGAATGAATGATTTATCGATGCTTAACTATTGTGGAACAGCTATCGCTATGGCAAATGCCGTAGATGAAGTAAAAAGTGCTGCTACATATATTACAACATCTAATGATGAAGACGGTATTGCAAAAGCTCTATATAAATATTTCCCAGATATATTTAATGATTAATAAGAAAAAATATACTGTTCATGAGGTTTCTTCATGAACATTTTTAATTAAATAGATAATATGGAAGAATAAACAAATCTATGATAGAAATGTTCAATATACATTAGTGATAGACATAATGACACAATGGTTTGTTTTTGCTATAATTGACACATGGAAGTGATAAAATGACAAAAAGAGAAGAGTTTTTACCTATATCATATCAAGATATGCTAATTAAAGGTTGGCAACAGCCAGATTTTATTATCGTTAGTGGTGATGCCTATGTCGATCACCCCTCATTTGGTACTGCAATTATTTCAAGGACATTAGAGCGATATGGTTTTAAAGTCTGTCTGTTAGCCCAACCAAATTGGAAAGATGTTAATGCCTTTAAGATTTTTGGAAAACCAAGATTAGGTTTTATGGTTACGGCTGGTAATATAGATTCAATGGTCAATCATTACAGTGTTGCTAAAAAGCGTAGAAAAAAAGATTTTTACTCACCAAATGGTAAAATGGGATTACGACCAGATCGTGCAACGATTGTTTATTCGAACACCATTCGCCAAGCGTATAAAGATGTTCCTATTATATTAGGTGGTATTGAAGCAAGCTTACGAAGAATGGCACACTATGATTATTGGGATGATAAAGTCAGACGTTCTATCTTATTAGATGCACAAGCTGATTTATTAATCTATGGAATGGCAGAAAAAACAGTAGTCGAAGTTGCGGAAGCACTCGATGCTGGTTTAGATATTAAAGATTTAGTTTACATCAAAGGCACTGTATTCAAGACAAAAGATATAAATCAATTATTTGATTCAACCTTCTTACCAAGTTATCAAGCAATATGCGATGACCCATTTGCATATATTGATAGTTTTAATATACAAGAAAAAAACACAGATCCCTTAACAGCCATACAACTAGTAGAATCCTATGATAAAGATAGAATTTTTGTTGTTCAAACTCCTCCAAACGATAAACTTACACAACTAGAAATGGACGATACTTATGCTTTACCGTATACTCGAGAATATCATCCTATCTATAAAAAGTTAGGTCATATACCTGCCATTGATGAAGTTAAATATAGCCTAATATCGAATCGAGGTTGTTTTGGTGGATGTAATTTCTGTGCATTAACCTTTCATCAAGGAAGAACAATTCAATCAAGATCTAAAGATTCTTTAGTTGAAGAAGCACGTAAAATAACTGAAGATCCAGATTTTAAAGGATATATTCATGATGTTGGTGGTCCAACTGCTAATTTTTATGCACCAAGTTGTGAAAAGCAAAAGAAATATGGAATTTGTTCAAATAAACAATGTTTAGTCCCAAATCCTTGTGATAATTTAATTGTTGATCATTCAAAATATTTAGAAATATTGAAATCAATAAGAGAATTACCTAATGTCAAAAAAGTTTTTGTCCGTTCTGGACTACGCTATGATTATTTAATGTATGATAAAGATGATCGATTTTTTAGAGAATTAGTGCAACATCACATTAGTGGTCAATTAAAAGTAGCACCTGAACATATTAATGATACAGTACTTGATTATATGGGTAAACCAAGAAAAGGATTATATGATCGTTTTGTTATAAAATACAATACATTAAATAAACAATATAATAAAAATCAATTCTTAGTTCCTTACTTAATGAGCTCACACCCTGGAAGTGGCTTAAAAGAAGCTATTGAGTTAGCCGAATATTTAAGAGATACTGGACAATATCCAGAACAAGTGCAAGATTTTTATCCAACGCCTGGAACTGCCTCTACCACTATGTATTATACTGGAATTGATCCTCGTACTAAAAAGAAAGTCTATGTTTGTAAAGACCCTGAGGAAAAAGCTATGCAACGTGCTTTAATGCAATATCGAAATCCTAAAAATTATCGATTAGTGCATAAGGCATTAACAAAAGCCGGACGTACCGATTTAATTGGTTATAAGAAAAGCTGTTTAATACCAAAAACTCCTTATAAACCAACCACTAAAAATAACGATAGAAATAAAAAACAACGAAAGCTATAACTAGTTAGAAAGAATCATAAACAGAAAGAAGCTATACATTATGTGGCCTCTTTCTTTTTATATATAATCTTTACACTCCTTTTTTAAATACTTTGCTGTTAAAGTATCAGCAACTTGACACATCTCTAACGGTGTTCCTGTAAATACTATTTTACCTCCATCTTTTCCACCATTTGGACCAACATCAATAATATAATCCGCTTGTTTTATTACATCGATATTATGTTCAATAATAATAACAGTATTATTATTATCAACTAAATGATTAAATAGTTGTAATAATTTTTCTACATCAGAAGGATGTAATCCTGTTGTTGGTTCATCTAGTATATATATTTTCTTTTTATTACGAAGATGCTTTGCAAGTTTTATCCTTTGGATTTCACCACCAGATAACGTAGATAAGGGTTGTCCTAATGATACATATGATAATCCTACTTCTTCCAAGAATGCTAATTTAGACACCCATTTTTGATCACTAAAAAATACAATCGCTTCAGTAACACTCATTGATAAAATATCAAAAATATTTTTACCTTGGTAACTAAGAGATAATGCATAATCACTATATCGTTTGCCATTACATGCCTCACATCTATTAACAGTAGGATCCATATAGACTAACTCTGTTACAATAACTCCTTTACCCTTACATGTATCGCAAGCTCCTTTAGAATTAAAACTAAAATATCCCATATCCACTTTATTTTTCTTTGATAACAATTGGCGGATATCATCAAAAAATCCTAAGTAAGAAGCTGGTGAAGACCGATTGGTTGTTCTTATTGGTTTTTGATTAATTGTTATGACATCATCTTTATATTGTTTACTAAATAGCTTAGATATTAAAGTACTCTTTCCAGAACCAGCAACTCCAGTCACAACATTCATAATTCCTAAAGGAATAGAAAGACTAACATTTTTTAAATTGTGTAGTGAAACGTTATCTAACGAAAGTTCTCCTTTAGACAATCGATAGTTGGTTTTCATAGGAACATGATTAGACAATGCTTTTCCTGTTAACGTATCTGCCTTCAATAAATCTTGATAACTACCTTGAAAAACAATAGTTCCCCCATTTTTGCCAGCATACATTCCTACATCAATTACTTCATCAGCTATTTGAATAACATCTTGATCATGTTCTACGACTAACACTGTATTTCCTTTATCACGTAATGCAATTAATAATTGATTCATTCTTTGTACATCATGTGGATGTAATCCAGTACTTGGTTCATCAAAGATATATGTCATATTTGTTAAACTACTTCCCATATACCGAACTATTTTTAAACGTTGTCCTTCTCCTCCTGACAATGATAATGTTTCACGATTTAAATGAAGATAAGGAAGTCCAATATCTATCATTCTGGTAATGGAAGCAATTATGTTTTCTACTAAACTTTGTATTGATGGTTCTTTAATCATATACATAACATTTCGTAAATCCTTTAACTCCATATCACATAAATCAGCAATAGAATATCGATTAATCTTACAAGCTAACGTTTGTTTATTCAACCGTTTTCCTTGACAACAATGACAATGAACTTCTTTTGTTAATCGTTTTGCTTTTTCTTTTCTTGTCGGTGCAATCGTTGAAATATCACGATGAACATACATTTGATTATATTTATTATAAATTCCCTCAATCTTAGAATTGATTCGTTTACCACCTTGCTTTGGGGCTCCATATAAGAATATATTATATTCTTCTTCACTAAACTCTTTTATTGGTTTATTTAGATTAAATAGATTTGCCTGCACATATTGCTTCCAATACCATGAGTTTGGTGCAAACGTACTATCCTTAATACATCCTTGATTCCAAGATTTATCAAAATCGATGATTTCATTCAAATCTAACTCAACTGTTTTCCCCAATCCAGAACAAACAGGACACATTCCATTTGGATCATTAAATGAGAAATAGGATGCAGTTCCTACATATGGTTTGCCAATACGTGAAAATAAAATTCGTAAATCTGTATAGACATTTGTAATTGTTCCAACAGTTGAACGTGCATTTCCACCCAACGAGCTTTGATCAACTATGACTGAAGCAGTTAAATTTTCAATTCTCTCTACATCAGGCTTAGGGTATTTAGGCATTCTTGATCTAACAAATGCTGGGTAGGTTTCATTCATTTGACGTGCTGATTCAGCAGCTATTGTATCAAAAACAATACTAGATTTGCCAGAACCAGAAACTCCAGTAAATACAATGATTTTGTGTTTCGGTATTGATAGTGAAATATTTTTTAAATTATTTTGTGATAACCCTCTAATAATTATGTCTTTCATTTGTATTCCTCCATTTCGTATTCAACAATATCATCATACGTATTTAAAATCTTGATATTTCTTGCTATAATGTAACCATATAGAAAAAGGAGGAATCGATATGGACTACTCATCTATGATACATACAGCAATTACATATATAGATTGTCATATAGAAAATGCAATAACTGGAAAAGATGTTGCTAAACATAGTGGTTATTCATATTATCATTTTTCACGTATTTTCCTTACCTATCAAAAAGAAGCACTAGGGCAATATATCATCAATAAAAAGCTGCTATTAGCAGCAAAAAAACTAATAGAGACGGATAAAAAGATTGTTGATATTGCTATTGAATCTGGTTTTAAATCTCCACAAGCCTTCACTCATGCCTTCAAAAAAAAATTTAAACTAGCTCCATATTACTATCGTTTTGAAAATAAAAAGCAGAAATAAATAAACCATATTTCTTCTTTTACTTTATATAAAATTTACGTTATTACTAATTCGTTACTTATATAATAAATATATACTATTTCTATTGTAAACATGACATTAAAATACTACAATGTAATTGCGTTGTTAAGGAGGAAAAAGCATGGAAATTAAAGCACTTTTTATAGATATAGATGGTACATTACTGAATTTTGAAAGGGTTATTGATGAAGAAACAAAAAGAAGTTTACTAGACTTTCAAAAAACAGGGGGCAAAGTAGTATTATCTTCTGCTAGACCCTATATTGGTATGAAAAAATATGGTGATGATCTTGCGTTATCAAAATATGGTGGTTATTATTCTGCTTTCAATGGAGGAGAAATTATAAACGCAAAAACTTTAGAAACAACCAGTTCAAAATATCTTACCTTCACTGATATGCAAACGATTTTTGATCTGACTAGACAATTAGAAGAAGAGTTTCAAGATCAAGCAATCATCAAAATAAATAATAATTCACCTTTTACAATCATACCAAAAGAAACAGCTCTAGAAATTCATAAAATGATAGAAAAAACGCATCTTAACATTATGACATATAAAGAAAATACACTACTAATGATGCGTCAAGATATGTATTCTGTCATTGAAGTATTACTAAATAATATGAATATGTCTGTGGAACAGGATTTTATGAAAGCTATCGATTTTCATCCTATCAAAGTTTTAATCTCTGGAGATCCTTCACTAATCAAACAAGCATACCCACTCATGCATAACGAATTAAGTGATACCTATGATGTTATAACATCCGATCCCTTTCTTATTGAAGTTACACCAAAAGGCATAAATAAAGGAAACTCCTTAGTATCATTAGCAAAAGATTTAAACATCCCACTTAGTCAAACAGCAGCCTTTGGTGATAGTATGAATGATGTTTCCATGTTACAAAAAGCTGGTATTGGAATAGCTATGGGAAACGCTACTAATCAAATCAAACAAATAGCAGATTTTGTCACACTATCTTGTGATGAACATGGTATTGCCTATGCATTACAAGAATTATTATAAATAAATATGATTTAAAAAAATGAAATGTATTACCCCATTTCATTTTTGATTTACATCCACATAATAATTATTAATTGCTTGCAATGGTAAATAAATTGTATCACTGACTTCATAAACAAACGCAATAAGATTCTTAACAGCCTTATGTAAGCCCGTTTGATTCATCTCTACAGGATATGTCATTACTAATTTTTGCTTAACATCCAACGGTAAATCATCAACACCTTTAAATCGTCTATCACTATCTATTCCATAATGCATACACAATGTTTCAATTAATAAATTTCTTGCATGCTCCATTTCTTTTATCGCTCGAAATACTTCGTTACGTTTGATTGACTTAATAGCAATATAAAGATAATGCCAAACAAATTCATCAAGTACATCCTTTTGCTTCTTACATAGACTATCTTTGATTTTCTCTTTTTCAATTATCTTTTTATTCCATTGTTGTGCTAAAATAGATTCAAGAGTATCCGTTTTATCTTTCATTACAATCCATGCTGGTTTCGTTACTTGTGCTTCTGCTTGTCTTTGATAACCCACATCTAACTCTAACATTTCATCAGTAAAAAAGACCTGCATATGACGTTTCTCCTTATCTTCTAATGAAATCAATAATGTAAAATTCGATTCGATATATTTCTTGACACAATCCATAACTTCATCTAATGATTGACTCACAATAATAGATAAGTCAATATCTGATAAATTATCTTTAAATCCTATGGCACCAGATCCAATGACAAGAACAGCAACTACTTCATGCAAACTATAAGCATAATCAACTACATCGTTTAGGATTTTTTCTCTTGTTTCAATAGTAAACATAATTTTCACCCCATAATCGATTATAGCATACATTCCTATTAATAATAAAGTTCAATACTATGGATTTAACTTTTCTCTACGAATAGATGATTGAATAAATAGTTTTCTTAACGCTTCTTCATCTTGATTAATTAATGCTGTTTTAATCAAACTTAATTGATCCTCAAATTGATGAATACTTTCTATTAAATTTTCATGATTTCTTAAAAATAATTCACTCCATAAATCTTCATTAATATTCGCAATTCTTGTTAAATCACGATAAGAATCACCTATATAATTTCCTGTATCATATTTTTGCTTATCACTATTAATTAATGCAACTGCTAAAACATGTGGTAATTGTGATGTAAAAGAGATAATTTCATCATGTTCTTTCGCACTTAAATAACGAATTCGTTTAAATCCCATGCTGTAAATTAATTCTTCCATTATTTTAATTGTTTCAGGTTTATTTTTATTATGAGGAACCAATAAATAATTGGCATCTTTATATACATCAGCACTAGAATACTCAAATCCTCGTTTTTCTCTACCAGCCATTGGATGACCACTGATAAACTCTACTTCTTCATCTAAACTAGTTAAAACTGCTTGTAACATATATTCTTTGATTCCTGTTGCATCAGTAATGATACAACCTTTTTTAAATTGATGATTTTTTACAAAATCAATAACTAAAGAAGGATATAAGCTAATAATAACGATATCACTTTGATCAACAAATTTATCTCCATGTAAACTACCATCTTTAATAACTCCTAATTCTATTGCTTGGTCTATACTTTCTTGATTATGATCAATACCATAAATACAATGTCCCTTATTCTGTAACGCTTTTGCATAGGATCCACCAATAACTCCCAAACCTACAATTGTTATTATCATTTTCTTTTCCTACCTTTCTATTTATCAAATAAAAAAACTCCCCTCCATAAGGACGAGAGTATCGTGATACCACCTTAATTCATAAATATTTTACAATATTTATCTCAATAGGTACGCCTTTTATTGGTTCATACCTTGTTTTTTTAACGGTTAATAGCCGTGGCAGCCTACTATTTCTTCAGTGCCCTACTCCATGATGTATTTCATTTATTTTGCTACTATCATTTTCAGCAACCATGATCTCTCTATGCTAGCATAATACATTACTTTTTCATTTCTTAGTATTTATTTGATTATTAGCATTATAAATAAATATTTGATTAATGTCAATAAGCAATTCTTTTTTGCTTTAATTGAAGTGATAAATAATGAGTACTTGGCTATATTATAGTAGTTATGCTATAATCCTACTATATGTACTCTTTGTTACTAAGAGCTTTTAAGGGGGCTACTATGCATTTTTCACATACTATAAATGGAGTAAAATCGTGGGTAGATATTTATCAATCCATAGAAGCATTTGAACCATTAATTAAGGTGATTTTTAATCATCATGGTTTACGTTATTCAAAAATAGAAAATCTGACACCTGGTTCTAATGCTGTATTTCGTATCGCTGATTTAGTAATTAAAATATTTTCTCCTATTGAAGCTGGACTTACTACAGATAAGGTATTTCATATTGAAAAAGTTGCGTTAGAGCATGCCAATAATTTAATTTTATCGCCTAATTTACTGTATTCTGGTAGTATAGATGATAAATATACATTCCAATATATCATAATGAATCACATCAATGCTCAATCGTTTATTGAAAAAAAGAAAAGCTATATAACTATCGATAAACGTTGTTTTGCAACTTCTATCAAAGAAATAACAAATAGAATCAATGTACCCATTGAAAATACCATAATTCCTACTATTACTAAGAAAGATTGTTTTGAAAACAGTAGATGGAATAACTTCCCAAAAAGCTTTTGTGAGGAGAGAATAGCTATTATTAAAGAGATGTCTTTTGCTAATCCAGTCTATGTACATGGTGATTTAAAAGCATCAAATGTCATGATTGGTGAAAATGAAGAAATTTATCTGATTGACTTCGCCGATAGCCATATAGCACCAGCTAGTTACGAATGGCCTTTTATTGTCTTTGGCCTATTTGGATGTGATAAAGAAATGATGGAAGCTTACTTTATTACTAATTATCAAAATGAAAGTTTTTACATACAATTAACTTATGCTTTACTTATGCATAAATTCGGAGCATTCATTTTACTACAAATCTGTGAACTAACGAAAACGGCTACTGATGCAATTGTGAATATTGAGATTTTATATCAATTAATAATACAATGCCTTCAAAATGGAAATATATTAATTTCATAATAAAATACACTATAAATCGAAGACTTACATTTATAAAAAAAACTGTTGAGCTTTTACTTATCAACAGTCTGAAGCTATCCATTTGGATAGTTATCTTTCATATATGGTGACCCGTACGGGATTTGAACCCGTGAATGTCGCCTTGAGAGGGCGATGTGTTGACCGTTTCACCAACGGGCCATATTTTGATAAATTTATTATACACCTAATTTTCAAAAAATCAATTTATTCTTTTATTCGATTATCGAATAAATAAAAGACAGAACTAATTGACGATGAAAAGAATAATTGTTAAAGTAAATTGTAAGCTTAAACGGGAGTTTGACACTTCCTTTTTTTATTTCTTTAAAAAGCTCCCATTTCTTCAATAGATTATTGTCAAATTATATTATCATATTTGTGGTAATGTGTCGGTATTTATGATATAATAGTTTTG
>Ga0153996_1001152_pt1 | contig 10913 bp, 10 predicted proteins | sample TSNC080MetaG_FD_104728 | JGI IMG/M metagenome (GOLD analysis project Ga0153996, IMG submission 104728) | Attine ant fungus gardens microbial communities from North Carolina, USA - TSNC080 MetaG | ecosystem: Host-associated > Fungi > Mycelium > Unclassified | place: USA: North Carolina, Lumber... | reverse complement strand
TCGCTGGCACGCCTTTGGCGTGCAACTGACTATGCAGCAAGGTTAACGCCGCCCTATGGGCGGCGCGCGGCGTTCGCCGCGACTTAAAAACGCTTTAGCGTTTTTAAGTTAACCAGCTATAATCTGTTCCTGCCGGAAGGGCTCTCACGTTGGACGGTGCGCTTGCTGGCCGCAGCTCCATCATGCGGCACAATTCGCTGAGGCTGGTGGTTCAACCGCTGATTGGGTCAGCAAACAATTCCCAATTCTGTCGGCAGAACAGCCCGTTCCTGCTCGTCTAAGTCTTTGGCCAGCATAATGTTCAAAATTTCCAGGTCGGTGGATTTCATGCCGACACAGCCCACATGTCCAATGTTATGGATTGTCCGTTCCACATCCTGCTGTACCAAGCCCTCCCCATCCCCAAATACATGGTTGCTGACGCTCATATGATGCGCCATAATCGCCGCGTCTACCGATGAGGCGATTTTTGCGGCGCAGGACGGCTTTGCACCATCACAGACTATCCCGCCCACGTTGGCTATCGTGTTGATAATCGTCTTTGAGATTTCCTCATAGCCGCCGCCGTACAGGTAAGTAATGGCGGCGCCGCTTCCACAGGCCGCGCTGACCGCTCCGCAGTAGGCGGACAGGTTTCCTATGTACTTTTTTTGGTGCAGGGCAATCAGGTTGCTGACAACGAGAGCGCGGTACAGCCGTTCCTCGGGGAGCTTCATCTCCCTTGCATATTCAATAACCGGCAATGACGCGGTCATACCCTGATTGCCACTGCCAGAGTTGATGACAACCGGCAGGGAGCATCCGCTCATGCGGGCGTCGGAGCCCGCGGCCGCCCGTGCCTTGGCGCGAACCTTGATGTCATCGCCGTAGACCTGAAGCAGCGTCTTGCCCACGCAAACCCCGTAGCCGCCTTTAAGTCCTTCGTCTGAGATGGCGGTATTCATGCGAATCTGCTTTTCCAGCACTTCTTCGACGTCACCCAAGTCCAGCGTGTCGGCAAAGGTCAGAATATCGCGGACATTAAGGAGCGCCCTGTCACCGGTCTCCCCTTCGGCGTTATGCTTCGGGTCACCCAGATATATGTCTTTGCCATCCGCCGTCATACGGATAATATTTGTGTGCTTATGGGCTATTTCCACCTCCGCGCTGTGGCCGCCGGCGTAAACCTTGGCAAGGAGATACAGGTTGGCGACTCCTTCCGCAAGCATTCCCTTACAATAGCCGGTTCCCACCAGCGAGGCTGTTTCCGCGATAACCGCCGGGGCAATTCCCTCCAGCACTTCCAGCTCCTTGGATGCGTCGCCCCCCAAAGCCCCAAGAATCGCCGCGGCCTCGATTCCCTTTAGGCCGCCGGAATTCGGCACGGTCACACCCTGCACATTTTTGACGATATTGCCGCTGCAATACATCTCAATTCGTTCGGGGCGGCATCCGAGAAGCGAAACCGCTTTTGCCGACGCATAGGCAATAGCGATGGGCTCTGTGCAGCCAAGGGCGGGGACAAGCTCGCTGCGGAGAATCGCCACGTAATTGTCATAAATATTCCGATCCATAATCTTAATCTCCTTATCAGTCCGGCGTTACGATTCCTTTTTCTTCATGCGGAAGCAGAAGGAGCATACCCCGTTCTCGTAAATACGCCTGTCATGAATGCATTCCAAATCCTCGCTGTAGCCCTTCGCGATAGCCGGGTCGATCATGTCACAGTACAGCTTGCCGTATCTTTCCGTTCCGTCCTTGATCCATTGGTCGGCAAAACCGCACTGCGTAAAGAGCTGCTCCACCTGATTGTCACCATATGTGTTTTCGGCAGTAAAATCATCGCTTCTGCCCATATCGTAGTTAGGCAGGTAGTTGTAAGCGTTGATCTCGCAGCCGTTGGCTCTGGCACGTTCGGCGATGTTGCGTCCGCGTTCCTCTCCGAACGCCCATACTCCGGCCTTGATCGCCTTTTCGCCCTCCTCACCAAATTTATCGATTACCTCTTTGGCTATGCTGGCAAAAAGACGGCAAAATAAAGTTGGCCACGAAACCGGCTCCTTGCTCTCGTTGTCCTTCATGCTGACCGTGCCCTGGCTTTTTTCTATTGCTTCCATCGTCTGACTTCCTCCTAAATAATTTTTATATGAAATGCGGAGCATTCCTTTACGCTTCATCCAGAGAGAGTATGGTATGATACAACACGTCTGTCCCTTTTGCAAGCGCCTCGGGGGAGACGTGCTCTGCGGGATTGTGGGTAATGCCCTTGACGCAGGGAACAAACAGCATGGCGGTTGGCCAGCGTGCGGAAAACACCATGGCGTCGTGTCCTGCGCCGCTGTTGATATTGCGACAGGAATGCCCTAGCCGCTCGCAGCTTCTTCTAATCAGGCCGCATAGCTTTTTGTCCATTTCGATTGGATTCTTGCGGGAATCAATGTGGATTAGAATTTCCAAATTACATTCCTTCGCTATCTCTCCGGCTCTTTTTTCAATAAAGGCTGTCAATTCATCAATGCTTGACATTTTGCCCGAACGGAGGTCAACCGTGAAGACACTTTTGGATGGAATGCAGTTTGAAGACCCCGGCAACAGCTCAAGCTTTCCCACCGTTGCCGTCGCGCTGTCCGCATAATGCTCCGCGGTATGTCGGGCGATGCTGTCAATGAGGCGGCAAGCGCCGACAGCCGCATCCTGGCGCAAAGGCATGGGAACTGTACCCGCATGCCCCGCAAAGCCGGTGACCGTTACCGTAAGCCAGGAGATGGCTACAATATTTTCAACAATGCCGATGTCAGTATTTTCCGCCTCAAGAATCGGGCCCTGTTCATCGTGAAGCTCCAGTACCGCTAAGATTTCATCATCCCTGCGATATGCGGGACAAGTACCGGTCGGCAGATAGGTTTTGAGAATCTCCCTTAAGGGGGTTCCGTCCGGGTCGCGGATAATGTCCAGCTCCTTGCCGCCAAACACTCCGGTTATAAACTGGCTGCCCAACAGCACCTGCCCGAAGCGGGTGCCCTCCTCCTCGATGGTTCCGATTACCTCGTAGGAGTGGCGAAGTGATACCCCATTTTCCCTGAGCATCCTCGCCGCTTCCAGTGCGCACACCGCACCCGCAATGCCGTCATAGGCCCCGGCGCAATGCACCGTATCCAAATGCGAGCCTGACAGGATAACCGGCAAGCTGTTGTCGGTTCCCTCCAGTCTGCCATATACATTGCCCACGCTGTCTTCCCTTACGGCCAGTCCGGCTTCCGCCATGCAGCTTTTAAAGTAATCGGCCCCCCGGCGGTAGGCCGGTGTAAAACCAATTCGTGTTGTTCCGGCGCCGCATGGATCCGAAATGTTTTTCAGCCGCTTGATATCCCTCTGGATTCGCGTCATGTCCGACACTTACATCCCCCTCCTGAATTTGATGATTTGCAGGTTTTGGTTGACTACTTGTATGTATATGTTTATAATAACAATAACTCACGATAATGCAATCTCAAAAACGACAATATCGTCTATCTTCACAATTTTGTTTATAATAAATAAGTTTAACAGCTTGTGTTAGATAATTTAACAGGAGGAGGTTCCGGCTATGATCGAAGGCATTAAACCCATCCAATCCGTACAGCGGGCCATTGATATCATAAACTGCGTGGGGGATGCCGGGCGGAATATAACGCTCAACGAAATCAGCTCGCGGCTGCACCTGAATATAAATACAACCCGTGGCCTGGTGCAGACACTGCTGGCCAACGGTTTTTTATCCAAGGACATGGAGCTGGGGACATATGCCCTGGGATATGAATTTTTAACCAAATCAAAGCTGGTCTATCAATATCAGGTTCAGCGCATACGGGATGTTGCTTGTCCGGATATGGAACGCATATCCCAACGGTTCGGCGTTTCAACATGGTTGCAGATTGGTTTTTACAGGGATATCTATACAGTGGAAACCATAGAGGCGCCGGGCAGCCATTATTCCTATGCCCCCAGATCCGGCGCGAATCTGCCGTTGCACGCGTCCGCGTCGGGCAAGCTGCGCATCGCCTATATGCCCGAGCCCGAGCGGCAAAAGGTTTTGAACAGTATACATCTGGAGGCGTTGACCGAGCATACAATCACGGATCGAAAAAAGCTTGCGGACGTGATCCAACGGGTGTATTCCCAAGGCTACGCAACCGAGCTTGAGGAAACGGATATTGGGATCAGCAGTGTAGGCGTCCCTTTTTTCGACGCGCACGGAACCCTGGGTGGAACATTGAGCGTCGTGGCGCCATCCGCTAAAATGAATCGCATTCTAAGCGATGTAATAATTGATATCAAACGGGCCGGCGCCCGCATTACGGATTCTATTTCGGTTCGCCGCCAGACTCAAGTGAAGGCAGAATAGATATGTGGTGCAATATTCTTGTTGGGTAAAAAAACGGCCGCCCCTCCGGCATGGAGAGGGCGGCTGTTCAATGATGGTTATAGGTTTAGAACAGGGACAAGACGCTGCTGACGCCAATGACCAGCGAGATGCCGAATACGCCCAGACCCAGGATGTTGCGCACCATGCTGTTTTTGTATTGCCCCATGACCCGGGAGCGGCTGGTGATGAAGATCAGCGCCGCCACAATAATGGGCAGGAACACGCCGTTGAGCGCCTGCGCCATCATGATGATGGTAAGTGGGTTGAAGCCGGTGGCGGCCACGATGATGCCGAACACCACTACGGCGATGTTGACCCAGAAGAAGCGCTTATCCTTCTTGGTCATGCCCCACCCGAACAGACCGGCAAACACATAGGAGACGCCCAGAGGGGTGATAACGGCGGAGGAGATGCCGGCAGCGATGAGGCCGATGCTCATAAAGGGCTTTGCCATGCTGCCCAGCAGCGGCTCCAGCTGGATCGACATATCAACCGCGGAATTGACGGTCATGCCCCGCATGACCGTGCCGGCGGTAACCATGATGGCACCGGTAATGATGCCGCCAATAATCATGGACACGTTTATGTCAAAGCGGGAGAGGGGAAGCATGTCGGGGGATTTCCAGGTTTTGTGCGCGCTGGTTGCGTGTATAAACATGTTGTAGGGCACTACGGTGGTGCCGATAAGGGCGACGCAGGTCATGATGGCGCCGCTGGGGACGCGGGGCACAATGCCCTGAAACAATTCACCCATATCCGGCTTCACAACAATCATGGTGATGACAAACACCGCCGCCATGATGCTGACGCAAACAGTGAGCAGCTTTTCCAGGGATTTGATGGCGTCGCCGATATTGATGAGTACCAGGACGCAGCAGCCCCAGATGGGGGCGATGATGTTGGTGGGGATTCCGGTAAGCGCCGAAATGCCCACCGAGGTGCCGACAAGGTCGCCGCCCATATAGGCAATGCCGCCAAAGCCGATGGCGCCGGCTACCAATACGATCATGAACCACTTCATCGCCGGGCGGTCGGAAAGCTCCTTAACCAGTTCTTCGGCCAGGCCGTTTTGGGTTACGATGCCCAAACGGGCAGCCATTTCCTGCATGACAATGACGGCGATGACCGAAAATACTACCGTCCACAGCAGCGCGTAGCCGTAGCCCGCGCCCGCTCTGGTGGCGCTGGTGACGGTGCCGGGGCCAATGAAGGAGCCCACCACCAACAGCCCGGGGCCCACGGATTTGATCTTTTCCTTGAGTGTGTACGTTTTGACGATGCCTGTACCGGCATTTTCCCCTGCGACAGCGGATTTGTTTGTATCATTGCTCATAATTTGCCTCCTCTAATGCGGTTTAGAATACTGTGATTACTGGTGATGACATCCATATTGAGCTCCGCAGCAATGGTGTCTCGCAGTTCCAGTGCCCGAAGGTTGGTGCAGGATAAAAACAGCAGCCCGGCTTGTTTGATGGCCTCCCGCCGGGAACGGACAAAGCTTAGGATTTGCTCCGGCGATACCCCTGCGATGTCAGGGTCTGCCGCAAGGCCCAAGCCGTCCATGTACACGGTGCGGACGCCAAACTGGGCGAGACTTTTTTCCATAAAGCCGTTTACCTCCGGGGTGTAGGGGGTGAGCAGGGCTACAGAGGGGTATCCCCGTTGCTCCATTTCACCCAGCACCGCCCCAAACGCGGTAACGGCAGGACAGGAGAGCGCCTCACTCAGCTGGCTTTCGATGCGGGTAAGTCCTGGGCGCCCGTAGACCGCCGAGGCCGATGTGCAACCGAACACCGCGTAATCAAAACGGTTGATGCCTTGCAGCGTATATATGGCTTGTGGCAGCGCCTCGTCCACCATGCGCTTTTCAGCGGCCTCCCCGACTTCGTCCAGCCACATGCGGGCGGTGTGTACGATCCAGTTTGGCGTCAGGGAACGCTGTAGGTCAGTCTCCAACGTGGTGTCGGTATGGGGAATCAGCAAAGCCAGTCTTTTTGGCGCGGGTGCGCCGGCATCCATAGGCGAACCTCCTTGAAAATGGTTTTCCCGTTTGGCCTCAGCCTGGGGAATTTGCGGATGGAATTTGCAAAAGCTTGTGTAAAACCGATTTGTGGTGTTCCAGCGCCGCATGGCTCTGATACTATTTTCAAATAGAAATATTCAAAAGAATATTTCTATTTGAATGCGGCGCTGACGCGCCGCGCCGCTACGCGGCACGTCTCATACAATTCCATACGCGCCTCGCGCTATAAAAACATGGAATGTTTTTAAATGGAATTAGTATGAAATGCTTTTAAGCCGCTTAATTTGGATACGCGTCATGTCCGACACTTACATCTCCCTCCTGATATATTTTGCAGGTTTTAGATTGACTACTTCTATTTGTATGTTTATAATAACAGCGGCGCGCGATAATGCAATCTTAAAAACGATAATATCGTCACATGCTATAAATTTGTTGAAAGTAAATAAAACTACATTAGATAATTTAACAGAAGGAGATTTCTGAACCGCGGGTTGCAAATCTATATTTCTCACAGCGGTGGCATCCGTTTCATTTATGTGCTATAATCTCCTTACTGATGCAAACACCTGCTCCGTAAGGGGTACCTGGTTACCATCAACTTCACAGAGAGGGGTGAACGCCATGCCGCAGACAAAGGGCGGAAAGGTGATCCAGTCGGTGCAACGCGCCATTGACATCATCGAATGCTTTGACGGTGTGGACATCGAGCTGTCGCTCAGCCAGATCAGCCAGCGGCTTGGCCTGAACAAAAGCACAGTGCACGGCATTTTGAATACGCTGCACAACAACGACTATATCTGCCAGAACAGCGATGGGAAATATCTGCTTGGCCAGGCGCTTTTTAACAAGGGACAACTTGCCCGCCCCACCACGCACAAGCTGTATGTGGATGTGGCCAAGCCCTATATGCAGGCGCTTTGTGACAAATACAAGGTCACCTCCAATTTATTTATCATGGAGAAGGGGCTGCCCATAGTGCTCCACCAGATTCTGCCCAACAACAACATCTACATTATCCATCACGTTTCGGACAACGACCCGCTGTACTGCACCGCCTCGGGGAAAATTGCGCTGGCTTATTTTCAGCCGGATGCATTGGAAACCTATCTTGCCCAGACAGAGCTGGCGCCCACCTCGTCCTTTACCATCACCACAAAGGACGCGCTGCGCATCAGCCTCCAGGAGATACTGGATCTGGGCTACTCCTATGAAAAGGAGGAGCTTGGGGAGGGCGTTTCCGCCATCTCCGTACCGGTTTTCAACAAGGACGGCAACACCCTCTTTGGCGCCATCAGCATAACCGGCGTCACCTTTCATATTGTGCGCAATTTCCAGGCAATGGTGGCGGATATCAAGCAGGCAAGCAAAAAGATCGCCCAGGAATTGCTGTAGTATATTCATTTTTTTGCGGGATAATAGGTAAAGGCGTTCTGATATAACCGTCAGAACGCCTTTGTCCTGACTAATTATACGCCACTCCCTTGAATTTGTCAACAGGAAGATTGAACTCCCAAAAATGCGCCCCGCAAGAAAGCTTTAGGTCACAGTCTCCGAGGCATTTTCAGTTTCACCTTAAAATAAGCTCAGCTCCAGAACCCGGGAAAGATACTCCATGGCCTTTACCCCGCAAAGGCTGTTTCCGTGAACATCCAGGGCGGGGGAATAGACTCCGACCCCCATGCGGTTCGGCACGGTGCCCATGATGCCGCCGCCCACACCGCTTTTGGAGGGGATCCCCACCCGCAGCGCAAATTCGCCCGAAAAATCATACATGCCGCAGGTACACATCAGGGCACGGATTATTTTGATGTAACCAGGTGGGATCAGCGCTTCCCCGGTGCGGGGGCAGACGCCGTTGTTCGCCAGTACCGCGCCCAAATAGCTGATCTCCCGGCAGGAAACCAAGATGGAGCACGCCTTGAAGTAAACCTCCAGATGCTGGCTGACGCTGCCGGTGATGATGCCGCCCTGGCGCATCATATAGGCCAGCGCGCGGTTGCGGTCCCCGGTTTCCAGCTCGGAGCGATACACTTCCTCGCTGTATTCCAGCAGCGGATTTCCCACAAGAAGCCGCGTGGTGTCAAGCAGCCGCCGGAAGCGGACGTCGGCGCTGTTCCCCTTCACGCAGGAGGTCACCGCGATGGCGCCCGCGTTAATCATGGGGTTATGGGGGCGGTGGGGGCTCACGTTCTCCAACCGGACGATGGAGTTAAAGGGGTCGCCGGTGGGCTCCATCCCCACCTTTTGGAACACGCCCTCAAAGCCCACATCCTGTAGCGCCGTGACGAGCAAAACCACCTTGCAAATGCTTTGCATGGTGAATCGCACCGCACTGTCCCCTGCAAAAAAGGTGTTGCCCTCCACATCGGTGACGCACACCGACAGAAGCCCCGCGTCTGCTTTGGCAAGCTGGGGGATATAGTCGGCGGTCTTGCCGGCACCTATCCACCGGGCGGCGTAGCTGTGGGCGTCTGCGACGATCTGTTGCACTTTGTACCCCCGTTCTTTACAAGTTTATAAAACACACTCGCCTGGTATACCCAGATGAAAAATAAATATGCGCTCTTTTAGGGAAAGGAAACGGCTATTTACTTTTTTGTTCCAGCATGTGCTGTGCCATGCCGTTTATTATGTACAGGCTCATCCAGCAGGCGCCGTGACTGGAGATGCCATGGAGATCGTCGGGAGGGTATACCTCCATATAGTCAAAGCCCTTTGCGCCGGAAAGGCCGCAGTGGTAGAGCATTTCCGCCATCTCGTAGGAGGTGAGGCCGCACAGATCCGCCGGTCCGCCGGGATTAAAAGCGATGTCCAAAGCATCGCTGCACACGCTGACGTAAAATGCCTTGGTGCCTTCCGTAGCGATGGCAATGGCCCGCCGGATGCATTCCTCCCAGCCCTTGCGTTTTACCTCAAAGCTGGTGATGACAGAGGCGCCGTGTTTTTTGGCTTCCGCTATTGCTCCGAAATTATTTCGGGGGCCTCGGATGCCGACGCTGACCAGGTTTTTGGCATCAAATCCGGGCATGTCATACAGGCGGTGGAAGGGGCTGCAACGCGCATAGCGCTCCTCGCCAAAGAAGTCCATGTTGTCCATGTGTGCGTCAAAGTGGATGATGCCAATGTTGCCATTGTACTTTTCGGCAAAGGCGGAGATCAACGGAAAGCTGAGGGAGTGGTCGCCGCCAAAGGCGATGGGGATGGCCCCGGAGGCAGAGATGTCTCGCATATAGTTGGCCACGCTGCCGAAGGTGAATTCCCGGTCGCCGTTTTTCACGGCAGCGTCGCCGTAATCAGCGCCGGAGAAGTGGTCGAAGGCGTCGAAATCCAACTCAGGCAGGTAGCCGCCGTAGCGGACGGAGGCGATTCGGATGGTTTTGGTGGCATTTTCGGTTCCGGAGGGGCCGCCGTAGGTACAGATTCCCTCCCAGGGGGCGCCCATGATGACAAAGTCGTAGCCACCCAGCGCGGCCTTATCCTTGATGGGGGGCAGGCCTAAAAAAGACGGCACACCCGAGTACACTTCCGGATGGGGGTAGGACGGGACATAGCACACCGGTTTGTTTTGCATAATAAACTTCTCCTTATTTGTGTAAAATACAACAGATTCTGTTCGACATTATCATATAACGTTCGTTATCATTAATAATAACAGAAATAACGTCAAGATTCAATTGACGTAAATTGATAAAATCCGATTTGATATTTGTAATATCAAACAACAGTTTGACAATGTCAAACAAGAGCAGAGCTAACTGTAAATGAAGAAATGGCGTAGCATTTACGCTACGCCATACCTCTAAAGCTACACTGCATAACGGACGGCCTTCGCCCGTTTTTTTCTGTGAGGCCCCCGGCTGTGCCGGAGAGCCTATTGGCGGCAATGCCTCTATCTTACCATATTTGCAAAGAACGTAATAACAGTGGCGTTAACAAAGTCGATAAACAAGCTGCCGATGATGGGGAGGATGAAGAAAGCCTTGGGGGCGGGCCAGTACTTGTCGCGGACAGCCTTCATATTGGCCATGGCGTTGGGGGTTGCGCCCATACCGAATCCGCAGTGGCCGGCAGTGAGAACCGCGGCCTCGTAGTCCCTGCCCATAACCCGGAAGGTAACGAAAATCGCAAAAACAATCATAAGGACGGTCTGGGCGAGGAGCATGATAACCAGCGGACCGGCCAGGTCGGCCAGCTGCCACAGCTTCAGGCTCATCAGCGCCATTGCCAGGAATACGGAAAGGAACATATCGCCCAAAGTCCCGATTTCATCCATGTATACGGGGAACTTGTCGCCGGAGGAATCGGAGATATTCCTGATAATCGCCGCCACAAACATCGCGCCGATGTAGCCGGGGACGGTGAGTCCGGTCATTTCAATCAGCATGGATACGATGGTACCCAATGCCAGCGCGATGGCAATCATGTAAAACGCGTTCAATACGTTGCTGGGCTTGAGGTCGGGATCAACGTGCTTTTCCACCGAGGAGGAGTCCGCGTCCTTCT
>Ga0153996_1001151_pt1 | contig 10916 bp, 7 predicted proteins | sample TSNC080MetaG_FD_104728 | JGI IMG/M metagenome (GOLD analysis project Ga0153996, IMG submission 104728) | Attine ant fungus gardens microbial communities from North Carolina, USA - TSNC080 MetaG | ecosystem: Host-associated > Fungi > Mycelium > Unclassified | place: USA: North Carolina, Lumber... | reverse complement strand
TACTGATCTATGTACATGTGACTGTGCATGTGATCGTCTAGTATAGAGTATATATACTAGCAAGCTGTCATAGATATACTTCACTTGAATCTCAACTTAGCTTCCGGGACTATCCATTAGCTTAAAGGGTGACTACCTCTGAGTGACGCCCTTACACCTGCTGTAAACCTCCTAAAGAATAAAAAATCAACAGATGATCCACGATGGTCGAAGGACGAGAATAGAACATTGTATTATGATGGACAAGTCTTTGTACCCAATACAAGGGACCTCTGTTTGCTGGTAATCAACTCTAGGCATGATCATGTATTAGCCAGACACCTAGGACAATCAAAGACCTACCAACTGATCCGTCGGGACTACAACTGGCCAAACCTGTGAGAGTTTGTGGTGGACTACATACAATCTTATTATGTTTGTGGTAGGAACAAGCCAAGGCATCACAAGCCTTATAGATTGCTTAAGCAGCTCCTAATCCCCCCACAATCCTGGGAATTCATCTCTTTGGATTTTATTGAACAGCTACCACTGTCAGAAGACTATACAGACATCCTAGTAGTGGTGGATTGACTGACTAAACAGGCAATATTTGTCCTAACTGTAAGAACAATTGACACCATTATGCTGTCAGAACTCTTTATCAAACATGTCTTCACGAAACATAGAGTTCCCAATCATGTCACATCCGATTGGGGAACTGAGTTTGTATCAAAGTTTTTCTGGTTCTTAGCTAGCACTCTGAATATGAGGTTATATTTCACTTCAGGATACCACTCTGAGGCTAATGGCCAGACTGAACACACTAACCAAACCCTCGAGCAATTCTTGAGAATATACTGTAATTATCAGCAATCAGACTGGTCTCAACTACTTCCCCTAGCCAAATTCACTTACAACAATACACCCTCATCCACCACTGGAGTCTCTCCATTTTATGCAAATAAAGGCTATCACCTTAAAATGCAATTGGAGGTATTATGCAATGTCCAAGCTACAAAGGCAGATATGTTTGTAGCAGACTTAAAGCTAGTACATGAGGAATTAAAAAGGACAATCAAGGATGCTTAGTGCTGCTACCAGATACCAGCAGACAAACGATGCACCCCAGCACCCAAAATCAAAGTAGGGGATTGCATATTTATACTTGCAAAATTTGTTAATTTCACCTGACCTTCCAAAAAGCTATCTGAGAGGTACTTAGGTCCCTTTGAGGTATTAGACAGACCAGATACTCACTCATACCTGATCAAACTTCCCAACCACCTTTGTGCAATCCACCTGGTCTTCCATGTTTCACAGATTGAACCAGCTCCCATAGTGATATTCCAAACTGTGTCAATTCCCCTCCACCACCTATAAAAATTGACAGCAATCTCGAATTTGAAATAGCCCAAATATTGGACTCTAAGCTTGATTGGCACAGGAAGGATCTGCTGCTTTACTATGTTCAATAGTCTGGTTACAAGGGCACTCCAGATGAATACCAATGGATTCCAGCCACTAACCTTGATAACATGGCTGAGTTGCTATCTAAATTCCACTCCCTTTACCTAGACAAGCCTGGCCCACTCTCACAAACCCAGGATGCCGCTCCTGAGTCACCACCACCCAATCGAAGACAAGAGAATGTTTATAGAGTTCTTCTCAAATATACTTAGGGCCACAAGAGTATGACCATAGGAAGAGGGTACTATCACATCCATGATATGTTGACATCACGTGCGTATACGTACAATTACTCAGTACAACCTAGCTTCCTGTGATTAGGTCATTATCAAATTCCTTCCGAATTTCCCCAGGGTATTTTAGTGGCACCACTAGTCCTAGTCATCTTAGTTTTGTTCTTTCTTAGGTAAACTCTATCTCTCCCCAATCTCACTCTATTTTTTCCTTGAATCTATTCTCTCAGTTACCAAAGGGGCAAGTGTAGAGGTTAGCATCACTAACTGTGAAGCTAAGCCCCCAAGTGGACATCCCAGAGAGTCAATCCTGACAATATCATGCTACTATCTTTCTCTGTTTGCCAGGTGAGAGGGTCCTCAGTGTTAGGTTTATGGACAGGAGGTTCAGCCAGCCATATAGTTTACTGTTGACTAGAAGTACTAGGTCACAAGTAAACTTAAGACTTAGCTCTGGTAAAGCTAATCAATTGATAAAAAGATAGTATCATGTTTTCATGAGCATTATACCAATGATTGAAGATTTAGACTATCTAAAGAATTCTTGAATTTCTAATAACCATCCAAAAGTAGACAAAAACACATGGAGTATGTCACACGGCATCTGGGATTCCTCCAGATATCAGGGCTCCTTCTGGAAGTCATCTAGTCTGCTCCTGAATGTCTATTTTCAGTAGCCAAATCCAGATGCTCTTATCACATTTGGATGATTTTCAGGTATTCTGATGTTTGTCATTCAATAGTACTTGCCCTTTTGTCTCCACCAATATCATGAGCTATCCTCTGCACCTAAACATTATGTCATCCAACATTAGATTCAAAGTCCATTTGTAGATGCTCAGATAGTTAGCTGAGATTCCTCTGCTGTTCTGCCCAGATGGCTCTTTAAGGAGTGAATGCTAGTATTGTCCTTTATTTATCCTTTGTTCCACTATGTCATAAAGCGAGATTTTGGCTTAGAATACTGGCATATATACTGCTGGCAACTTCACTGTCAGCATCAATACAAGAAGGAAGAGGATAGGAGAAGATGGGACACTTATCATGGGCTAAAGTTTATATTGTAGGCCTAGGGCTAAGGAGATCTTGGAACTTCAAGATCTAGGGTTTGTGACTGAATCATTGGTCTCAGCCAAGCAATTTGCACTGCACATACTGCCACCTAGACTGATAATTGGGATACACCAAACAAATGTGAACCTCAAGGCTTGGCAGAAAGTGTGTCTTGTTCTTAGCTAAAGTACATGGAGGTATTCAAATAGATAAATAAACTGGAAAACAGGATGAATTCATGGAGCTTGCTGTTCTTTTTGAGTTTCTAATTGTCCAGACTATTCCCTAGACCAAAGCCTGTATTAAAGTAATAAAGATCAATTATAAGTAGTAGCAGAGTAACACCAACAAATAAAACTCCTGCTTCCTCCAAATACTTGATAGAGTACCCCCAGACACCAGACACACTACCCTCAGGGTAAAGAAACAAACATAGAGAGAAAGGAATATTTAGTATCTATTAGCTATGATTTTTGTGTATTTTGATTCATTTCACATTAAGAAACATGTGAACATATGTCCCAAAAGTCAAGAGACAGCAAGAATTGATATCATGACACATGCTGGAGCTCCATTGCAGTATCATAATAATATTGTAAATGATGGAGTTTGTTGGAATATCAAACACTATACTAAAATCAGCCCCATGTTTCACTTGTTTCACTTTTATTGTTTCATGTCTCAATGATCAAATGTCTTATTCTATTGTTTTAGATAAATAGTCTATGTACTAATAATATATGTAATGACTCCCTCTCCTCATATTGCATTGCTTGTTCCCAACTCAACAATTTCACACATGCACTATATTACCAGAATTTCCCAGATTTGTATGGGCTGTTACCCATTGAGTTCATGCCCTAAACAAGTATTGATCAGGCTTCTTATGGGAAGTCACCTACTCAGACTACAAGAAACCTGCTCCCTGAGATCCAAGCCAATGACTGGGCTTTAGCTGACTTGAAATTCAGGTAACAATATGCCATCAACTCCTGATCTTGTTGCCTTAATAACTGTCAATCTTGGGGATGAAATAAGACATATTCAAGCCAAAATTAATCTCAAAATCCTGTGCTAGCAATGATATAACACAGTCAAAGCTAAGAAGTGTTATGAGTAACTACTATGTATATAGGTCCCTCCCAGGTACCCTTGTGCAACTAAAGCCAGCTCTGATTCCTTTTTCAGATTGTAATTCCTCTTGCATTTTATGATCCTGCCAAGGCTGTTAGTCATGTAAGCAAAAGAATATTGTATACAACCTAGACATCAGAGAGCATGAGGTGTACAACAGAATGCAGCTGCTCCAAGTCAGACAAACAGGTGTCTTAGTCAACGATCAATCACCTTGCTGCTGCACCCACTTGGTATCCCATGCCTAATTAGTTGCTGTAAGAGGACTAGAGCAGCCTAGTGCTGACTTAGCTGATTAGTGAGGAAGTCGCTTAAAGATAGAACATTGAATAGCCCAGGAGTTTCAATCAATGCTAGGGTAAGGTATTCTACCATATACAACTAGCTATATATACTAGACTAGCCTGGTCTGTGCACCAGTTGCTAAAGGAACACAGATCAGGACACTAATAACTACCATACCTAATAAGGCTATGTAGTATCACTATGGTGACAAGAACTAGAGAGAAGGGAACTAGTAGACAGTGGGCTCTAAGGATCTGAGGGCAAGCTAGATTATACTCACCCATACCAGGTTACCTAAGCTATCCTAGAGTGTCCTCTTACAGTTGCCCACAGAGTATATATACAGGTAGTTCAATTATACCAAGTCGTTTATGTAGAGCTGCAGTAACAAATGGACAGACCAGATGTGGGCAAGTGTTGATGGCAAACAGAGGGTGATGTCAAAACAAACAGGAAATCATAGGAAGCTATTACTGTATGCAAGAAGTCTGCCCAACAAACTAAAACTGCTGTCCTATCAATCACAGGCTCCATCTTCTGGTGATGTGTCCCTTTGATGATGCCTTTGCTATCTTTTATTTCAATAAGATGAATAAGTGGTCTATTAGAACACTAAGTCTTAGTCTGTAGTGTGCAGAACTAAGGTGTAAGAAAAGTCTGTGCTGGCAGACATACCCATTGCTTATTAATCAATCAGAAGATAATAATAAGAGAAAAAGAGACAAAATAATAGTCCACAGAGGACATATTCAACACTATCTGCTTTCCTTCCCAAACTTTGCTCATCATCAGCCAAGGTCCTATTTGTTGTATACTGTTATGATCCTACACCCCCAGTATTTGAGAATGAAGGTTATACATGTAGAACTAGACCAAAGTTAAGATAACCTATCTACTGTACAGGTTGTTATATTGTTACAATGTGATCTATGAGTCAACACAGCTACTGCAGTTTTGAGTTGTGGCTGTGCTCTGAGCAGTCGGTGGAACAGCATATAGCAGTGGAACTTGTTACATATATAGGCAAATTTTCTCTTAGTCAAAGTATAGCTCCTGCTTTCAGTCGACCATTGCAATATATCTTTTTTGATGGTATCTGTGATGAAGTTAAGTTACATAGTCACAGAAGTACTTGTGCTGTATCTGGTCTTGGACTTGCTACTCAAGCGCTCCATAAAACTTGTTTGCAAACAGCACTGCCTTGAATAAAACTGCTTCCATTGACAATGTCAGCATTTGTGATGAAATGGTGAAAAACTTGGACCCTTGCAGCTTCTGACTCAACCTACATTTTGCTGTGTATGAGATTAGATAGTTGTTTCAAGATTGACAATTCAAGTCCTGTGTCTCTATATTCCTAATAACATATCAATGATGATAGCAACAGAATCTCCTAAGACTCAGTATCGTTGTTGATCCATTTGCTAGACAAAATCAATCCCAGTATTCATTACTGCAAACCCAACCATCACCATTTGATCATCCAACCTCAACCTTCTACACCCTAACGCTACATGTCCCTTCCTCGTCACTTTACTGAGTGTAAGGCTTGATTGCATCCCCAACCAAATCTGTAATGACTTGTCTCAATCTCTATAAGTTGACCAGGAACATTACTTTTAATCTCACATGTCTGTGTGATCTCAAATTGTACATTGCCAGCATTGGCCTGAACACTCAACCATTGTATTAAAGTAAGTTCCAAATCTAGTTTGTGTAGCCCATATACATCATGATCAGGAGACATAAGGCAATTTGGTCCTATGTTAGGATGCCAGCCAATAGGTTTATTTCAGGAGGCTAATGACCTTTGCCTACCTCTCTACACCAATTAAAGTCAACTCATATGACAGTGTTGTCTCTAACAAGGATGTTGGGTTGTCTGAGATCACTAAAGACCATGCGATTTGAATAAAGAGTCGTAATTGCCTTCTTGACATGTTTATATTGATGCTTAGTAGGGCGACCTAAAAGGGGTTGCAGCTCAACATGATCCATTACTATTATGAAGTGTTTGCCATAGTACATGTTACCATTAGTGCTAGAATAATACAATGTCAGGGCCAGGCCTTTAGCAACCAACAAGTGATGTGCATCCGTGTTGTACCATTCAGCAAATTTGACGATGATTACATGTCATCAAGCCTTGCCTTGAACAGGAACTTGTATCAGTAATCATTGACAAGGTGAGACAAGTACGTGAACTTGATTTTCTCTGCTCCGCATTCAGTGATGAAGGGGAAGGGAGTCTCCTTGGCAGTCAAGCTCTGCAAATCCTGTTCAATGGATTGGTAGTATTTTAATTGCTGATTTGAAAAGTTGTGCCACAAAAACTTGTTGTGTTGAATCAAAGGGATCACTGCCAAGCCAGATATAGTCTATCAAAGGTTGTGTGATCGTCTTCTGAACAAAAACACCACCGAGGACACACATCTATGGACCCGCAATCGCTAGGATGATGCTTGGGCAGCAACAATAAAGTATGAGTTTTTTCTCCATCTAAGATAACATAAGTAAAAGTCACATTTGGTCAATTTTACTTACTCCCCATCCAGTACCTCTGGTATGCAAGGCTAGCCTGGTTGTAAGGGTCAGAGTGGCCTATGCTGATCTCGTTCTTAATCTCTTAAATTAAGAAAGATGCCATTGATTTATGGCATAATGTGCTTATCACCCCATTGGATATTACTCCCTTCTCTATCACAACTCCAAGCCTCTGGCCAAGAAGAGTGTGTAGATGCCCTTGTATTATTTGAACTTGCTCCTTCTCATCATCGTATATTTGGGACAAGACATCAAAAATACTTCTTATTGCACTGTACATTGCTGCATTATAACAGAGGAGTTCTAGATTTGCCATTGCATCCTGAAAGTCATTGAACACTGGATGGTATAACCTGATGGATTCAGCATGGCAATTAATCAGGTGACTATTCAAAACTGGATGTTTCTGTTGTCCCCCCACAAAATTCGCTACTTACGCAGCAGAAAAAACTTAAATAACATGAAGAGCAGCCAAAATCTCATATATGCAGCACATGAAGTAACTCTTTCTTATCATTGAGGAGCAGACACCAGACCTCAGCCATCATGTTACAGTAATGTCATGTCATTCTCTATCATGGCAGACAAATCAAAATATGTGATGGGTTCTATGATGGTCACAAACCAGTCATTGAACCACTTGCCAGGCCTGTTTTTATGCTCACAGATCACACCCAGACTTGTCAAGTAGAATAGCAACACTGTTGGGGACATTAGTCAGAGGAGTATCATCTTTGTGATAGTGAGGGCATGATGAGAATGTATTTCGACCTCTGCTCTCACAGAATATTACTTGCAGGCTTGTGACTGAACCTTCTGAGATATCATTTGCACCTTTGATCCCTTGCATCTACAACTCATACACATAACTTGAACCAATAGGTCAAGTTGGGGCTCTGACATTTGTGCCCAGACCCATGTAATGAGTTTGCTTTGCTATGACAGAGGAATAACGTGATTACATTAAGAGAGACATAAGGGCTAGGGGCATTTGCTATGACAGAGGAATAATATGTTGCACTAAGGAAGACACAAGGACTGTAAGGGTGACTGGGGCACCAGACTTTAGGAGAATCCTCAGTTAATATTACAGTTGGTAATTATGATACAACTCACCTCCAGGAGAATCCTCAGAGATTAGAATGAGGCTTCTGAAGGGATGTTCTATATTATATACTAGGTTTACATTCTTTGGTGTCAGGGTCAGTGTGATCAGAGCTATACTAGTATGTTTAAGTATTACTTTAGTAATACTTAAACAGGCTTAGGTCACTCTGGAGTATCGTTATACAGTTTAGGGGTGGAAATAGAGCTGTTCCCTTACAAGGACTAGGGTAGTATATTGTTGGAATTTGGATCTCATGCAAGCCTGTGTGGTGCATGTGATTCTTTATTGTTTCACATTCTATTGTTCTAGATAGGCTATATAAGTAGAATAAGTAGTTTGTACTTGTTATCCATTTGTTACTCTCCCTGTTTGTATTTCAATATATATATAGTGATTAGTAGAGTAGTACAGACTTAGCTTTGTTCTGGTTAATACATTATCTTCTTAACTCAAACACCAGGTTTGAAGAAAGATTGTAACATAAGAACAAAGCTACCAAAACATATATCAATCCTATTCCATCACCATGATCTCACTCGCTGTCATCATAGCATTTCTAACTACCATTATAACCCTCTTCTTCAACTCCCTATCTGATACCTAGAAGGACCTAGGCAAAGAAGCCAAGGATGCCTATGCAACTAGCATATAGAATTTCATGGAAGAAGTCAAGAAAGACTTTGCTGACAAACCAGCCAAATGAAGAATGAAAGAACCCGATGATTTTGAAAAAGACCCAGATGAAGTAAAAGCCTGAAGAATGACTTTATTTTTTCAAAGCAATGATATCTTGAAGGAATAGGAAAGAATCGAAATGGCTTTAGGAAAGATCAAGGGAGGAAAGGACAATTGAGCCCAATAATAGGCAGATACTCAGATCAGGAAGTTTTTATCCTTCCAAAAGGAATAGAAAGTGTTATAACTTAGCAAAACAGCTAAGTCATTATTTATATTTCTTTTCTTTTCTTTTCTTTTCTTTTTCTTTTATCTTGAACTTACTACATAGAAGGAAGTGCAGGAAAGTATCATGTCACATAGTCACAGTCACATGATAGGAAGTCACATCATCACATCACATGATGGGTCACATGATAGGCATGGGAAAGTAGTGCACAGACCATATAGTAGTTGTATAAGTAGTATAGAAAATCTAATAGGAACTCTATCAAGTTCTCTTTGTCAATTGCTGAACAAAGAGCAGTTGGCTTTATTCCAGCTTGGAGTTTAGCTTTCTTATAGAAAGGGACCAGCAGAGAACTCAACATATCAACCATAACCAATAAGCTCCCCTTCGAGACTTGGGAAAAGATAACTGATAAAATGGCAGTTTTTTATATCAACAGAAATTCAGACCTATGCAATTGAAAAACTGACTAAATTAAAGCAAGGAAACCAACTACTTGAAGACTTTTGGTCAGAATTCATCACTTGGAAGAAACTCTCTGGATATAATGAGGTCGCCTTAGTGGGTTTATTTAAGAAAGGAATTCACTTGGCACTGGCATGAAAACTGGTCAAGGTTGGTCAATTAAGGAATTCAGATTCTTTGGATAATTGATACGGAAAAGCGTTAAGTTTTGAGAGGTTAAGAAGAGAGGCTATTTGTCATATTCCAGAAATATGATAATTATATAATTTAATTCTCCTAATAATTCTCCTAAAAGTAATAATAGTAGGATAGCGTAGTAGACTACTCTCCTCCTATTCCAGACTTCCTATAAGTACTGAGTAGTTACAGTGTAATTCCTCAGTCTGTAAATTAACATCAACTAGTTCTTATCCTCTCCAACTCCTCCACTTGCCCACTTAGGACCTCTGTCTTGACAACTTCTATCACTCTGAAATATGCAACCAACCTCACGACTGGAGACCGGGGCACAACACATAAGTTGAAGCCAAGGTTGTTCAATAAATCGTTCTCTGCTCTGACGTCCTTACCTGTCTACCAGAGCCTTCTTTCTGGTTCTGCGATCACTATTAAGTACCATCTATTCTCCGAGGTAGTTTAGTACATCATTCTGGAGTATAATTCTATTATTACTCCACTCCTCTGCACCCCATCTGTCCATCCTTGACACTATTGAAGAATTTAGAGAAAGGAAAAGCCTGGAAAATTCAGGAGATACAAGGAAGAAACTGGTTTTGGATATTCTGAGGTGAGACCCCAATACTATGGAAGTAGACAAGCATAGAGAGACGAGAAGGTGCTATAACTGTGGGGAAATGGGTCATCTCACTGCAAGGTGCTCCAAACCAAGAAAAGAAAAAAAAGAAGAAGTAAGGGTTACTGAGGAGGTGATAGAGGATTTTTCCCTGGGCAGAGAGTAAGCACCAACTTACCTGCCCTTATAGATTCAAAAATTTGATTACCTAAATAATCAATGAAAGACTTTTTGGATTATTTTGGTGCAAGAAAATACAAGACAAATAAAGGATACTCAGTAGAGTGGATAGCAAAGAAAATCTGATGGAGTAGCAAAGAAGAAGCAATCAGTATACTAAAAGTGTGGGCCCATAGTTCAAGAGCAAAAGAATGCACAGAAGGAAAATTGGAAGAGTTGAACAGAATGACAGGCAATGAAGTCTTATTGGCCTTAAGAGCACTAGAAGAACCATCAGTACTCAGGAAAATAGGAGATAAGCAGCTAAATATACAAGTCAAATTGATGACAACAGATACTCATAAGACATTTCACAAACAGGCATTGGTCAATTCAGAGAGTACAAGCTCATGTATAAGCCAGAAGTTCATAAAAGAAAACAACCTCAACATGATCCAATTACCATTTCCAATCATCTGTTATAACTATCACAAAAGGCTACTTACTGATTGTGATTTGGTTGATTTTGGATTCAAAAGATGCTTATAAGTGAAGTTTAGACAGTGACAAGAGATGTTGCTAAGTCTGAGGTCTAATTCTCAGACTATGAGTCCTTAAATACAGAAAAGTAATAGTCTGTGCATTAGAACAGATCATCACATGCTACTACCTATTGTTCTATATATGGTAGTGCCTTTGTGCTTAATATAGTAATAACTTAACCATATGGAGGCTGTCCTTTGTTCTAAGAAAAGGACAGATGACTATCTATGGGTAATTAATGAAGTCCAT
>Ga0153996_1001150_pt1 | contig 10917 bp, 12 predicted proteins | sample TSNC080MetaG_FD_104728 | JGI IMG/M metagenome (GOLD analysis project Ga0153996, IMG submission 104728) | Attine ant fungus gardens microbial communities from North Carolina, USA - TSNC080 MetaG | ecosystem: Host-associated > Fungi > Mycelium > Unclassified | place: USA: North Carolina, Lumber... | reverse complement strand
TCGCATTGAAACGAATAGGGAATTTTTCTACTGTGGGTGGCTTTATGCTTATAATAGCTTGCCATGCAAATCACCTCCTAATTCATATGTCTAGTTTGCTGTTGCAGGCAGCCAAGCTAACCAGCAACATCACCAAATCCATGCTCTTTTTTCTAATTATTTAATAATGATTGCATTTGGTAAAATCCAATTTTACATCACTTGGGGAACTAACTAACTCTCTGCTATAAACCATTGAAGATGATACTACCCCTTCTAAAGTAACAGCATTTCTACCATTGTATGGTTTTCATTAATATAATCTCATCCTTGGTTACCTCACCATTTACCTCTCTTTACCCTTGGTTTCATCACTTGCATATCGACCTGCATTAATACTTAATAAAAGAGCTTTTTTTCAAAGCCATTCCATGCCAAAATTATACTTTACTGCTTAAATGTATGCAACTACAGATAATCAAATAAAGTTAAAATTAAAGCGAATTTGTCAAATAAAATTGAAAAATGGTATGCATTTTGAGCTTTATCTATCCATATTCGTCGAATATAGTCGAACCGTGGCTGTTGACCAATCAATAGAAAGATTAAATAAGAGATAGCAATAGAAGACTTCCTAGGCTACTTATTATTTTTCTTCTTCTAGCTATCTTTGTACTATCGGGATAATCATCCATGATCTATACAACTCTATACATAACCTCAGAAGATAATTGATAAGTTTGTTACTCCTCCATTTATTGCATTAATAAAAAAATGATGTCTCAGATTGAAACATCTTATCTTTCTTTATTTCCTAGCAATTTTCACAATTCTCGTTTTATTTATTTTCTTTGCATAATGTAACAACATTATAAACAAAGTGAGCAGTCATTCCCCAAATTACCTTATTTTGATATTCATAAAATAATACTGGATATTTAGCATGTCGCCATGGATAACTATCCATACCTATCAATTCATATGGAAATTTTGAATCTGGCTCTATCTTTATATCATTGTAATATATTTTTGGCTCATTCTCTAAAAAGAATCTAAATGGAACATCAAATATGTCTGCTACCTCATCTTTCTGAAACGTTACAGGATATTCTTTCAGTTTTGCAAGAAAAGGATAAACTCGTAAAGAATAAGGAAAAGTATAGATATCTAATGAGGCAATTACATCGACATTATTTCTATCGATTAATAATTCTTCTTCGATTTCTCTTAGTGCCGCTACTAACGGTGTTTCTTGATTTTCAATCTTTCCTCCAGGGAAACAGATTTCATTCGGTTGATTTCGTAACGTACTAGCCCTAATCTCAAATAAAAAGGAATCCTTATCTTCTAAATAAGGCACAATCACTGCAAATTCCTTATATAATTCATTACCTAGTACTCCAACTTCCCGATTCTTTAAATGTTCAAACATGTCTAAATCTTACCTCCAAAAAAACATATATTGTTATTATATTCATGACTTCTATTTTGTACCATTATTATCTTTTTATTAAAAAGACTATTGTTCATGAAGTGAACCCCAATATTTGGACAAACAAATAAAGCAGGTGCATTTCATCATCAATAGCCTTAGATTTAATAGTATTAAACTTCAAAATCAATACAAGCTCTGCTATCTCTCACATTGACTATGAACTCACCAAACTCTAAATGTCTTGGATGTTGTTGATAAAAATCTAATCCTGCAATATCTTCAAATTCGCATAGTAAAGCTAGATCATAATTACTAACTGGTGCCAACGATGAATTAGAAACAATTTTACATGAAATAACAGTTGCAATTTCCTTCTCAAAGCAACTAGTTATACTAATTGATTTTTGAATAATATCTTCTCTTTCTTGCTCACTTAATTCTTGCTTTAACTTAAACATAACGATATGTTTTATCATATTTCATTTCTCCTTCATGTTTATCTACCATCAACATAATAGCATATATGATCTTTCTTAACAATTTCTAATACTAAAAAATTGTTATTAGAATGTGCATATTTAAAAACAGAATAAGCTTACAACAAAAGCCAATCATTCAGCTTTTTATTTTCTATTATTCCAACGTCATTAAAAACCCTGTCTTTATGCCCTGAGTAAACCCACAATTTTCATAAAACCGTAAAGTTTCTTCTTTTTTTGAACCAGTCATCAACATAATTTTATAGCAGTTATTTTCTTTTGCTATTTCTACTGCTTCAGCTATTAATTTAGAAGCATATCCTTGGTTTCTATAATCAACATGTGTAACAACATTTTCTATTAAAGCATAAGGCCTTAGATTATGTGTTAAATTAGGAATAACAATTAAGGTGATAGAAGCGACTACTTGATGATCAACACTTGCAACTATTAAGTGATATCCTGAATTTTGATTAATATTTACGAATAACTCTCTCCACTTATTTAAATCCTGTACTTCAATCGGTGGTGTTTGTGTTAAGTGTTTTGTATACAGTAGATGTAAATCCTCTATATCATCTAGTACCGCTTTTCTAATATTCACATAAATTCCCCCTAAACTCTTACTTTATAATAACATAAAATAAAAAAGACGCAAAGTACGATACCTATCAGTTTCGGATTTCTTCTAACTTCTCATTTCCTAATAAAAAAAAGCCAATCAAGGCTTTTAAACGATATCTTTCACTTCCATTAACACAGATGATCCAACTATATAAACTCCTAAAAATCCTAATCCACTTAAAATCATCTTTACCCATGTATCTGTATTATATGGTGTTAATAGTCCATAATTATTGATTGGTGAGATACTAGATAAATCAATACCAAAAAACCTATTAATTGCCATATACCCAAGTGCTGCTAAGAAAATGACAAGTACTAATGAAATGATACTACCGGTATTACTTCTAAACAAGCTAGCTACTAAAACAACAAATCCAACGATGACTATTGTTAAGAAATACACCATTCCAAGATACTTTACTAACCCACTTACATTACTTAACGTAATAGTTCCAATAAAAGTTCTGCCAGAAACATAAGTTGTTAAGACTATGAAAATAAAATAAAGTAAAATTCCAATCATTAATGCTATAAATTTTGAAATAGTAATGATTGATTTTCGTTTAACACTAGAAGCAATATTCTTTATATATCCACTACTAAAATCTAAACAGATATAAGTTGAAGCTTCTATTCCAATAATCATAACGACTATCGAATTCATGAAAATCTGATATAATAACTCTGTTAATTCAATATTTGTTACAGCTTCGCTACCTTCAAAACTACCTACTAAATAACTCAACAAAACCCCAATCAAACCTAAAATAATCCCGACAATATAATAACTTTTTGTTTTAAATAATCTATATAGATCAGCTTTCAATAAACTAAGCATAATTTGCTCCTCCCATCATATCGATAAATAACTTTTCTGAGTCACCTTTTTCCTCAAAAATAGAAGAAACAGATATACCACTTGTCACTAATGTTGTATTTAGTGATGCCCTATCAATATTTACGTCATAGATAGTAAGAGTATTATCATGATACTCATAATTCGTAATATCTAGTTTTTTTAATACTTGTATACTTTCTTCAATATTATCAACCTCTACCTCAATTGAATGCTTTCCTAATTGAACTAATTCTTCTCTTGTCAATTCCTTAACCAATTCTCCAGAAGCAATAACACCATATCGATTTGCGATTTTTACTAATTCTTCAAGAATATGAGAAGAAATAATAATTGTCATTCCTCTTTTTTGTAGTTTTAATAGAATTTCACGTATTTCAACAATCCCTTGAGGATCTAATCCATTGATTGGTTCATCAAGTAATAATAATTCTGGATCATTAATTAACGTAAGTGCCAATCCTAAACGTTGTTTCATTCCTAATGAAAACTGCTTTACCTTTTTCTTAGTCACTTTATCTAATCCTACAAGTTTTAATAATTCTTTTATTTTTTGCTCTGAATTCTCTATATTCAACATCATGCACTTAATTTTTAGATTGTCATGGGCATTCATTGCTGGATATAATCCAGGATTTTCAATTAACACACCAATTTTTTTTCTAGATTTATTTAAATCTGCACTTCCAAATAATTTGATTTCGCCACTACTTTTATGAAGTAAGTTTGCTATCATCTTCAAGAATGTTGTTTTCCCTGCTCCATTTCGGCCAATAAATCCATAAATTTCACCTTGTTTTACATGCATGTTAACTGTATTAACTGCTTTTTTCTTACCAAACTGTTTTGTCAGGTTCATTGTTTCTAATATATACTCGCTCATAATTTATATCCTTTCTAATTCCAATTTCTTTCATACCATTGTATTAACACAACACTGTATTAATGATATGGTACAATAATACACCTATTATTTAACTGTGTCAATAGATTAATACACTTTTTTGAAATTAATTTTTCAATAATTAAAAAACGATTGTTAAGTAGTCCTATCGAATTTACTACTTTATGTATCGTATACATCAAACCTATTGTTTGTTATAATGATGATAAGGAAGACAAGGAGGATCATTATGGATCATGAAAAATTTGAATATAAAATAGTTGCTATGTATACTTACTTTTTTTCCAGTGAAGTTGATGTTAAAGAAACAGAAAAAACATTCAACGCTCTTGGAGTCGAAGGATGGGAATTAGTTTCATTTATGGATATTCAAAATCGTTCTGGCCGCTCAAAAGCTATTAATGCTGTTTTTAAAAGAAAGATCATTGAATAATAGATAAGTAAACCCACCTCATTACCCTAAAAGTTATGAAGTGGGTTTACTTAATACTATAGATTGATAACCTATTCTTCTTCAATAATTTTTTATCTAATTTGACCATCACCATACATGATATATTTATAAGATGTTAATGCATTAAGCCCCATTGGTCCTCTTGCATGTAGTTTTTGTGTTGAAATCCCTATTTCAGCTCCCAATCCAAATTCTTCACCATCTGTGAAACGAGTAGAAGCATTCACATAAACTGCTGCAGAATCGACAGCAAAGACAAAGTGACTTGATTTTTTTGCATCTTCTGTAAGAATAGCTTCAGAATGATGAGAAGAATAATCATCAATGTGTTTAATCGCTTCTTGCATATTCTTAACAATCTTAACGGCAATTTTGTAATCTAAGAATTCATTAAAATAATCTTCATCAGTAGCTAATGTAATATCACTACCTAACACAGTGATTGTTTTTTGACAACCAACAACATTAACATTTTTCTGCTTAAATCTTTCAAACATTAGTGGTAGAAATTCCTTCGCAATTGCTTCATCAACTAACAATGTCTCACAAGCATTACAAACGCTTGGACGACTTGTCTTCGCATTATCTACAATATTAATAGCTTTCGCTATATCTGCACTCTTTTCTACATAGATATGACAATTGCCAACCCCAGTTTCAATCACAGGCACAGAAGAATTCTCTACGACTGTTTGTATTAATCTAGCACCTCCTCTAGGAATTAAAACATCTAAATATTGATGTGCTTTCATTAATTCAATGGCACTTTTTCTTGTGGTATCTTCAATTAACCCAATAATATATGGGTTTAATCCATATGATTTAATCGTTTTCTGCATAATCGTAACCAATGCCTTATTTGTATTAATTGCTTCTTTACCACCACGTAAAACAACAGCATTGCCAGCTTTTAAGCATAGAATCGCCGCATCAACAGTGACATTTGGTCTTGATTCATAAATCATGCCAATTACACCTAATGGTACTGTTATTTTGTTTAGTTTTAATCCGTTTGGTAGTTCTTTTTTTAATTGAATAACCCCAATAGGGTCCTCTAATTTCACTACCTTAAAAATCCCATTTACCATCGCTTGTATTCGCTCTTGATTTATCATTAAGCGATCAATCATTACCTCAGTAATTCGATTATATTTTGCTTGTTCAATATCTTTCTTATTTTGATCAATGATCATTTTTGAATTCTCTAATAAACTTTGTCCGATTGCTAATAGTAATTGATTTTTATCATTTGTGGAAGCTAGTGCTATATCCTTACTAGCTTTTTTGACTTTGTCAGCTAATTGTTCAGTTACATTCATTTTGTATCACCCCCACTAGCATCAAATAAAGTACCTATCTCATAACCATCCATTAATTGATATAACGTGTTTGGATTTGCCCCATTTACTAAAAGAAGATCGATTCCTTTTTCCATACATAACTGAGCCGCTTGTATTTTCGTAATCATACCTCCTGTTCCTAACTGGCTTTGACTAGAACTTGCTAAAGCCTTAATTGAATCATCAATGACTGTTACTTTTTTTATTAACACTGCATCATCATATAGATTAGGATCTTTATTATATAAACCATCAATATCAGATAAAATCAATAACAAATCTGCTTCTATAATACATGCTACAATCGCTGATAATGTATCATTATCTCCAAATTCAATTTCTTCCGTTGAAACAGTATCATTCTCATTTACTATTGGGATTACATTTAATTCCAATAATTTTTCAAATGTATTGATAATGTTCACTTTTCTAGATATATCATCAATATTGTCTCTTGTTAATAAGATTTGAGCAATATGATGTTTATACTCAGAAAAATATTTATCATAAATATACATTAATTCAGATTGTCCTAAAGCAGCACAAGCTTGTTTTGTTGGAATATCCTTTGGCTTCTCTTTAAGAGAGAGCTTACCAGCTCCCACTCCAATGGCACCAGAAGTGACAAGAATGATTTGCTTTCCAGCATTTTTCAAATCAGATAATACCTTTACTAACATTTCAATTCTTCTAATATTTAATAAACCAGAAGGATGTGTTAATGTTGAAGTTCCTACTTTAATAACAATGCGTTTAGCATCTATTAATTTAGTCATTTGCTTTCCCCCTTTTATCATATGATTGGAAAACATTATACCATTCACTTATTAAAAAGACAAATAAACTTTCAATGATTATATCCAGTTAAGAATGACTCTTCCCTTTTTATATAATTACTATCTATTTATACTTTTTTACTAGCTTTCTTGATTTCTTCAAATTCTTCTTTCGTTAAACCATATTCACCAATCGAGGTTAGTTTTATATTATGAAAGTCACTTCCACCACTCTTTACTAAATTATATTTATATGCATAATCATGAATTCGCAAATAGTCCTCTTCTTTCATACTAGGATGTGAGATTTCGATTCCTTGTAATCCAAAATCAACATATTTCTCAATTTCAGCATAATTATCATATTCACAAGGATGAGCTAATATGGCTATTCCATTATCTTGCTGAATGGCACGAATTCCAGCTTTAATATCAATATATCCCATTTCTAAATCGATTTTATATGACGTTTTTCCTGCAAATAACTCGCGATACTTTTTTATATCATTATACTCTGGATATTTACTGATGATTGCTTGAAAAAGATGCATTTTAAATACAATATTATAGGGAGCAAAAAATTTTGCTTCTTCATATGTTATATGTAAGCCTTTTTGATTTAATTCTTCAATCAGTTTATGGTGATAAATATTTCGGCAACGTAATGTTTCTGCACATAGTTGTTTCACATTATAGGGATTATCATTTAACCATAATCCAACAATATGAACTTTCTTATATACATCAAAATCATAACAACTGATTTCTACTCCACGAATTGCTTCAAGACCATAATCTCCACATATCTTTTTAACCTGATCATAATGAAATACTGTATCATGATCAGTAATGGCAATTGCTTTGATTCCTTTTTCTTTCGCTAATATTACGACTTCTTCTATAGAATGTGTTCCATCGCTATAAGCAGTATGAGTATGTAAATCTGCATAAATCATTTTATTACCTCCATATCTTATTATCTTAAATAATTGTCAAAAGATTATCTTTCCTAGATATTACTTTTTTACTATTTGGAATAACCTCTAAATATTCGTTACTATTTGTGATTACGATCATTGTTATTGGATTAAAACCAGCTTTTTTCATTTGATTCATATCAAATTCCAATAGCAATGTCCCCTGTATAACCTTCATTCCATTTTGAACATGTTGCGTAAATGTTTTTCCATCTAATTTAACAGTGTCAATACCTACATGGATTAAAATTTCGACACCTTTATTCGTTGTTAATCCAATCGCATGTTTTGTTTCAAATGTTGCTGTAATAAATCCGTCAGCAGGTGCATATATTTTTCCTTCACTTGGAATAATCGCAATTCCTTGTCCTAATACTTCTTTTGAAAACATTTCATCTGGTACTTGATCTAACGAAATTATTTTTCCTTTGACTGGACTTTTTATAATTTTCATTTTCTGATCGCTAATCATTTGTTTTTCATCGACAGGATCTTCAAAACCAATCAGCAAAGTAGCTATAAACGTAGCTATGATTGCTATCATCATTGTAATGATGGCATGAATAAGATTTGAATTTCCTTCAGCACCAATCCACATTGGCAAATTAAGAATACTTGCAGACATGAATGCATAAGCTTTTAATCCTACAAAACCTGCATAAATCCCTGCTATACCAGAACCAATCGTAACTGCATACATCGGTTTCTTAAGTGGAATTGACACCCCATAAATACATGGTTCTGTAACACCAGCAAAAAAAGCAGTAAATCCAGCTGAAATACATGTGCTTCTAAACTCTTTGTTCTTTGTCTTTAGTGCACAAGCAAAAGCGGCAGCACCTTGTGCCATATTAGCTGTTAACGTTAAAATTCTTGAAAATGGATCATAGCCAGATTGAGATAATATCTGTAATCCTGCTATCGCTAAAGTTGCATGCATTCCTGTTGCGACTAACCAAGGATAGACTAAACACATAAATGCAATAGCAAACATCCCAAATGTTTGATACACCCATAATAATCCATTTCCTAAATAAATTGAGATAACCCCCATTGATGGAGCTAACACAATAAATGTCAATGGTGTCATAATTAATAATGTTAATAACGGTGTCAACATTCCTTTTATTAACTTAGGTAAATGTTTGTTTAATGTATGCTCAACTTTACTCATTATCCAAACAACTAATAAAGCTGGGATTAATGAAGAAGTATATGGCATTCCATACACTGGCAACACTCCAAACATAGTTCCTATCCATTTTGGGTCTAATACCGATACCATCGAGTTCCAATTAGGATGAACTAATGCACAGCCAAATAAAGCTGCCATAAAAGGATTACACTTGAAATGTTTTGCGGCAGCAAAGGCCACATAGACTGGCATGAACGTAAAACCAGCATCAAACACAAAATTAAAAATATAATAGGTCATTGATGTACTAGCATTTGCCCAGCCTAATTGTGAAACCAATAGTAAAATACATTTTCCCAATCCTGTTCCAATTAAAATTGGAATAAGAGGACCAATAACACCAATAATTGTAGAAAAAATTGAATTAACAAAACCTTTTTTTGCCTTTTCACTTTCTTCTTTGCTCTCTTCCTCTTCATTTATAGCTGCAAGTTTACAGACATCTATGTATACATCATGAACATGCGTTCCAATGATGACTTGGTATTGTCCCGCTTTTTTAATTAAAGACATCACTCCATCAATAGCTTCAATTTTTTGATCATCTGCTTTAGAATTGTCCTTTAATGTAAATCTCAAACGAGTCATACAATGTTGTAAAGATATAATATTTTTATTCCCACCAACTGCTTCAATAATTTCTTTTGAAAGTTTCTCATATTTCATTTTATTTTCCTCCATTCGTTCGAAAATTTCAAATATCCTGAAGGTTTGGCCAACTTAATGTTACCATCCATCTATATAAATTATTTCAATACTGCTACCCTCCTTTACTTATCTGAAATAATTCTTGCTACATGAATTGTCAAAAATAATACTTCTCCATCCTCTAAAAAGTATCGATACTTCTTCTCTATAAAACTAGTCAGTTTGATTACACATAGATATGGTTGCACATATTTTTCCTTGACAATTTGTAATAAATCATTTTCTAAAGGCTTGTCTTGCGGATATTTTGCTTTTTTAAATATGCGTAATCCAAAATGTTTTAAATGCGTGACAAATCGATAGTAGGGTAGTGAGTTTTCATCAAACTCCCTATCAAAATACTCTTTGACTAATTCTACAATTTGTTGAATAAAAGTGGTGATTTCGTAAACATCATCAATATTTTTCCCCACTTGACTACTTACAATATGCATCGCAATAAATCCCGCTTCATTTTCATCCATCTCTATTTGATACTTTGATTTGATTAACTCTAATGTCCACATTCCTAATTCAAACTCTTTTTTATAGAAGTGTTTGATTTCTAATAACATATGATTACTCAAAGAAATTCCCTCTCGATATCGTTCAATACTTGTATGGATATGATCCATTAAGCTTAGATAAAGAGAATCGTTTATCTCAGTTTTTAATTCCATTTTCGCTTTATTTATTACATAATCTGTTATTTCCATATACTCTATCGGAATATCTATTAACATATTAATTAATTTCTTTTGACTCTCTTTTATCCCCACATCAAAAGTTTTAGTGACTCTATGCATATCAATCTTGTCACCAGTTTTTTTACCATAAGCTAAACCCTTGCCCATAAGAATAACTTCTTTTTTTTGATTATTAATTGAAATAACTGCATTATTATTTAAAATTTTTTTAATAATCATCCTTATCCCTCCGAAAAATAAAAACCTGCTACAGAAAATTTCTGTAAACAGGTTTTGTGTAGCCTCATAAGTATTGTGCTATTACAATCCATAAATTACACTGTAATAATAGCATGCTTTAAAAATCATGTCAACGCTATGATTTTAAGATTTTTTTCTAACTAAAGTGAAAAGTTAAATTCCACTATAAAGGGAGTGAAGTTGAAGTTAGTCGTACAGTAAGTTCTAGTAGAATTTACTCTTTCCATCTATAATTAAGTTCGATTCCTTTTCTTTCACTAC
>Ga0153996_1001149_pt1 | contig 10944 bp, 2 predicted proteins | sample TSNC080MetaG_FD_104728 | JGI IMG/M metagenome (GOLD analysis project Ga0153996, IMG submission 104728) | Attine ant fungus gardens microbial communities from North Carolina, USA - TSNC080 MetaG | ecosystem: Host-associated > Fungi > Mycelium > Unclassified | place: USA: North Carolina, Lumber... | reverse complement strand
TTCATAAACAGCAAATTTCACGCCTTTCAAAGCCTGATCCGTTACCTGATAGTTATCATCTTCCAGCCACTCACCACGCACTTTATTAAGGTTAACCCTGCCGTATGCCCGGACATTCGTCATCAACTCACCCATAACATGAGCGTCATCTGCTGTTGTAAAATCCGCTGTGCCTTTATACGCCACTGTCGCATATGTCAGTAACTTACTAAACGGAACCGACGGGTTTTTATCATACACCGCGGCTGTCACCCGCCCGGAAGCTGCCGCTTTTACTTCGATCCAGAAATGAACCGGCTTTGCATTCCGTGTCAGGACTGCTTTCTGTTCTGCCGTCAGTTTGTCCAGGTCTTCGGTTACCTCATAAATACCGATTGCCAGGTTGGTAATGTTCAGATATCCATCTTCATCAGTTGCATATAGCCAAGAGCTGTCTTTCTCAAGTGGATATCCGGTAATGGATTCGCTGATTCGCTTCACGTTAAACTGAAGCGGCAGCTGTTTATTAGTAATCTTATTGCCGTTTTGATCCAGCTTTAAGAATTTTGCATTTACCACGATCACTTCATTCAGAATCTCTTCCTGTTCACCATCCTGCTTCAGATGGCAGACACCGTCCGGATCTACTGTGGATTTTGAAATCGTAAACTCAAAACCGGCCGGCTGACAGTAATTTTTCGGCACCACGGTTTCCGTTAATGTATATGTTCCATACGGAATGTTCTTAAAGGAAATAAGACCGTCTTCTCTGGTAGTGCATTCAAATTCATCGTTTGATTTTTTGTGAGTCAGCCTGAATGTAGCTCCCTCCAGTTTTTCCCTGACCGTGACCTTACCTTCTTCGTCCCTGTAAGAAGCCATCTTAACGCCGGTGACATCTGCTGTCTTCAAAGCATTGTAAACCAGCAAAGATCCCTCTGCATTCGTTCTGATACTGCTTTCTGATTGTGATGTATCTATTGCTGCCGCACTGGTTTCCAGCGGTTTCGTACAATTCTCATCTTGATAGAAAGTCACCGTTGTATTGTTGGAAGCACGGTCTTTTGCTGCAATCTTAACCCAGATCAGATCGGCCTTCTTGACAATCCACTCGCCATCGGTATCGATCTTATATTCATCTGGCACATCAGTTTCTTCCAGTTTATAGGTTCCCACCGGTATATCGGCGAACAAGAGGCTTCCGGAATTATTGGTCCTCCTGGTATACGTTTTCTCTTCTGCACCGACCGCTTTTCCCGGAAGTGACCAACCGGAAAGGGTAAATTCAAACCCTGCTGCCGATAACGTACTGGTGACGGCCTTTTCCAGCTTGAATTCACCATTCTTCACGCTATTTGCCATGGTATCATCTTCCTGCTTCAGATTTCCGCCGGTAAGCTTTGCGCCGGAGGCACTGACCTCCAACTGCGCTGTCATGGTGCCGTCAGGCATCTGGTATGCCGGATAATCACCCCCATAAGTCTCGCCCGGTGCCTCGACCTCAACAATGGTATATGTTCCTGCCAAAAGCGCATACTCGCTTTTTTCGTTCATCTCCAGATACTTTCTGCCGATGGTATCTCTCTCCGGCTCGCCGTCTGGCATCACCAATCTGTATTCTCCCGTTCCATTTTCATCAGCCAGGTGCGCCACCACGGTTTTCTTGTCATTCCAGACTTCAAATCTTGCATTTTTCAATACCGCCGTCGGAAATTCTTGATCCGTCTTCTGCAGATTCACCGGAAAACGCACCGGTTTGTTCAGGAAATATCCACTGTCATTATCCTTGGTTGAAACCACCACCGGATCATCTGGTATATAATTCCCCTGTGTACCAAACCTGCCGCCGGTGATGATAAACGGGTAACCCTCGTCATTTTCAATGTACTCATCGCTCTGCCATTCTTTCAATTCATATGTTCCAATCAGCAGGGACCGATACCTGCCGGTAGGATCACCTCTGAAATTGTAAACCTCATACTGCCCGGAATCATTTACTTTAAAGTTTCCGTCATCGTCTGTCATGATATGCATAAACGGTGAGGCTGCCGGTTCTCCGTTATCAACCCGGTAAATACCAAACAGCATATTGGCCAAATAGATCACGCCGCTGCCATCCTGATCCGCTTCCCACTTTTTCGTGTCCGTATTGTAGGCCGCCAGCACCTTGTTGACATCTACCATGCCCCATTGAATGGTATTGGGAACTTTCAGAGCGGTTGGGGTTCCCAGGTTAATGGTATAATCCTCATCTGTGGATGGTGTTTTTCCAACCCTTGCCGCATATATCCCGAACTTGTTTACCTTTATGTAAATCGGGTTTTCCGGTATTTCGGCATGAATGCTCTCATCCCAGACCTCATCCAGGCGGTAGTATCCGTAATAGAAGTCATCTGCTGACAGGGTTACCGTGCCGCCTGATGAGGTGACCGTTTCTTTCTTCAGATACTTTTCATAACTACCGGTATTATTTCCTAAATCTACCGTGATACTTCCGTCCGTTTTCCTGGTTCCGCCATCACCCAGCCGATATACATCAAAGGTTACCGGGAATGCTGACAGCTTAACACCATTCTGATCAACCTTCGTGAAGGAACCACCCTTCTTAATCGGTTCATTCTGAAGCAGCCAGCTGCCATCCTCTGCTTTTTTCGATACCTCGACCCAATCGCCGGCTTCATTCCGCTCCTTTAAGGTGATGAGATACTTACCATCTGCCAGGGTGACATAAACCTGCCAGTTCCCCGGCCGTTGATACCCGGTGGGAGGATTTACCTCGGTCAGGGTATAACAGTCATTGTTTAATGGATCCAGCTTCTCAAACCGAACCATACCGTCTTCATCAGAGTTGGCAGAACGAATCATCTGCGGTCCGGTCAGGACGAATCGGATCCCTGGCAGGAACTGGCCATTCTGGCCAATCTTCCGAAAGACAAACTCATTGGTATTGTCTATGTTGCTGGGGCCATTATGGATCTCCAGGTTTACATAATGAGTCGGGCCGATATCCTTCGGGTCATTGACCAGAATCACTTCATGGCTTTCATCATCCGACAGTCCTTCCGCCGGGAAGTTATTCTTATTCGCCGCGGCTGCTCCGTTCAAGCCAGAGGTACCATCCAATATGGCAATATACCAGGTCCTGAACAGCGGATCATAGCCGTCCGGTGCCTTAGTCTCTTGCAGTTTGTAGAGCGCATTGGGCTCCATGAACAGGAAATTCAGGACGCCGCTGCGATTGGTCATTCGCGTCTTTACGCGGGCGGTTTCCTTCCAGTTCGCCACATCAGAGGCAGCGCCATGCTCATGCTGCATCTTGGTCAACGTGAATTCTGCTCCAGGCAGATATAAATTATCGCGGTTATCGTTGGCACTGATTTTCTCTACTCGCAGAAAATACATTCCATCCGCATTATTATAATCAGAACAACGAAAATCTTCGGCTTCCTTATCGGTTACTTCACCGGTAGAATCCTCCCAGTAGGTGCCTTTGGCATTCATAACATTCTTCATCTCTGCGGCCGATGCATCATCTACCAGAATGGTTTCATAGGTGATCTTCAAAGGCTTCTTCGCATATGCCGCCGGCACATCAAAACTGAAGCCATATTCATCCAGCCGCAGGTTTTCAAGGGGTGCCTGGCCGGAAACCGGCTGGCCATTCGCCATGATAACCGGCCCGGCTGCCTTCTCTTTACCGGCAGCATCCAGTTCCACTGCCTCGACCCGAAAGGTGGCCGGTACCAGCTCAAAGCAGCTTGCCGGTGTGTCCGAAATGGTGACCCCCTTTAAGTCCTCGCCAAGACGGTTGATATATGCCTTCCAGTTAAAGTATACTGCTTTCACCTTCCGGCTCTTTAGTTCAGAATCATTGTCATCATAGTAATAATAAATGTAGTTGTTTAGCGCATGGTATTTACCTTCCTTTCGCAATGCCTGCAGCTGAATATTATGCCTTGCTTCACTTTCTGCACCGATAATCGGTGCTCCGTCAATCTCACCGTCCAGTTTCACATAGTTGCGCAGCGTTTCCACCTTGCCATTGCTCTTGATGGTATTCTTCCGGAAATCCTCCGTTACCGCAGTGGTGTATTCCAGCCCATATGTCCGGGAAATGTCAACAGCTTTACCGGCACTGTCAACAAAGCGCATTACCACCTGATTATTTGTCTCCGCCAGTGAAATGCAGACATTGGAATTCTTGATTTTGACGCTGTGGTTGTCACCGGTTCCTGTATATTCCCAGTCGACTCTCTCACCGTCAACCGTAACGCCGGTAATCTCGGCAAATGTTGTTCCTGACGGCAGAATATCAGTAACCGTTCCATTAGAAATCGTAAACTTCTTTGGATTCAGCAGCACCCGCCACTTAACCGTATTGTCAATATAATGATAATCACTTCCATCTTCAAAATTAATGGCATCCTTATCGATCAGTTCATGAAGCAGGGTTTCCTCGGCCCAAAGATCCACCGGCTTTGATTCCTTGCCGTCAATCATGACCTTCGCCTCCGCTTCATTGGTAATCAACAGATTCCCGCCCTTGGCATAATGAGGATTTACCACCAATGTCTGAACCTGGAATTTATAATATTCATCGGCTTCAACCGGCCCCAGATGCACTTTTAATACACTTTTGGGGATTCCGTCCTCACCGGTTTCGGTAACGACGGTATAAAAATCCTCCGCCCCATCTTGCTTCTGGCTTTCATAATCGTTCGGATACACATAGATAACCTCCCGGACTGTACCGCCAGCCACTTCTTCATCAATTGGCTGATCATCCTCATCCGCCCCCGGGGAACGGATATAAGGAACCAGCCGGAGCGGCGCTCTGCTCTCAACCAGACCGGTCCAGGCCAGAATCCGGGTATCCAGCGAGTCTTCAATCCAGACATGGTCCAGCTCCTTGCCGGTCTGGTTCACATCAAACAGCCAGTCGATGGTATTAGCCGCATCATGATATCCGGCGCCGGATTTATTCACAACATTCGTGCGGATGTTCCAGGTCTTTACTACATTAATTTCACCGGTCGGCATTTCGCCGGGGCCAATGCCGCCTTTGTTCCATTTCCACACCGGTCTGACATCATTCCCCAGGGCCACATCTTCATAGGCGCCGGTACTCGTATCGGCGACAGCGGTAATTTCCGTATCATAGGTGAGCGTTGTCTTGCCATCCGTATAATACTTCATGGAAATCAGCATCACTGCATCAGTTACTGTTTTCCCTTCCTTTTCATAGGAGTACTCATATGCATAATGAGTCCCGTCATTGTAGGCTGCCTCGGGCAGAAGATTCAGCAACGCTTCAATCGTGCCGATGGAGGGCATGCCATAACGGGCTTGTCCCAGGCCTTTATCTTCATCCCTGGCACTGTAGCGGAGTTCGGCCCAGATATCAACGTCAACCCCCTGTTCGGCTGCCAGACCGGTCAGAATTTGATCGGTCAAAGTCAGTCTGGTTACCGTCTGATCATCGCCGTTTATCGTTATGGTACCCCGGTCGTCTTCATCCCAGATATAATCATGAGTATTGGTGATATCGGCGATATGGTCAACCAGATACAACTGCACACCGGAACTGAAGTGGGTGTCAGCATGGATATTCCACCGCATTTTGTTGCCATTGATATCAACAATCTGACCGTTTTTGCTCACCATGTCAGCCCAGTGAAGCTCCGGTTTTACCTTTTCGGATACGGCCAGTCTGCCGCCCTCTTCCTCCAGCTGCAGCACGGCCCGGTTGGGGAATTCATAATCCAGCGTGCCGGTCTGGGCGTACTGCCGCCACAGTTTATCGGCGATCCGGGTATAGAGCAGAACCTCACACTGCCATACCGGATTCTCTTCATCACCTTCGATCTGATAGGTAAATAACCGGTTATTGTCAGACAGATATTCCTCCCAATCATCACATCCATAATCTGCCGGCGACAAGAACGCCCATGACAATCCGCCGTCATAAGATACCGCTGCCGCGTCCAGGGCCAGGTTGGCAGAAATAGCATCGGAAATATATTTGCCGGTCAGGTCGGTACCTTCTTCATACCCGGAACTCCCCGCAAGAGCATTCCTTACGATATTGGATTTGGTCGGGGCCTTCAGGCCCATGTTCCACCAGTCATATTCCAGGGTAATATCCCGGGCATCAACAGGAAGCTCATCGTCATCTGTTCCGGTCTGGTCTTCCCCATTATCGGCCTGCGAGGAGGAAGCCGCCGATGTACCTGCCGGAGAAGCAATGCTGGTGCTGGCATTGGAGGCCGTACTTTGATCAGCCGAGGTCGGTGTTGCTTTCGCCGTTATGTGAAAATTAATGGCGGAAGGGTCACCAACTCCCTCCATATCTACGCCCTGCTGATAGTCTTTCTCAATGGTATAGTTAGAATCAGTTGCCAGCGGTGTGCCTTCTCCCCTGATAGTAACTTCCAGAGAATTCTCACCACTTCCCGTTTCCACGTCTACCCTGGTTCCCGCTTCGTACTGATTGATCAGCTTCATGGTCATCCCTTTGTTGCCATAGATATTCTGTTGGGCAAAGATGGTATTGTTGAACTGAATATGGAACTGCGGACCACTTATAGTATCCTCTACCGTGACCTCGCCGATCAGCTCGCCTTCTTCGGTATAAAGGCCTGGATCAGCCGACAATATTGTCATCAGCTCGTCCATATCCGCAAAGCTGTCATCAAAGGAGCAGGTAAAGGCCGGAGCTTTGATCATCTCGGTCTGCGCCAGCAAATACTCGCCATAGGTACCATGTCTCTGCTTGATATCCTGATATGTATCATCAAATTCAAAGCTATATGGATCCGCCAGGCCTTTCGACAGATATTGTTCAAACTGTTCTTCAAGCCACTCATTGTTCAGCCGGTACCAATAAGTGACGGAAAGCTCGTCCCCCTCCCCGCTGACTGTCTCTCCCAGCTGGACATAGATATAATCAAATGCCTCCTTAGGTTTGCCGTTAAGGACAAAAATGTTATTTTCCGAGTCTGCCCCGGAAGGCGCTGCCATTGCTACTACATTCGCCGAGATCAACAGCGACTGTAAGGTCATGACGACAGCCAGCAGGACGGCGATCCTCCTTCTTGCCCTTGTCATTAATTTTTTCACATGATTCATAACCACCCTTACTCCCTCTTTCATATTTTCATCGATCTATATATGTACTGCGGTTCGGCCATGTCTGAACCGTAACCAAAAAAAGAGCCATGCATTGATATTTCCATGCATCTACTCTTTTATCTTGGGTGTCTATGAATTCATTCTTCTTTGGTAATTTATCAATTATCGCTGGTACTGATATTTTGCAATAAAAAATGCAGTAAATCTTTTCAGACTCCTGCATTAAGAGCGCGAGACGGGACTCGAACCCGCGACCCCGACCTTGGCAAGGTCGTACTCCACCAACTGAGCCACTCGCGCATATCTTTTCTTCTATAGTATAATCTTTGTGACGGATGTTATTCTATCATATATTGGTGTGTTTTTCAAGCCTTTTTTTGTTTTTTTGTGTAATTTAATTTTCACAACAGGGTTATCGGTAACGATGGAAGCCGCGTGCAAAAAAATTCTTTTTGTTGTAAATTCAAGCGAAGTAAGGTAAAATAAAAATATATACAGTACTGAAAAGCGTAGGTAAACGAGTGAAATTCCACAGTGGGAAACTGTTCGATTTTTTAGGTTGTAAATTTTAACAACAAAGAAAGGGAAGACATAAAATGGAAAATTATAATTTTAAGGTTGTTGCAGAATTGCGAGATGATTTAACTGAAAATGAAAAAGGTGCTGCATTGGATAAAATTGGAATATTGCAACAGAAATTAAAAATTGTTAAAGTTAACGAGACTACTTATTGCAAGGTTCAACCCATAAAGGATTACGATGATTTTGGTGCTGTTGCTTTTTTCTTTAGCGCATTAAAAGACATGAAAGTGTTTTTTAGTAAACTTGAATATTACGATTTGTGGGAGGGAAATAAGCGTGCCGCAGTCTAACAAACAGGAAAAAGGCTTGTGGGCACGCGGTGTTGTTTTATCCTTTGATTTTGTAACACAAGATTTACGGGACAACTTTTCAAATTCCTCACCGCAAGGAGCATACGATGTAATAAAAGCGTATTTGATTAAGAATGGTTTTGAACATCTTAAAGATACCGATTACAAACATGACAGCATTAACAAATTGGATACGGTTGACCTCCTGTATCAATTTGCACAGAATAATAAATGGTTTCCATACTGTATTAAAAAAGTTAATATAAGTCCTAATATAGCAACTCTTGATATATCGGAAGAAATAAAGGCATTTCAAGATGAAGATTGGAAAAAAGGAAGGCAATCACAGACACCGCCGCCTTGCACAAGGCAGCGGTGTTGACTGTCAGCGTTGACGATAGCGTCAACGGCAAGCTTTATCCTATCTGGCTAAGAATATAAGGATCCTTAATCTTCTCATCCCGGGCAAACAGCACCACCTTAGACATGATCTCCGCCGTCTTGGGATCCTCATCCATAAACGGCAGGAACAGCTTCCCGCGCTGCTGGGAATGTACCGGCAGCACCTGGATCTGCGGGCCGCCCAGCTGGTGAATCACGCCGCTGCCCAGATGAATGCTGTACTGACCGCGGCGGCCGTCGATCATGGCATGACTGCCCTCCAGCTTCACATTGGTCAGGCCAAAGAGCGGCAGATTGAATTCCACAATCGCCCGTCGCATCTCCACGGTCGAATGGCTGGTCTCCGGATCTACGCCGCCGGCATGGGCTACGCTGACCGCCAGATCGACATCCCGCATTACTTCCGAATATACAATATCCGGCACCTCCTTGACAGCCATGGACTTAAAGGTCTTCCGGTCAGAGAATTCCACCCACTCAAGCGTCGGCGCCTCCACATCTGCCGGTGAAAACCAATCGGCCAGACAGTAGATTCGGGCAACAATATTTTCCTTATAATATACCTTCTGCAGGCCCTCCTCATAATCAGCGATCCACCGGCGCCCCTTTAAGCAGCCGACGGTCTTCTGCGGCTGAATCTGATTGCCGGCAAACATCATCGAACGGTATTTATCCAACTCTTCCGGCAGCTTCACATACAACTCGCGGAATACCTGCTTAAATGGCTGCTTCATCCTATTGCCATCAGCATCCGGCGTGAACAGGTATTGCTGATATTCACTCCAATGCCCCTGACTATACAGGTCAACCGGATGGGCCACACAGATTCCGGCCTCCGCCGACAGCGGCAGCACCTTACCGGAGGGCTGTATCAGGCCATCGGATGATAAAAAGCCCATGGTGCCTTTCCCATCCTCCGCCCCAATATAAACCAGCTGCGTCACCACCGGTCTTACCACCGGATTTTCCATCAGGTTCACCAGTTCGCCGTAAGTAAATATTTCCCGGTCTTCCATGGCCTGCTCAAACATTTTTACCGCCCGGCTATACTGGTCTTTCAGTTTCTTATGGAATTCTTTTATTTCTGTAACATACTCATCTTTTTTCAACGCGGCCGGAAGGGATTTCAACATCTTGCCTTGCTTTTGGCATAGAATTTCCGAGCGGCCGGCACCGTCTACTTCCACCTTGATTTCCACATCGCCCACTGCTTTCCATTCGAAGAAATGAGCATACGCCTTGATAAACTCTGTCTCCATGGAAAGCTTCAGCCGCATCACATCCTGATATCCGGCATTGGTCGCCAGGTTCTTCATGCCCATATCCACCGCCGAAGCTTCACTGGCCCGGCGCTGGGCGCCGAATTTCCGGCTTTCTTTCAGAAACTGCTGCAGATATTCATAACGCTTCAGCAGATCCTGGCTGCCCGCCAGCGGCACCAGACCATAGCTCATCAGCAAATCTTTATTCCGCTTAGCCGCAATCTCTGTCTGCAGCCCGGCTGCCGTCACTTTACCCAAAGCCGCATCGGCATACTTTCTGGCCCGGGAATGCTTATTGCCATCCGAGATATACTTTGCCGCGTCATACAGCTTATAAAAATGTTCCTCGCCCAGAGTTTCATACGCCTCCTTAAACCATGCCACATCAAAAGCACCGTCATTAAGCTCCCCGGCTGACAGCGGTGTATATTTGGCAATCATCGCCATCCGCCGCTCATCAAACCGCTCATTCATATGCGCCATGAAATAATAGCAGCCGCACTTAAATCCTGGCAAGCTTAAGTACTCTTCCATAAAGTCCAGCCATTGGGGCGCATACATTGCCGTTTCAATCAGCCGCTGGGTGGTAATCCCTTTGCCCTTGATCAGGGTCTTAAATTTGGCCGCCGTATCCTCCGGCAGCGGATAGCAGACCTGCAGCAAATGGCTTAAGCACGATGATTTCCCGGTATTGCTCCGGTAATAACCAGATACCCGGTCCAGCCGGTCCTTACCAAGGGCGGTCAAAATCTCCACTAACCGATTCACACTATATACCCGCGGAATGGCATGAATCTGATCCGAGAAGATCGTTGGCAGGTCACCCCGGCGCAGTTCCACATCCAGAATCTTATCCACCAGCCGGGGATACAGATAAAGTGCGGTCTCTTTCAGCCCCTCGCCATAGGGTTCCAGCTTCCGCTCCTGTGCCGGATACAGTTTCTCCTTAAAGAATACGGACAGATCGTTAAATGCATTGGCCAGGCCCAGACTCTCAAAGATAGCCTGGTAAACCATATCTTCTTCCAGCATGCCCAGTTGGTATGCTTTCAGGTAATCCAGGATACTCAGATATGTATTCTGCCCGCGGGACCGTTCCAGCTCATGAAGATAATCCATCTTCCAGTCCAGTTGATAAAACAGATAGAATCGCTCTTTGAATTCTTCGTCATTGTTCCAGCTTCTGACCGGCATTAACAGTCTGCCGATTTTAAAGTTGTTTACAAAAGCAACTTTTGTATTGGGCGAATGAAAACGCTGCTCCACCTTGCGTTCAAACCAGCAGGCTTCCTTCGGCA
>Ga0153996_1001148_pt1 | contig 10947 bp, 10 predicted proteins | sample TSNC080MetaG_FD_104728 | JGI IMG/M metagenome (GOLD analysis project Ga0153996, IMG submission 104728) | Attine ant fungus gardens microbial communities from North Carolina, USA - TSNC080 MetaG | ecosystem: Host-associated > Fungi > Mycelium > Unclassified | place: USA: North Carolina, Lumber... | reverse complement strand
CCAGTAATACCAGTTGTCATTGGGCAATTCAAACGCCCAAAAAGCATCGTCAGGGTCGAATCAGAGTCTATGAGAGGCTTGATAGTTTCTAAAAAAAGAACGATTTGAATGCGCCCTAAAATCGTAGACAATTTCCTTGCTTTCCTCGGAAGCAAATGCAACCACTGTTATTCCCGAGGAGTTGGCGAGTTGAATCAAAAAGTGTCAACTGTAGCACTCCAGCGTCGGTAGGTTGGCGAATGGATGTAGCTTGTGACCTGTGTTCCCACGTTGACGTGAATTTAACAGCCTTCTGTTCTCATTGTCTATACATCTTGCCGCCACCATGCCCATGTTTACCGGTGCCAGAGACTTTATAACCAAGGATAGTAGTTTGATTGCGCAGTCGAATACCAACATCACAAACCAATACGGTCGATCTGGTGAGCAGCTCTGCTTTGGCTAATTAAATGTTAGTTGATTCAGTATTAGGTATCGATATCCTCCTTGATGCCTCCGATCCAGGAGCTGCATTTGATTCTCAAGACCACTACGATCGCCGCTGCTTCCCTGGTACCCGGGAACAGTATACCGCTGATATCACAAACTGGGTAACTGAATCCGTCGACCCACCCTCGTCGATGTACTGTACTGGATGAGGGGACCAGCTGGTGTAGGGAAATCGGCCATCGCTCAGACATGTGCCGAGAAACTCAAAGAAAGTGGACATCTTGGTGCTGCATTCTTCTTCACTGTCAACAGACATTCTAATCCGTCACACTTGTTCACTTCCATTGCTTACCAACTTACTACTGCGCTTCCTGAATATCGTGCCGCTGTGGACGAGAGGATCTCCAAGGATAAGAGTCTTGTTGAGAAGAAAATGCCGTCTCAATTCAGATCACTGATTGTTGAGCCACTTCAAGAGCTAGAGAAGCAGGGAAAGAGGGTACAACCAAAAGCCATCTTTATCGATGGGTTAGACGAGTGTGCTGATGAAGACGCACAAGCAGAAGCTATCGAGATAATTGCATCCTCTGTCAGGGACAGATCCACCCCATTTCATTGGGCTATCTTCAGTCGCGCCGAACCTCGCATCGTTTTCACATTCAATCGAGACAGCATCGCTTCTGTCACTCATTTCATTGAGCTTCCTATCTCTAGAAAGGCAGACAGCGAGATTGAGATGTACCTGCGGGGTGCATTCAAGAACATACTTCAACACAGAGGTTTTCCGCAACTGCTGTCATCATGGCCAACTGACAACGCCATTAGGACCCTTGTCAGCGCAGCGGCTGGCCTATTTGCACACCCTGCTGCCGTGTTGCGTCATGTGGCCTATCCGCAAGACTCACAATTTCGTGAAAGACTGCGATCTATTCTCAACGCCCTATTCGATGCAGGGAAACAAGTGTCCATATCACCCTTTTCGCAACTTGATACTCTCTATGTCCACATCATGAAGCAGATTCCAGAGAGCATTCTTCTGTCTGCTCAATTCCTTCTTTTCTCCAATCTGGTCGACGCAAGTGCCGACATTCGATGGGATGTTGCCATAGGTTGTTGCGTGTTAAGGATCTCCAAGTGTACGTTTAAAGACATCTATCACCATCTACATGCTGTGATTTTCTACGAGGCGGCTTATGATCCTCTCAGCTCACTTGACCCTTAAATCGACCTCGCACGGCCGTGGTATGACCAAGGCGAATGGTTCCATCTAGATCAGTCAATCAAAGACCATGTTTATGATGTTCATTGGAACACTCCGCTTCTACCACAAATCTTTCTACGATTTCCTTCGTGATCCCACTCGCTCTGGTTCCTTCTGCGTCAACACTCCTGCCATTTATTGCAAACTCCTTGATCACTTGATCCAATCTCACCATCATTATGCATTTAGTTACGCTGTTGACAGTTCAAGCATGTATTTCTCCCTTTGCATCTGTCCCTGAACTTACTTGTTATCCTAGACCTTGTCTCGGCACCAGGTATCATCAGCTCCTCTTCCGCACTCTCTTGGCCACATGGAACCGAGTTTGTTGACACCTCTCTCAAGTTGGCGACTTTTACCTTCCTCTCATTCCGGATATCCTGTGATGACCCAAACTTTTGTCGATTTTTAAAGGATATTCCGTTCGCTATATTGCAGCGACTGGCAGATGTTGATTATCGCAAGTCTCTGATAGGGGCGCGGATGCGATACGAACTCAGTGAATCATTGAATTTTATTGTTTTCGGCATTCAGGCAACTGCCCAAACATTATCGCACACTGTATTCAAGTGTATTCGCACCGAAACATTTGATGAACTGGTTCCTGCTGCATTTCTTCTGGTATGTTTCAAATATGATTGCTAACAATGGATTTACCAATACACTGCCAGGCGGTCAAGAAATTGGAGAAAGCAAAAGTCATCCGGCCGTATGTTCCTCTCTTTGGATCGGGCCGTGTCTCAGCCCTTCTTCACACTCTATCCCGCAAAAATTCAGTGAAGAGGAACAGTGGGCTTTGTAAACTCGGACATGGGGAAAAGTCGGTTATATGGTATTGGGAGTTTGATATAGACAAGCGGTATTTTCATCAGTTCAAATCTAGTGACTATGCAGCTGCAGTAGAGTTCTATGAAGTGAACAAGTTCGCGATGTGGGGAGAAAGAACGTGGCCCAGAAGATAACTAGACAGACGGTGAGGGACAGGGACAGGGATATTTCCATGAACATGCTGCCAAGCATGAGCGCGAGGATTAGCGTGAGTCTGAAACTGATGTTCAAGGCCAGGATGACGGCCAGAATGTTCGGGATGACAATGGTGATTCCAAAGACAATGACGATCAACCGGACAATGAAGAGCATTCATCTCAGACTCAGAACTAGCCCCGAAAAAACATATCGCCCTTTTGTTGTTTTTCGATTCCTTTCCTCTGTAAAGTCATCGACATCTGCTTGCTAGACGATATGGGTTGAACGAACCCTGTTTCAGTGGTATAGACTCATCGAGCTTTTCAGTGTAGTGTGTCGTCGGTTAATAGGGTAAACATCTGTGATAGATCTATTTCTTTCTTCTGCTCCTGCCCATCCAGTTTTGATTCACTGATTTTTTTTATCATGTATGCAGTAGTCTATTTGTTGTTCATGTCCCAATAGAACACTGGATAACGGTCAGGCTAACACGTCAACAGTGACAAATAAGTTGTCTGGTTGCATGCAGACATCAACGCAATCACTTGTGTCTTTGTACAAGCAGTCACAGTCGACTCGCTTCTTCAGCCCATCACTCCCAACACTTGCTGTGATTGTCTTCTGGGCCCATAACATTCTCGTCACATGTGCCCCCCATCCCCTTTTCAACTCCTTTTCCCAAGCAACATTTTCAGGTCGCATCCTGTGTGGAGTGCAATATTTTTATGTATACTATGCAACGCCCTGCTTCTATCCTCACATAACACTCTCATGCCACAATCGTTGAAGCTTTCTTAGTTGTACAGCATCCGTTCATGTCCTTCAGCATTCCCATTTTTCAGATAATGGGCCTGTCGTAGCACAAGATTGAGTGGGAGAATCATCCGGAGGAGAAAGATTGAACATGGGAAGAATTTGCTGTCATAGGATTGTTTGTGCTTGGTGCTCACACGTTAACATGGATTTAACAGCCTCCTGCTCTCATCGTCTATCTGTCGCACTACCACGATGTCCATATTTCCTGGCGCCAGTGGCTTCACAGTTAGGGCTAGTAGCTTCCATGCGCAGTCGACTACCAATATCACGAACATCGCGAACCAGTACGGCGGATCTGGTAAGCAGCTTCGTCTCTGCTCATATGAAATGTTAGTTGATTCAGTACTAGGCATTTATATCCTTCATGATGCCTCCGATCCAGGAGCTGCATTTGATTCTCAAGACCACTACGATCGCCGCTGCTTCCCCGGTACTCGGGAACAGTATATTGCTGATATCACAAATTGGGTAACGAAATCTGTTGACCTACCTTCGATGTACTGGATGAGGGGACCGGCTGGTGTTGGCAAATCAGCTATCGCTCAGACATGTGCCGAGAAACTCAAAGAAACTGGACACCTTGGTGCTGCATTTTTCTTCACTGTTAACAAATACTCTGATCCCTCACGCTTGTTCACTTCCATCGCTTACCAACTTGCCACTACGCTCCCTGATTATCACGCAATAATTGATGAGAAGATCTCAAAGGACAAGACACTTGTTGAGAAGAAAATGCCATCTCAACTCAGATCATTGATTGTTGAGCCGCTTCGGGAGCTAGAGAAGCAGGGAAAGAGAGTACAACCAAAAGCTATTTTCATCGATGGTTTAGACGAGTGTGCGGGTGAGGACGCACAAGCAGAAATTATCAAGATAATTGCATCATCCATCAGGGAAAGGTCCACTCCATTTCATTGGGCCATCTTCAGCCGTGCTGAACCTCGCATTGTGTCCACATTCAAGCAAGACAACATCGCCCCTGTCGTTCATTCTGTTGAACTCCCCATCTCTCGCGAGGCAGACGGCGAGATCGAACTGTACCTTCGGGGTGGATTCAAGAACATACTTGAAAAACAGAATTTCCCGCAACTGCCGTCATCGTGGCCAACAGAAAACGACATCAGGACCCTTGTCGATGCAGTGGCTGGCCTATTTGCGCACCCCGCTGCCGTTCTGCGTTATGTAGCCTATCCACCGGACTCGCAATTCCGCGAAAGACTCCAATCTGTTCTCGACACCCTCTCCAATTCAGGAAAACAAGGATCTACATCACCTTTTTCTCAACTTGACGCTCTCTATGTCCACATTATGAAGCAGATTCCAGAGCACATTCTTCTGCCTGCTCTATTCCTTTTTTTCACTTGGGGCGGCGGGAATGTCAACTCCGGTTGGTATGCTTCTTTGCATTGCAGCGTGTTTAGGATCTCCGAGCGTACGTTCAGAGACATCTGTCACCATCTACATGCCGTGATTTCATACGAGGTGAATCATCTCATCTCACTCGACCCTCGCATTGACCTCACACGGCCGTACTATGACCAAGGTCAATGGTTCCATCCAGATGGGTCAATCTGTAACCATGTTTGGAGTGTTCATGGAACATTTCGCTTCTATCACAAATCTTTCTACGATTTCCTCTCGGATCCTATTCGCTCTGGTATCTTCTGTATCAACACCCCTACCACTTATTGCAAATTCCTTGATCACTTCATCCATTGTCACCATCATTATGCATTAAGCTATGCTATTGACAGTTCAAGCATGTATTTTCTCCCCTTGCATTTGGCCTTAACTTATTTGTCATTCCAGTCCTTGTCTCGGCACCAGGTATCGTCAGCTCCTGTACCGCACCCTCATGGCCACATGGAACCGAGTTTGTTGACTCCTTTCTCAAGTTGAGGACTTCTTTCAACCTCTCATTCTTGTTATCCGATGACGCACACTTTTGTCGATTTTTTGAGGATATTCCATTCGCTATATTGCAGCGACTGGCAGATGTTGATTATCGCAAGTCTCTGATAGCGGGCCGGATGTATCGGGAACTCATTGATTCACCCCGTTTTACTGTTTTCGGCATTCTGGGGACTGTCCAAGCATTATCCCACACCGTATTTGGATGTATCTCTACAGAAAACTTTGATGAGCTGGTGCCTGCTGCATTTCTTCGGGTACGCTTCAAATATGACTACCCACAATGAATTCACTCACACACTGCCAGCTTGTCAATACATTGGAGAAAGCAAAGGTCATCCGGCCATACCTTCCTCTCTTTGGCTCAAGTCGTGCCTCAGCGCTTCTTCATATTCTCACCCGCAAAAAGTCAGTGAGGAGGAACAATGGGCTTTATAAATATGGGCATGGGGAAAAGTCGGTTATATGGTATTGGGAGTTTGATGTGAACAAGCGGTATTTCCATCAGTTCAAAACTATTGACTATGAGGCGGCGGTAGAGTTTTACGAAGCGAACAAGTTCACGATGTGGGGAGAAAGAAGGCTGCGCAGAAGACCATGGTAGTGAGGGACGAGGACAGGGGATTTCCATGAACGCGAGGAGGAAAATCCGAAACCGATGTTCAAGGCTAGGATGACGGCCAGAATAGGTTGCGATACGACAACGGAGCAGCTGATGAAAGATCGACAACATCTGCCCCTTCTTCCTTGTCGAAATCTGAGAACTATTCCTCATCAGAATCCTTCTGACGTTGTGTTTCTGACTTGAGTCCTGCTGTCCAAAACACTTCTTCGTCATCACCCTTTAAGAGACTTTATACGGTCTTCCTCATCTGTACTTCAAAGCGCCGAGCCTTGGTATCCCAGACTATCACTTTCAGAGTCACAATCGCCACATGAGCATCCTCTCTTGCATCTGCTATTTGTCGTTGGTGAAGTAGGTAACGAAGCCGTGAAGGCCGAGCACTTCGGAAACATTTCGCAAAAACATCTCTATCTCATATTCACGATCTTGAAAACGACTCGGAAGAAGTAGACGGTGGGAGAGATGGTAGTGGTTCAGAAGAAAGAGAGATGAGCACAGCTAAAATAGAATTTGCCTAATCCGCATTACGCAGACTACCCGCAGACCATCACGTGGAACGAATACTCCTCTAATGTTTGATTGCTATCTCGATGGGTCGGCTACTGCGTTCACACCACCAGCCTGTTATGTCGACACAATCATCTTGTAGCAACGGTTCGAAAAAGAAGATGTGATCTCTGACAATTGAAAAGGACCGATTAGTCAAGACTGATGGATAGATGTTGAGATGAGAAGGAACAGCGCCAACGTCGTGCCCTACATTCACTTTGCTTGAGTCAGACAATGGACTGCACCCGCCACATCTGATACATCACTTGAAGTCTCTCGGATATACGCAAAACCGGATAACGGTCAGGTTGACACTTTAGCAGTGACAATGGTTGCATGCTAACACCAACGCATGACTTGCGTCCTTCTATAAGCACTCACAGTTGACTCGCTTCCTCGTGTCTTCCCCAGCCCATCAGTCCCATCTCTTCCACAAGCCCATAGCCTGTTAGCCACGTGTCCCCCAGATTGCAACATCCCGTTAAGCCGAAGTTTTTGCCCAACCCTTCTTCTCACATCTTCTACTATACATTGTCTCTGCTACTCATATATAAAACTCTATTTTTAACTCTATTTCCCAACCAGAATTTTCATGTGGCATCCTGGGTGGAACAGTGCAATATTTTCATCTATACTATGCAAAGCCCCACTTCTACCCTCACATAGAACTCTCACGCTGCAACCGTTGGAGAATCCCATGAGGCATCCCACTGCGACTCCTGGCTTCTCCAGTAGGCGGACGACTCATTCTACTCTGATTTATCTGCAAATTTGCAGGCATACGTGCATATGTGCACATTTTGTCCAACAGGTGGTCTTCAAACTTCCCTTTTCAATCACTACCTCCCTTTTCCTCTGCAGCACAATACTGGGTGCTATTGACCCAGCACCAGCCTATACGCTATGCATTGGACATGAGTTGGCAGTCCAAGTTGGCAAAAGATGAGAAGATAATCGAAAGCAATGAATGGAAGTGTGGACGAAATACGGGAACTTTTTTGGGTGCAAAATGCTTTAAGCTCTGGTTGCCAATAGTGCTGACACTGGCGATGTCGTTTAGAGGTTTGAATGCGTGGTTGGACAAGAACTGAGGTTATATTTCTGAACCAAACGAAGTACCAAACGAAGGCAATGATTCAGATAACTGGTATAACAAGATATGTGAAGGTAAGTAAAAAAGCCACTTGTCTTGATACAATATTCAGTTCGGCTAACAGAATTTCAATCAGTAGAGGTTGACCCTGCGTGTTAACTAGAGACTACAAATTATGTCAGATCGATATGATGTATTGCACACGCAGACCTTCTCAGCACTGTTATATTTGTTTAATAAATCAAAACTGGATGGGCAGGAACAGAAGAAATAAACCTATCACACATGTCTACCTTATTAACCGATGACACACGAGACTAAAAGGTTCAATGAATCTATACCACTGAAACAGGGTTCGGGAAATCCATATTATCCGGCAAGCAAATGTCGAAGACTCTACGGAAGATAATAATCAGAAAACAAAAAAGGACGATACACTAAATGCCTTTTGTTCAGAACCAGTTCAGTATTTAAGATGAATGAACGATATCCTGATTCCCGCTTTGCTCCTCATTGTCTAGCTGATTGTCATTGTCTTTGGAATTGCCATTGCCATCCCGAACATTCTGGCGGCCATCCTAGTCTTGTACATCCGTTTCGGCCTCAAGCTGTTCCTCACTTCCATACTAGCATACTGGTGAAAATCTCTCTCTCCCTCTTCCTCGCCATCTTCCTGGTTGTCTTCTGTGTCGCTTTCGTCCTCTTCTTCTTGCCACATCGTGTACTTGTTCGCTTCGTAGAACCTTACTGCCGCTGCATAGTCAATAGTTTTGACTTGATGGAAATATTGCTTCTTCATATCAAACTCCCAATACCATATAATCGACTTTCCCCCATGCACAACTTTATAAAGCCCACTGTTTCTCCTCACTGAATTTCTGCGGGAGAGAATGTGAAGAAGCGCTGAGGCTCGGCTCAAGCCATAGAGAGGAACATATGGACGGATGACCTTTGCTTTCTCCAATGTACTGACAACCTGGAAATGTGTGGGTAAATTCATTGTGGGTAATCATTTTCAAAACATACAAAAGAAATGCAGCAGGAACCAGTTGATCAAAGGTCCGAATGCACTCAATTACGGTGGGGGTTAATGTTTGGGCAGTCGCTGGAATGCCGACAATGAAAGCAGGTGATGGATCACTGAGATCCGACCACATCAGGTTTGCTATCAGAGACTTACGATAATCAATATCTGCCAGTCGCTGCAATAGAGCGAACGGAAGTTCTTCAAGAAACCGAGAAAAGTCTGGGTCATCCCAGGAGGACCATAATGAGAGGATGGAAAAAGTCGCCAACTTGAGATAGGAGTCAGCAAACTCGGTTTCATGTGGCCAAGAGAGTGAGAGTGAGGTAGAGGAGCCGATGAGACCCAGTGCCGACACAAGGTCTGGAATAACAGGTAAGTTCAGGGACAGATGCAAGGGGAGGAAATACATGCTTAAACTGTCAATAGCATAGCTTGATGCATAATGATGGTGATATTGAATGAAGTGATCAAAGAATTTGCAATAAATAGTAGAGGTGTTGACACAGAAGGAACCAGAACAAGTAGGATCCCAGAGGAAATCGTAGAAGGGTTTGTGATAGAAGCGAATTGTTCCATGAACATCATAAACATGGTGTTTTATTGACTCATCTAGATGGAACCATTGACCTTGGTCATGATATGGCCATGTGGGATCGATGCGAGGGTCAAAAGATGGTTCGTATGAAATCACGGCGTGTAGATGGTGACAAATGTCTTCTGTGGACTATTATTTCGTCTCTTTTTCATCATTATCTTCTGATTGATTAGTAAGCAATGGGTATGTCTGCCAGTGCAGACTTTTCTTACACCTCAGCTCTGCACACTACAGACTGAGGTAAACAATTTTATTATTCTATTTTATATATCATGCTGATGTACTTAGACTTAGTATTCTAATAGGTACATCAATTGATTTAATTCTGCACACTACAGACTGAGACTTAGTGTTCTAATAGGCCGCTTACTCATCTCATTGAAATAAAAATCTTGTCATCTGCCCCACAAGATATAGGGAGTTCAACAGAATGAGTGAAAGAAGCAATGCTGTCCTGCTTGAATGTTGATATGATACAAGGTTCAGTACAACTGAAGATAGCCCAATAGAATAGAGTGGATCCCTCCCTGATGGAGGATGCAATTATCTCAATAATTTCTGCTTGAGCATCTCCATCAGCACACTAGTCTAATCCATCAATGAAGATGGCTTTTGGCTACACTCTCTTTCCTTGCTCCCATAGCTCCTGAATCTCTCAACAATCAGTGATCTGAATTGAGATGGTATTTTCTTCTCAACAAGAGTCTTGTCCCTTGAGATCCTCTTATTGTCATGACTTGGCAAAACAGCTAAGTCAATATTTATATTTCTTTTCTTTTCCTTTAGATTATTACTAAGGTGGAGCATGGGAAATATCACATAACAGCCACAGAGTCACAAAGGTGTGATAGATGTCACAGAAATGGTCATGTCACACAGTCACAGTCATAGCATGTGACAAAGAAGTCAGCTGATAGACATAAGGACTGTGGGAGACAAGGTGCATAGCCACAATAGTAATTGTATATATAATGTAGCAAATCTAATGGGGACTCTATCGAGTTCTCTTTGTCAATTGCTGAACAAAGAGCAGTTGGCTTTATTCTGGCTTGGAGTTTATCTTACACTTATCAATAATCCTACGATAATTAGGGAGTGTAGTTGTAAGTTGATAAGTAATAGTAGTGAATAAGCATGACAGATTAGAGTGTTTGCTGACAGTGAAGAAGAATGCAGCCCCAAAGTGTTCACTTTCTTTGAGTTTTTCGGCATATGTTTAAGCAATGGCCAATTTCCTGACTCCAGCTGGTCCTCTCCAGTAAATTGATAAAGGTCTGTCGACAGATTCAGTTACTCAATTTATAATATTAGTAATATACTGTTTCTGAGTACCTGGGAAGTAGCAATGATCGTAATGGTCTTGAGATTCAAATGCAGCTCCTAGATACCTAGTACTGGATTAACTAACATTTCATTAGCAGGAACGAAGCTGCTCACCAGATTGCCCATAATGGTTTGTGATGCTGGTATTGAAGCTACTATTATTATGAACATTGAGTGGGACTATGGTTATTATCAGCCATGGTCAGACAATAAGTAGTTAGTAGATGAAATAATGACACTGTTGAATGAAGACATTACAATGCAGTAATGTATTGAATGTCTAAAGGACTTTAGAATGGACAAAGAACATCTGGATAGGACTCTTTGGAGAAATCTCAGACTATTTTCCTCT
>Ga0153996_1001147_pt1 | contig 10952 bp, 12 predicted proteins | sample TSNC080MetaG_FD_104728 | JGI IMG/M metagenome (GOLD analysis project Ga0153996, IMG submission 104728) | Attine ant fungus gardens microbial communities from North Carolina, USA - TSNC080 MetaG | ecosystem: Host-associated > Fungi > Mycelium > Unclassified | place: USA: North Carolina, Lumber... | reverse complement strand
TATTTCTTTTGGCTTCATTCGCACGATCATTGTCTCTGACCTTAACTCTTTATCCACTTCCATCCCCTCCGGCATTTTTTATTTAGCAGTACTTTTACTATTAATACTTATTTTGCTACTACTTTTGATAGTAGTTTTACTATCACCTTTGTCCTGATACTACTTTTACTATTACTTTTCATACTACTTTTAATACTACATTTCCACTCTTGATACTACTTTTACCATCAATTTTAATACTACATTTAGTATCATTTTTGTGTTGTGATATCACTTTTACTACTACTTTTCGTACTACTTCTAATATCACCTTTCAACTTGATACTACTTTTACTATCACTTTTTATATTACTTTTAGTATCAAAACCGCCCATTACTGTCAACAGTAATGGCAAGATACGCATTTGTATATACAAACGCAATTCTTGTTAGGGGTGTTCCCCTAATACCCCCTTATAGTAGTAAAAATAGTAGTAATAGTAAAAAGGCATTAACAGTAAAAAACATCAATTTTCTCTTTTTTATTCCTCCATCATTTAGGAGAACTTAGTATCACGCAGTTTATTCTCAACCCCAGTTGAAATCTTCATGAATGCATCATAATAAACGCATTGCTTATCTGGTGAACAGTTGCATTCGTATTCTGTCTTAAGGCAACGGTTCATGATGGTCGGCTCACCCGTTGCCATGAATACATCATAAAGGCTAATACACTCCGGTACTCTTGCGAGTTTGTAACCGCCATACATACCTTTCTGTGAAGCAATTATTCCTTTAGCGGTAAGTAACTGCAAAATATTTTTTGCAAACCGCAAAGGAACACACGCTTCTTCTGAGATCTCCTGCGCACATTTAATATCCTTTGACTTCGATAAACAGTCTACAATCCGAATAGCATAATCTGTTTGTAATGTGATATACATATTTATCCTCCTGGTTGCTTTTTTAGGTCTTTCAGTTTCTTTCTCTTAAATTTCATTTTCGTACCGATTGAGCATATCAAATTATCGCTGATGTTTAAAATGCACCTTTTCTTGTTTCGGCAGGGACTCTTTTACCTGTTTTAAGGATTTTTCATCCGATCTGTATTCGTAAATGCAGTTGGACAGCCGTTCTTCCGGCGATACCTGTCCAATGTTGACCTCCCGGACCATCCTTCCCATTTCCTGTTTTGTTTGGGGCGTGTCTTTCGGGATGACCAGGACTTCATGAATGGATGAGGGCAGGACATAGTAATCGGAACCAATGATCTGCTGCACCCGTTCTAAGATATTCGGATATAAGAGCACTGCCGCACCGTTCATCTTCACTTCATTGGTCAACACATACATGGGTCCCGGTTGGAAATCACGGCTATCTTGCAAGAGGTTCCCTTTTCCTTCTTCTCCGGTCATCAAAGCTTCTATAACCTGGTCCATGGACTGGAAAGTGGCCGGATACATGCGTTCCGTATTCTGAATGGCTGCCGTGTGCAATTCCTCCGGCGAAACATCCCAGAGGCTCATCAAGGTATTGTTGACTTTGATTGAGCCTGCTTCATTTTCGTTTTCCATGACAGATATCTGATATATCTCTGCCAGATCCTCCATCTTCCTATAAGGGGCCTGACGTAAAAACGCCGCATTTTCTTTTTGATTTACAAGACAGAAAATGATGCGGCTTTTGACAGAATCAAAAGAAGATATATCCAGATCTCCCAACATATGACCCTTGGGGATGGCTTCCATATAGTTTTCAGCGATTGTTTCAATCAGCCCCTCTAATTCTTTTCCCGATAATTCTTTTTCATTGACATGCATCTGATAAAATTCATCCAGGTAAAGCGTTGGACAGAGGGTTTCTTCCTGTTTGCGGATTGTAAGTCCCGTCTTAACAATCCCATTGTTTTTCGTGATAGAATTTATCTTGATTTCCGCATTCTGAAAATCCGGTGGGAGATAGTCCCCCACCCCGTCTTTTACAGCAGATACAAAATCTAAAAATGTCATCATGGCTTTGTCCTCTCTTTTTTCATCTGTTTAACCAGCAGCAGATATTCTTGTAATCGTGACAACTGCTTGGCTTTGTCCGCCTTTAAGGTTTCGTAATTCATTTGTAATCCTCCTATGTGTAATATTTAATTTTTAACAAACAATTCTAATTGCCGAATAACACTATCGTCATATTGCAGATCAATTGGCAGGTCTGACATCTTTAGATAAAGAGAGTCCAGCAGATTATGCTCTGCTAACATCAGCTGCCATTGCCCTTCTGAAAATTTCTTTTCATCAATAATGCTTAAGGTCTCATAAATCGTCCGCTTTATCATGATCTGCCTTGCATTCGCATAGATGTTTGCCCGGCTGGTATGAGTCATGTCTAAAACAAATGATTCATACTCAAATTTGAGTTTTTCTAAAACTTTCTGATACATATTCCACCTTCCCGTCATAAACCGCTGAATGAATAGCTGTTTTTATTTTTATTGTATTTCCCTTTAAAGGTTTGTCCCGAATCTAAATCAACTGTAAATGTGAGTTTATTATTCTTTATCTGGAAAGCCTGGATCCTGCCGGTTACATTTCCGGTAAGGCCTGCATTATACACGTAATCATACACCTTATTGAAAAAAGTATTTTTATCACCAACAAATTTCACCAGTTCGGAGGATATGTTTTCAAGATTGAAGGTAAAGGAGTAGGTCTGGTTTTCCACCTGTCCGTCATTTGGATCTTCGGTGGGTGTCCCAGCAGTTGTTTCCTCTGCATTTTGCTGCTGGTATTCACTTTCCTTCTCACTGTCTTTTTCCGTTTGTTTTTCACTTTTCTCCTTTTCCTGCTTTTCACTCTCTTTACGTGCTTTTTCCATTATCTCCTCTTCTTTTTTACAGTCATAAAATTGGTATGTACCATCTTTCAGGTAAGTCACTAATATCCGCCAGTCCTTATCCTTATTAAAATATACATAGTGCATAACACTCCCTTCGGCATACTCACCCGGATATTCTTCGTCCGTAAAGGTAACGGTTGTTACTTTTGAATATTCAGAGTCCTTTTCGTTTATCTTAAAATAATCCCCTATGCTGTTTAAGAACTCCTCCCGCCTGAATCTTCCGCCGTAAGTCTCTAAAACCGTTTCTGTCAGCCCTTTTATCTCCAGGCTGTATCGGCTTTTCTGAATCTCCGTTTCAGCTTCCGGAACGGTTTCGCTCATTGCATCATCATAAAAAATATGGATGATGATATTCTCTGCCGCCATGGGGAACGATAGATAGCCTTTCCCGTCCTGTTCTTTTTGTGTATTTCCTATTTCTCTCCCCTGTGACGTAATGATGTCGGCATACGCAAATAATCTGGACTCTGCTGGCGTAACTGTCAGGCTTACCTCTGCACTGTCACTTACCATTAGTATGATCTTGTCTTTATCCTCTGAAACCTTGAACCTTTCATTGTATGCGACCTCGCCGCCTGACTTATAGATGATGATATAATGCATATACCCATCTTCAGATTCTGTTTCCTCCGCCACTGTTTCTGTTACATTTTCTTTCTTTTTATCGGAAAACGAAACCACACAAGTCAAAACCGCCACCACAAGGAATACCGCTGCTGCAATGATAATAATTTTCCTTTGCTTTTTATAATACATGTCTACCTCCAATCAACTGCCTGTCAACTGTTCTTGAATATCCATGCCGGAGGGGGAATACAGACTGAAAAAACCATATTTTTTATTGTAGGTACAGATAAAAGGAAGTTCCAGATCACCCATGTTCACAGTAATCTGGTAGGATAGTTCTTCATCACTCCCAGACACAAATTCTTTTATGGTGATTGATTCCACTTTGCATTTCCCATATACAGAAAAAACATATTCTGCAATTGCCTGTTTGAATTGTTCCTGATTATCCTGGAGGAAGTCCGTTATATCCTTTCTTTCCCCCTCAATGCCAGCGTCAAATTCTTCGCAATATTCCTGCAGCCGTGTATCATAAGTATTGTTTTTCTCATTTGCTGTCTGCTCTTGTTCAGAGGTGTTCGTGTCAGGGACGCTGGTTGAGATTTCCGTTTCTTTATCCGGCTCATTCAATGATTCTTCCTGTCCGGATTCTGTTTCACCCTGCATTACCTCTATCTGCCTGTCTATGACACCTTTTGCACCTTTTTCTAATATATAAGACACTGCTGAGGTTGCAATGACAGCAACGATCAGCATGATAATATAATATTTCTTGCTTCTTTTTTTATTTAACATGTTCTCACCCTTTCCCAACTCTCTTTAAAAGAACCAGTTGCCACCGATCTGTACGGCATTTTCCCCTGTCTGGCTTCCCCTTGTGCTCCGGAAACTACAGAAGCTGTGGTTCCTGACCCCTCTCTCCAGGCAGTCTGACACAGCCTGCTTTACATATGCCGGCACATTCCCCCCTAAGCGAGCCTGCCAATGCGTATCTATGGTATAACAAAATTGGCTGGGAGATTTTATTTGCTGCAGGGCATTGCTTCCGCAGCTTTGCCATGCCGGAGAATCCACCCGGTTCATTACGCAGGAGATAACCGCTAATGCACCTTCGTAGCTGGCATTATCTTCCTGAGCTACGACAGCCCAGATAATCTCCATTTCTTCCTGCGAATAATCGGTCGGATCAACATTATACCCGCCGGTACCAACATTACCACCTGTAACATCATTTACAAACCTTCTGATAGAACCTATATTACGGTAGTCCGCCTGTACAATGGAAACACCCGGTCCCGCATGTGCCAGATCGTAATTAGCCGGACCTCCGGAAGACTGGACGGCCTGTCCATCCCCTATGTATATTCCGACATGTTCCGGAGTCCACCAGATCAGGTCACCTTTTACCGCCTGGTCTAATGATTCAATCAGTTGTCCTCCTTCATATTGCCCTTGGGCGGATGCTGTCCTTGGAAGCAGGATATTAAAATGGGCATAAACACAGGTCGTATAACCGGAACAGTCAACGGCTACGTTCAAATCTGTCCCGCCCCACACATAAGGCGTTCCCAGCCATTGCAGTGCATATTCAACAATTTCTTCCCCCGTAGCTGAATACCCGCCTCCACCCATTGCCTGTACTGCCCCGCTTCCGGATTCTGAACTGCCCCCTGCAATATTTACCACAACTAATAACAGAAGAAACAGCAATAACATAGGGAGTATGATGGGAAGTGCAAATTTCAGAAGCATGCTGCCTACTTTCTGCATAATTTTTTTTCCTATCCGGGTAAAATAAGCCTGTATTTTCGCCCTCAAGGGCATGGTTGCATACCTTCCCAGTGATGATACTGTCGCATTCTCGGCCTCCGTTTGTGAGATCTGGTCGGCTTGCTGCATGGCTTTTATCTGCTTCGACTTATTTATCTCTTTGTTGACCATGGATAACAGGGCTACCCTATACTGTCTCGTATTTTCTCTTTTTTCTGTTTTTAAAGCCCTGTTATATTTCCCCTCAATTTTTTTCACCTGTTTTGAACCACGGTTGATATTATCAGAATAAAAGGTGACCGTTTCCATGTTCCCCTGTTTCAGGTTTTTCTCCATCTCTTTTACAGCATCACCTTTTGGCACCGAGACATCCCATCGGTCACCTTGTCCGCCATTTGCTCCCATTGCACGTTCCTGCAGATCTCTCACCATTGCTTCCCGGACGGATATGGTTCTGCTCCGGGTTTTCTGGCTTACAGACCTGGCTGCCGTTTCCTGTGCTTTCCCTAAAATCTGAGTCTGTTTCTTAAATGAATAAGAATTCCATTGTTTCCGCTGTTCAGGGGTCAGTACTTTGAGCTGTTGGCGGATATCCTTTGACCGGACGGCATTTTTAACCGCACGGATGCCGCTCTTAGCTCCCCTCTCCGATGCATGTATGGTTTTCTTCATGGCTTCTTTCGTATAATGCCCGGCGGCACTGCCACGGATGACCATGTTTAATTTAGTATCCCTGGTTTCAATTTCTCTATCGGTATTTATTTTCCTTATTTCCATACGGTGTCCACCTGCTTATCATGCATTTATTCCAAGTGACTGGATCTGCGATTCAAAAGGCATCTCTGCCATTTCTTTTTTCAGGTTTTTTAACTTATACTTTCTTGCTTCCTGCTTTTCATGAAAATCCGTATTAAACAAGTCATATATAAGAGTCCCTTTTGCTATTTCATTTTCTTTAGGGATCCACCTGTTATCACCAAATTTAATCAGACCGTTCCCGGCCTTTGTATCCCTGACATATTCAGCCAGGTTCTCATTCAGACCTAACACTTGCTGCATGACAGCTGCTTCATTCGGTGCCATCGGAAGCAGGGAGATATACTCACTGTTGCATAGCATGGTTTCAATTTCTGCGGTTTTCAGCAGGTCTGCCATGTTCTGTGTTGCACCGGTACAGATACCTCCAAGTTTCCTTACTTCTTTCCATATCTTTTGCAGGTATTGTATGGTGAATGAACGTCTTGTCATGTTGTGGAATTCATCAATATATAGCCAGGTCGCTATGCCCCTCTTATAATTTGTCGCTATCCTGTCACGTATGCTTTCCAGCATGACCAACTGGCCGACCGGGGCAAGGTCACCGCCAAGGTCATTCAGACCATACACAATGAACCGGTTTTTCGTATTCACATTGGTCGGCTTTGAGAAAATATTCAAAGCCCCTTTTACAAAAAGCTCGAATCCCAGTTTCAAATCCTTTGCCTCCGGTTCTTCCTGTCTCTGCACTAATTCATAAAAGTCGTCCATGGTTGGTGATTTCACTTTTTTCTTATGTTCCATATCCGAGAGTGCTTTACTTAGCAGCTGCCCGACACATCGGCCCACGATTGATTTTTGCCCCATGGTAATTTCCTTTGTCAATATTTCCCCGGCGATGCCTAACATCAACTCTGTCTTGTCTGCAACAAAAGCTGGCTTTGATTCAAAATTCTGGTATGTATCCAGATCCAGTGGGTTAATATGGTTTTTAGATGCCGAACTGATATCTATGAATTGACCTTTTAATGCTTTTGCGACTTCTTTATATTCATTCTGCGGGTCAATCACGATGACATCATCCTTTGTCTTAAGGACCACCTGGCACATTTCATCTTTCGCGGTATAACCTTTGCCGCCTCCTGTTGTCCCCAATACAAACCCATGCGGATTTTTCAGCTTTTTACGATCTCCCACAAGGATATTCTTGCTCACTTGATTAATTCCATAGAAAATACCATCCTTATCGTGAAGCTCCATCACGTTAAACGGTGAAAAAGCACATAATGACTGCGTCAGGATCGGGCGGCTGGCATCACACAGGCGCGCCCCGGTAGGCAGGGCAGTATTTAAGGCGTTCATCTGGTTCCACATGGCCGGTTCCAGCCTTACCCTACGGTTTTCGGCTTTTGAGCAGATGGAAAGCACATGGTTTTCTAATTCCTCCATAGAATTACCTATTACGACCACATACAATGCCATGTAGAACATCTTTTCATCATTTTCATTCATAATGTCGAGGTAGCCTTCAATTTCTTCCTTTTGCTTCCTTGTTTCATAAGGGATATCTGCGGAATAGGCTCTGGCTTTATTCCTTTGCTCCTGCTGTTTATCAATCGTCCTGCCATTTGCCATATAATAGTCCATGACGCATTTCATGGCTACATCCTGTGGGATAGGGGCGGCATCAATGGTGACAATTGAGTTGAAATCTCCACTGGCAATAAAATTTATAAAATCATCATCTAACCCAGTGGGAAGCTCCATTGAAGACATAACCCTTACATATCTCTCATCATACACCATGGTCTTGCCATCAAATTTTCCGTACTTGTCAGTGTAATGACGGATGGAAAGGTTGCAGATATCATTTTTCCAGTCTGCCCCCTTCTTAACCGCGCTCTTTAGATCAAAATTAAATTCCTCTTCCCTGCCAAGCTGATAAAATGAGTGCAGATACCTTAACCTTTCGGCTGCATCCAGAGGGATCAGCCCGCTGCCAAGACGGCTGAAATTCAGCATCAGGTTCGATTCAATCGTCCTGAAATAATCCCTTGCCTGATCAAATGACTGGCAATCACAGCTTAAAACAAAAAGCTTGACCTGTTCTATGCCATTCCTACCCTGTTTTATGCTGTTCATGAAGCGTTCGTTAAAGCTGTCAACAAGCTCTTTAAAGTCTCCATCACTGTTACGGATAAAAATCTCTTTCCTCAGCTGTTCCATGTTCCGGTTATTGTTCATAATGCATTCTTTCCATGACACATTTAATGAATTAAAAATCTGGACCAGTTTCTTTATAAATGATTCCTGTTCATCCTCTGTTTTTGTAGAGTAATTGGTATCCAGCAGGAGATAGAGTTTGTCAAAGCGTTTATTCTCAGAGTCTTTCTTTTTTTCCAATAAAAAAATCCCGTCTTCCGCTATCTGGTAAACCGGGATCGTCTGCTGCAGCGTCTTCGGCGCATCATATACTGGTGCCGTTAACGCTTTGTATTTTTGCATTTCTTTACTTGCAAAACTCATTCTTCACACCACCTTTCTGCTTCCTTCACCATATCGGCAGGAGCTGTTTCAAATAAAACCTTTTCTTTTTTATCTTTCTTTTTCTTCTTTACCGGCTCCTGTCCCTTTATAACAGGTGAGCACACACTTTTCTCCGATTGATATAGAAACAGCGGTGCTTCCATTACCTTTCTCCTGCAATGTAAGTATTGCAGTATGGTCATACCATGTATTTTCATAAACCCCATTAACGCACACGGCAGCGCAAACAGGATTGCAACGTAAATGGAAACCATCTGCGGCAATCCAATGATTACATTTGCAATAAAAAAAGAGCCTGCGCCCAATATTACAGTCACCACGGAAAATACAGTCTGACGGAATGTTAAACCCTTCCAAAAGTCATCTTTATATTCTTCAATGTTCTTATTAATTCGTATAATCAATATTTCTGCCCTCCTCACCAATTTTATAATCCAAGGGACTTCCGGATAATCCCTTCTGCACCCTTTACACAGGATACAGCCGTCACCATAGGCAGGCATATCTCACAGATTGCCAATACTGTCCCTGTCCATCCGTCGCTGCTGTTGAAAAAAGTATTCCCGTTAAAAAGCTTAAACGCAATGACCAATGTCAGGGCGATGACCACCACTTCCAGGCAGTACCCCATAAATGTCTTGATCCATGATACACCGCTCTGTGACAGCCCATGCCCGCCTGCAAAACTGGCTAAAGCCACCGGCGCAAACGGTATACAGAGGAATAATTTAAAGAATCGTGAAAGCACACTAAGCAGGATTGTCACCCCACATACCCCGATCACCGCCATTCCTATGAACCCACCAACCAGGCAGAGAAATCCAGTGCTTATGTATTCACCTCCGCTGATCCCTTCCATGAGCTGGTCGAAAACACCAGCTGTCTGGTAATTTGTTGTGATGCTTGCCCCAACCTGGCCGGCCAGCAGCGCTGCCAATTGCATAATCTCCGTGATTAATGTCAGTCCGTTTGATAACAGGGTCGATGTTAATATCAACCGGATAAAAAACTTGAACATATTTTCTAACGTAAAATTATTCCGTATATCTATTTCCTCTTTCACCCACCCGATTGCAAAGTACAAAACGGTAAGTGATACCCCGATCCCAAGGAACACGTTGTACATGCTTTTCACAAATCCCCATGCACCCATGCTGGTCGGGTCTGCTGTACAGTATCCAATTACAAGGTTGGAGCATTCTTTCCACACGCCAACCCCGGCACCCAGGCAGCTTTCACCGGCTGATTTCAGCCCATTGCCAATAGATTCACAGATTCCATCAAACCATGCCATTTTCCTGCCTCCTTTCGTTTATTTTCTATAATTTAAGTATGAAAATGGTCTATCACTTCAAGCAAAGTCTGACACATGGCTCTTCTCCAATACCCAAGGCAAAAGGAACGGGTCTATCACCCCGTCTAAATCCTGCATGGTAATCAATGCTTCCACATTTTGTGTTGTTAATTTATCCAATATACGGAAAAATTCCATCTGCTCTTCCTGTTTCACCAACTGCCCAAAACCTTCAACAATCAAATACGACTTCATATGGCCTTGCTTACTGGTTTCCGTTTCCTTGACCATGTTAAGGTATTCTAAAGCCGGGGTATATTCAAATCCTGTATAGACAGCTAACGCATGTTTCTTCACGCCATCTTTACTGGCATATTGAATTAAATCGTCATATTCATCGTAACAATCAAAAACATAAACCCTCTTTCCTTCATCTAAAGCAATTTCAGCTCTTTTTTTTGCTTCTGCTGTTTTTCCTGACCTTGTTTTTCCTTTCAAGATTACAAGATTGCTTTTATTCAATCCGCCCATTTTTTTCTTCCCTTCCCATTATTTTAAGAGACCAATAATTACCCCGGCACTGCAGCACAATATCCCGGCAACTACTTTCTTTAATGCCTGCGTCTGCTGTGACGAATCATGGTGCTGGTATGCTGTTGCAAACTCAAACACACCCCATGCCAGGATGATTGCCCCGGCTGCACCGATAATACCTACCACAAGGTCATAAAGGGAATTAATCTTAGTCGTAATCGCACCACTAGCATAAACAGGCTGGGAATATGAAAATATCCCTATGATACTTGATACTGCAAATTTTACCCTGGAGAATTTTGGCGAGGATTCATGTGAACATTCCCCCTTGCCGGTGATTTCTTGCAAAGCCTCTTTTAAGTCCCTTCCTTTCCCAATAATTTTCTTACATGATTTATAAATAAAATGCTTCATTGTCGTTCTTCCTTTCCCAATCAAAAAAGGATGCATCCAGTCGATACACCCTTTTCATTATAATTTTTTTATTATCTACATTACCTATTCATATTCATAACTTATTTTCCAATAACCGGTATCACCTATCGAACGAGTTATCAATTGTTCAGCTATTACGGTTCTTTTAGTATTTACCCGATAAGAACCACATTCTACT
>Ga0153996_1001143_pt1 | contig 10973 bp, 10 predicted proteins | sample TSNC080MetaG_FD_104728 | JGI IMG/M metagenome (GOLD analysis project Ga0153996, IMG submission 104728) | Attine ant fungus gardens microbial communities from North Carolina, USA - TSNC080 MetaG | ecosystem: Host-associated > Fungi > Mycelium > Unclassified | place: USA: North Carolina, Lumber... | reverse complement strand
CTTCCGCATTGTTTTATTTATTTGATAGAAAATCTGGTGAATAGATACCAAACAGAAAAGTGGTGCTGGAACTAATGTTCCAGCACCAACTTTGTCTACAGTCTGAAACTGCTAATTATTTAGCAGTTTCTTTTCTGACCTGACACTTGCATCAGTAGTCCTTTTATAAGCGGTTCTTTTAATAAAAGCAAGATCAGAAAGAATGCCGCAAAGCTTAAAATTGCGGCAGCACCGAATACAACAATATCATCTGCAATAAAGTTCAGCTTGACTGCCAATGACACTGCAAGGCATACCACCGTTCCAAGACCCAGGCGCGCGACAGCCTTCCTCTCCTGAAACAGGCGATAGTCAGGCAAATGCCGCCTGAGGCTTTGCTTAAAAAAGACGGCAGAAATGATCGCCGAGATGACTGTTCCGGCTGCTACCCCGTTTACACCGATTATCAGGGCCAGCCCCATGCTGACGCCAATATTTATTCCGATCGCTATTATGCCATTTCTCATTGCTGCAACAGTATCGTCAAATGCATAGTGGACATGAGTATATATATTCTGAATCATAGCCGGAATAAAACTGATTGCATATATGCCCAGTAATTCTGCGGTAGTCTGTACATTTTGTCCGCGGAAATTCCCCCGCGCAAATACGATGCTGACAATTTCTCCGGCAAATACCACCGTCAAAATAGTCGTAGGTATCAATAAGAAGGTAAGCATTGATACTGCTTTTCTTATTTTCTCTCCCATTTGCTCCAGTTTTTTTTGTGTACATAAAGTCACAAAGTCAGTGAGAAGAACTGTACACATATTTTTTATAAAAATTGTAATGACAAAATAGTAAAGCATCTGAGCATATGTCAGGCAGGATATCACACCGGTTCCCTGTGTTGAGGCAAGCACTTTGTCGATCATCAGCGCTATCTTCGTAATTCCAGTGCTGATCATCAGTGGAACAAGACCACGGGATATTATCTTGATATCATCACTTATTTTTGGACGCTGAAATTTTACCGTTCCATATCGGCGGGCACCTAAAAACAGAACCAGGCAGTATAACATCATACTGATATCATATCCAATAGTAATTGCATCGGCATTATCGCTGCTTCCTGAAAATAGTAATACACAGACAATCCCGACACTGCTGATAAAAAAGCTCTCCAAACTTATCATAACGAACTGCTTATGTTGCCGCAGAATTGCCTGGTAAATGGTAAATACAGCATAAATTACAGGGGTAATTGCCAAAAGCCTGATACAGCGTGCAAGCACAACGCGCTGCTCCAAGGTAAATCCCGGAGCCAATATGACTGCGATAATATTGGAACCCAGTAATAAGCATACCCCCAAAACCAGCATGATGGGTACCACGATAGACATTACGTTTGAAAGCATCCTCAGCGCTGACTTTTCGTCCTGAGCTGCCTGTATTGCCGCATATCGGCTGATCAGTACTATCACAAGTGTCTCAAAAATCGTCGCCGTAATAAATGTATAAAACTCAGTGGCGGAAAAATAGCTGTCAGTCACTATGTTCGCGCCCATCTTCGCTGCAATAACAGCCTGATAAACAAATGCAAGCAGTTTGGTAATAGTTGTAGTGCCGACCAATAATATAAATGATTGGCTTACACTGTTGGCTTTATGTCTCTGCATTACTGATCCTCCTTGCCTCTGCTGCTGACCTGTACGTCTCTGGTTTAGGAAGCTGCATGATTGGTACAAATATAAAAAGCAGAGCCAGCTCAAAGCTTGCAAGTCCAAATTCAAATACAACCAGCGTTTCAAATATCCCAAAGACTAAATAGGAAATAACTACACTGAAACACAAATCCGCCAGCAGCCGTTGGTGCTTTCCCAACTTTCTGATGACAGTCAGAGATTTGCCAAAAATATAAATGTATGCGATACATTTTGATATACCACCGGTGGTAAAAATATTGATATATATGTTGTGACTGTCCTTTGCGCTTCTATAATTCAATTCGCCAAACCCCATTCCAAACAGATAAAATATGATATTATTATCAAAATTCTCGATAATATCGGCCCATATATCTGTTCTTCCAGCAGAGCCTGCATCCTCACGTAATATTTTTGAGACGATGAAATCCTGGAAAGTACCGCTAAACATAAATAGAATAACAGCGGCGGCTATTATCACTGTCAATGTTTTCCTTATGTTGCTGTCAATATTCCGAAAGTTGTTGTAATGGCCTGCAGTGAGTCTCTTTATGACAAAAACAAAGAGAAATACAGCAAACATTAGGATGGCAGCGCGGCTTAATGCCAAAACCAGAACAATGGCTGTCCCTCCCCACAGGAGCAGCAGCAGCAATTTCTTTTTCTCGACATAAAACAGATAAAACCCAGCCATTATACCTATGCAGCAAAAGATCCCCAGATTGTTTTTAGTGGGAAATATACCATTGAGAGCAACCTCATAAGAGTTGGCATCGGTGGCAAATCGAGATAAGGTATTGATGTTAGTCAGGAGCGTGAAAATTGCAACGATTGCTGTCGTATAAAATAAAATCTTAAAAATTGCAGTTATATCTTTTTCTGCCAGACACTCATTTGCTAAAATACCTGTTATGATAAAATAACACGGCAAAGACAAAATATTGGCGTTTTGCCCCAGAGATTTCATATTATCAAAGATATGTTCGCCATAAACAATAATCGCCGGTATATGAATCGCAACAGCCATAATTGCAGCTGTGGCTGCTTCCCTGGTCGTGAACCTGCTGAAACGAAAAAGCAGTATTGTAAAGATCACCAGCGCAGAGATATTTCCCAGCCACAATGTTGTAACCACATCAACGACCGTAAAATAATTTGATGCTGCCATGACTGCAAGAAGCATAAAAAAATATCCGACGAGAAGATTTCGCAGGTATTGACTGTCTTTGGATACGCTGTAAAGATTTTGCGGTGACATCATTTGTTATCTCCTTTCACCCGTTGATCTCCATTACCTTATATAGTGTTCTTCTGTAATACTGCTTCATAATTAGCCGGAACATTGATTTATTCAAGCAATAACACAGCCAGGATGCTCTTTTTGACCCCGGTATCAAACTCTTCTGGGGATACATATATATATCCCGGATCTTAGCCGCAATGTCTGTCACCGTCTCTTGATACTCCTGTTCGACATCCCATACATAAATCCGGGCAAGGGTGCCAATATAATATTTAAACTGGAATGCCAGGGCATGAGGCAGCAATTGCGGACAGGAATCACAAATCCTGTCGACAACCATTTCAGCACAGCGTAAAGAATCCAGATGATTTGGGTTAAACTTTGTAATTCTGGCGCTGCCGCGGCGCTGCACATAGTGATAGAATCTATTATCTATCGATACGACCGTGCAGGGATTTAGCAGCACCTCAAAAAGATAAACGGCATCTTCACCGATAACAAGATCAGGAAACAATTGCAGCGCAGCGCTCCGAGTATACAGTTTATTACAGACACAGGTAAGTTCTTTGCTCTGCAAATAGGTCAGCAGCAGATCATAGTTACTGCAAACTGCCGGATTTTCTTGATTGTTTAGGGAAACCGCTGCTGGCCGGCCTTCACTTTCATACACCAATCCGCAATTAGCTATGGATGCATTGTTATTCAACAGGTATCTCAGTAATACTTCATACATACCCGGCTCCAGATAATCATCCCCATCTACAAAGCCTATGTATTGACCGCGAGCCTTTCTTAAGCCTAAATTACGCGCAGCTCCGGTACCATTATTTTCTTGATACCAGAGCTGCACGCGGCTGTCAGTGTCTGCGTACCCTCTGCAAATCTCATTGGTCTCGTCGGTAGAGCCATCGTCGATTATAACAGCTTCAATATTTCTATATGTTTGCTGCAGTACGCTATTAAGGCATTTCTTAATATGTTTTTCCACATTATAAGCTGGAATAATGACGCTGATCAAAGGTTCCAATATGTCCGTCCTCCCTATCGTGCAGACGCAATTTACATCATCGCTTTCATCTTATCTACAATTGCCCCGTAGGTTTCCCTGCGGTTAAATTTGCTTTTTCCTAAGTGAAGTGCATTCTCATGCATCACGGCTCTTAACTCTTTATCCGAATAAAGCCTTTCAATCGCATCAGCTACCGCTGCCGCATCCCCCGGCGGGCAATTTATACCAGCCTTATATTTGTCCAGAAGCCGCCGGTATTCTTCGCTCGGCAGGGTATTTACAACCGGAGCACCGGCAACTGCATAATCGGCAACTTTATTAATGATAGAACCGACCGATTTAGCGGCAATGGGATTCACTGCTGCTTCAGACAGGGACAATATCTTCATCATCCGGCCATATTCTGTCTGGCCGTGAAAGACAGCAGAAACCCTTTTGCGTTTTGCTGCCACTTGAAATTTATTCTTGAGGCCGCCGTTTCCGCATACCTGAAATACAATATTGGATATTCCCCGTTTCTTTAATATCACAAGTGCATCTATGACGAGTTCGATATCATAGCTGTGCCCCAGAAAACCAACATAGGTAATCCAGAATTCACCTGCCGGCTTCTCTATTACATGGGGCTCCATCATTTTCCCGGCATAATCAATATCTGAACCGATATATACACTAAGCCCCTCCTTACACCTATGATTTACAGACATTGCACGCCTGACAAAAGTATCCGATACGGCTACAATTTGATCTGCTCTGGAGTAAGCCTGATTTGCCATGCGCATCATCGGCGCAAACAGCAGGTCAGACACCAAAGGTATATCCACAACCAGCCGAAATGTTTCCGGCCACAAATCCTGAACATCAAGCATCAAAGGTATGGAATGCTTTCTGGCGTATTTAGACACGGCCGCTGCCACGTCTAAAGAAGGGATTACCAGATAAATCAAATCAGGGAGCTTTCTCTGCTTTAGGTAATAAATTACACTGCGGGCAAATTCTCTGGAACTTTTTATCCGCTTCAGGCTGATATTTTTTTTATATCCGCTCTCGTACATCAATTTTACAGAAAATGGTAAGTCAAACTCTACACTCTCCTTGATACGCTGCTTTTTTGAAGTATGATAGAAGGTCGAGGTAACCACTTCCAGCTTTATGCTCTTTTCCTCAGCGATCATTTCAGCCAGAGTTCGATAGCGGCTGCTGCTCCTTTCCTGCTCGAAATGATAATAGTTGGTTATTAACATGACATCTTTCACAAAAGGCCACCCCCTTATCTTCTATTGTTTTTCAATAATATGACGGACAGAAATACCGATATTTTCCTTATTCTTATCAAAGTAATCCCGATGTGCCGCCGCCTCTCTTTCTAACTCCCGTATCCTGCGTACACCGTCTACAAAGGTACCGCTGATCATCCCCATATGCTTAATGCGTCCCACGTCACAAAAGCTGCGGGAGAGAATTGCACACGTAGAGCCGAGCCGATAGTGTTCGATAATGATCTTTTCAGCGGGGAGCATGCCTTTATTCAGCGACGCAATGCCGCCGAATCCGTAAGGTAAGCCCTTTTTCTTAAATTTATAACAGAGCTCTTCCACCGTTCCGTCTGTAAGAAGTTCAAACATAAACTTCTTTCCATAACCCAGACTCAGATCATTTAAACCCACGAAGATTTCATCTATCCCATCGATACGGAGTATTTCATCCACACATTCCACCGCCTCGGGCGTTTCCAGAAGCAGCATCGTTTTGACCCGCCCTCCCGTTAACCGGATAAAGGTACTGACTTCGGCGGCTGTTTTAAAAAAAGGCAGCATCAGGATATCAGCACCATTTTCGACTGCCCCGTCAATTTCTTTTTTACTGGAAACATAATGGTCACTCCTATTGTGAATCGGATTAATACGGACGAGCAGCTCTGCCTCTTCAATCGCATCACGAATTTTACCGATATCCTCAACTGTGTGATGCGATTGGACGGTATCCATACCGCCCTGCCGCTTATCTTTTCCGATATATTCCATATCTACGAAAATTCTGTCCACACCGGCACTTTCAGCAATCTGAGCCACCTCGGGTACATTTGTTATATACATCAATTTTAACGGCATCGCTCCCACCTCACTTATGTTTATCTGCCGACAGTACATTCTTGTGGGATAGAACAACATATAATGTGCGAAAAAATATCCGTACGTCCAATGCAAATGAAATATGTTCAGAATACCAAATATTGATTGCAATTCTCTTTTCCCACGCAACAGCATTGCGTCCGCTCGTCTGGGCAAGACCGGTTATCCCCGGGCGGACATTAAAAATCTTCTTTTGATGATCCGAATAATCCGCATAGGGCCACGGATGATATGTGAGGGGCGGACGGGGCCCGATCAGGCTCATTGTCCCAGCCACTACGCAGAATAACTGCGGCAGCTCATCCAGGCTATATTTCCTGAGTATGTACCCCATCTTAGTTACCCGGCCATCTCCTTTGCAGGAGTAGACTCCCCCGGCCATCTGCTCCGCTCCGACGCACATCGTCCGGAACTTATACACAGTGAAAGGGCTGCCGCCCATCCCCAAGCGGGTTTGTTTGAAAATTACCGGCCCCGGTGAATCTATTTTGATCATAACTGAAATTAAAACCATAACCGGAGATAATATTAACAGCCCTGTGAGAGCGATTAAAAAACCGACTGCACGTTTTATATATTTTGAATACATTTGAATTTATCACCTTTTACATCATCTTTAGCATCTGAAACATCTGGATTCTATCCCTGCCTGCTTTACTGAGGCCTTCTTCACCGGTAACAAACCGACGTGAGGCATCTCCTCTGAAAAGACCTGTCAGTCCGCGGATAAATACTCTGTGAACCCATGCCGAAGGAAAGAGCCAAGGTTTATGCTGCAGATACGGATAGCGCTTTATTAGTTGCTGCCGTGATGGAAAAAACTCGTAACAAAACTCACCAAGCATCCATCGGCACATATAATAATTATAATAGGACGACTTTTGACCTTTCAGCAGCTTTCGGCGATTATACTCATGCCAGCCGTCCTCCCGGGCACGTTTATCATTTTTTCCCAGCCAGCCGCCAACTTCTAAATCGGTCATCAGCATATCAACCGCCCGTTCATCATAAGTGCAGATCCCCGGAAAATCATCCGTCTCAAAGTGCATATATGTTATCGCTGCCGTAAGGATACAGTTGATCAAACCACTATATTTAAGCCGGCTCAACGTCCGCCAAAAACGTCCTGTGTCAATCAGCCTCTGATTCGTCTTGAAGTATACTGCTATATCCATGATCATGCTCAGACTCAGGCCGCTCGTTATGAAATGTTTTGCCATATGCATGGCCAGATAAATCATGTGATCCGTATGGCCCAGTGTGCGGCAATAGACCATGTCAATCCTGAGCCGTATAAACGGCTCTTGTATCAGCTGATATCTATTGACCTTATCAAACCACACATCCTCCACTATTTTGTCAAATAGTCTGACGTGGAGCTCTATCATTCCCATGTCGGGATGGATACAGACCGAATGGTGACCGTTTTTACCACGACCCCTGATTGCGAATCCCCGTCCGGCCAGAAAGCTGCATGCCCGGTGTTCATCCGCCGGATTAATCAAAATATCGGTATCAGCGGAAACCCGGCATTCTGGGGCAAAGTAATAATCCGCTACCGCATATCCCTTTATCAGCACATAATGAATACCTGCTTTTTCCATATCCCCGAGCAGCTCGCTTACCCTGTATCTTCTGATATAATTTCTTACGGCGAGGATCTTTAAGTCGGCAGTAACCCGCCCGCAAAGATCAGCCGGACAGCCTAAACCGGCAAAGTGATTTACGGCAAAGCCAATCAGCGGAAGAATATTTTGTTTTTCAGCAATCTTGATTAACCTGTGCCAATCAGGTGGCTTATCTGGTTTACAGGCATTATTGCCGGTTGCTGCAGCAGAGAGCAGATGTATCAGGTACTTAAACTCATCGGTCATCATCTTACCCCGCCATAACCTTCTCCGGATTGTGAAAGCCTGGTATATACTGCCTCATCAAATCTAATACCATCTGATTATCAGTCAGTTCCACAGCCGAGCGCAGCTTATATAACTGTCCTTCCAATGTATACATCGACAGATTCAGATTATTGCGTTCAATAAATATCTTAGAGTCAGTTGTAGCGATATGTTCTTCATCGTTTACCAGCAGCTCCTCGTAAAGCTTTTCTCCGGGACGAAGGCCGACCTCGGTGATCGGGATATCGCGATAAGGCTCATATCCGGAGAGACGGATAAGATTCTCTGCAAGTTCGATAATCTTAACCGGTTCTCCCATGTCCAAAATGAAGGTCTCAGAGCATCTAGCCATAGCTGCCGCCCGGATAACCAGGCCGGTCGCTTCCGGTATGGTCATAAAATAACGGGTCATACGCCTGTCCGTAATCGTCACCGGACCTCCGCGGGCAATCTGCATTTGAAAAATCGGAATCACCGATCCATGTGAACCCAGTACATTCCCAAACCGCACTGACACAAAGTCGGTTTGGTTGCCGATCTTCTTGGCAAATGCACACATCATATCCTCGCAGTAACGCTTGGTTGCCCCCATGATGTTCGTAGGGTTGACCGCCTTGTCGGTAGAAATTAACACAAACTTCCGGCACTTTGCATTATGGGCCGCCCTGAGCAGATTATAGGTACCAAAGATATTATTCTTGACCGCTTCACAAGGACAGTGTTCCATCAGCGGCACGTGCTTATGAGCTGCCGCGTGAAAGACTATCTCCGGTCTGTATTTCGCATAAAGATGATCGACGCACCGCGCATCTGCCATAGAGCCGACTTCTATGATCAGTTGATTTTTATTTCTGAGAACCGGACGCAGTTCCTGAAATAAAACGTAAGAATCGTTTTCATTCATATCAAACACAATTAATTTCTTTACCCCGGCCATGATCAGCTGACGGACGATTCCCGAACCGATAGAGCCACCGCCGCCGGTCACCAGAATTGTTCTGTTGCAGATCAACTTATCCAGCTCATTCTGGCTGAACTGAACAGACGAGCGGCCGAGTAAGTCTTCAACATTTACCTCGCGGATCGGCCATTCCCGTTTGCTTGTTTCATCAAACATTATTTTCATAGCTTTTAACCTCCCTCATCCACTTTTTCATCTTTAACCCATTCAAGACAAAACCCAGAATTTTTGTTTTTGAGTATTCCAATTGTTCTAAAGCACGGGCAACTGATTCCTTATCGGAGACATCGGCACGCACTACGAGAAGTACACCGTTCACATATGGAGCCAGTATGGAAGCATCTGTTACCAAATTTACCGGTGAAGTATCGATGATAACGAAATCGTAAATTTCTTTTAACCTGTCAAATATTTTCTGCATTCCCGGTGATCCAAGCAATTCCGAAGGATTAGAAGGAACATCACCGGCAAGAATAACCTCCAGTCCCGGCACGCCAGACGGCGCAATGCAATCTGACAGCATATCCGGGTTAAGCAGCAGAAGACTTAAACCCTTTTTGTACTTTAAATCAAGAAGTTTGCCGAGTATCGGCCTGCGAAGATTACATTCCATAAGCAGCACGCGATTGCCGGCACAGGCAAATGAGGCCGCCAGATTAATCGCCGTGATGCTCTTTCTCTCGTTTTTATGCGCCGAAGCAAGCATAATTAATTTTCCCCCTTCCTCATCGTCAAGTGAGTAGGTTACATTTGTCCGCAGAACTTTATATGCCTCTTGTATGTATTGACTATTGTCCATCTGTATTCTCTTCTCCCGTTCCTGAACTCTTTTTGCGTCCTATTTTGGATTCTGGAATGCGCGAGAGAACCGGCAGACCAAATAACTGTTCCAAATCATTTTCATCTTTAACCCGATTGTCCGTCAAATATCGGAGGGTGAGCCAGACAACCACCAGTGCGCCTCCCGCAGCACCCCCGAGAACCGCGTTCTGATTGCTGCTCGGATAATAGCTTGTGCTCGGGTACTCCGGATAGTTAATGACTTTTGAAGAACTTCCCTCCACTATTTTTTCAAGTTCACCCGGGGCAACCTCTGCAATAGCATTGCATATCGCGACCACCTCAGCAGGATCTCTTCCGGTAATTGTTACTTGAAATATCTCTGTTTCATTTACCCGCTGCAAGTCCATAACGCTTCTAATCTGCCATGCATAATAATCCGGCCCCAGAACCTCTGCTACTTTTTCGAGAATTGGATTACTGGTTATGATGGTCATGTAGGTACTGACCAATTGTTTAGATGCATTTATATTACCATCGGGAATTAATTCTACCGCTTCCTCGCTATTACCATTATTGACGTACATGGTCGTACTGGTCCGGTACAGCGGAGTTACATAATTTTCGGTATAGAACCAGGCTGCCGCTGCAGTCAAAGCAGTACAAAATACAATCAGCCACCACTTTTTTACGTATGCCTTCAATAGTTTTATGATATCCAGCTTCTGTCTGTAAACGTTTTCTCTCATAGTTCTAACAAGGCACGCCCTTTCTCCATTTTTGATGTCAGCTCGATATTCTGATCTGCATATTCACCGGCCGCACGCCGATGGGTGACGACCAGACAGGTTTGTCCGCCTCCGGAGTCTTGAAGCCTGCTCAATATCGCCCTCTCCGTCACCTCGTCAAGCGCAGATGTGGCTTCATCTAAGATCAGGACCGGGGCGGGACGTATCATCGCTCTGGCGATTGCAATACGCTGCGCCTGCCCTTCTGACAGACCATGCCCTTTTTCACCAAGACCGGTTGCCAGGCCAAAGGGAAGCTTCTTCACAAAGTCCCAGGCACATGCCTTCTTAAGTGCCTCTATCATCTGTTCTTCGGTAGCATCAGCACAACCAATTCTAAGATTATCCGCAACCGTTCCATTGAGAAGCGTGTTACCCTGCGGAACATAGCTGATGCACTTTCGCGTCGCGGGGGAGCAGCAGAACTTATCACCCTGGGTATTGTAATAATATACCTGCCCTTTGTCCGGAGAAATAAAT
>Ga0153996_1001140_pt1 | contig 10979 bp, 13 predicted proteins | sample TSNC080MetaG_FD_104728 | JGI IMG/M metagenome (GOLD analysis project Ga0153996, IMG submission 104728) | Attine ant fungus gardens microbial communities from North Carolina, USA - TSNC080 MetaG | ecosystem: Host-associated > Fungi > Mycelium > Unclassified | place: USA: North Carolina, Lumber... | reverse complement strand
TTGAGTCTCTCTTCGAGGGAAGTTTTATAGAGTTTTCATAAAGCAAACACAAAAGAAAACCTCAAATCACTCAAATAGCCTTTCAGCTCTAGAGCAACAGAGGGAGAGATGATGGGGGGGAAAAAGTCGTCTTTCTCTCTGTGCCCTAGAGTATTTTATTAGGATTACAAAGCAATGATATAACAAAAGAAAAGAAACAAAGAAAACTTCCAAATTCCCAAAGATAGTAAGAGTGAAATGATGAGATGGTACCTCTCCCGATCACTTGGCTACTACTCCCCACTCCTCTAATCCTACTCCGGGGGTTCTTCTCTAAACAGTGGATGGCTCTCGAGCCTTTTGCTGGGCTGTAGAGAGAGGCAGCGATCTCAAGTCGTCTTGCTTTCAAGCACATTGTCTTCATCAAACACCTCTTCTTCTATCTCTCTATCTGGCCTCTCTTCCTGACCTCTCTAGTCCTTCTACTACTTTTCTATACCTCATCACATCTTCGAGCCTCAGTCTCCTTCTGTTAGGTTTGCGATGCACCTCTCGAAAGGACTCGTCTTGCTAGTTCTTGCTATAATTAGCCATCAGCAATGATGGCCCTGCTCTGATGGTAACCTAAACATTATAAATAAGTGACTGCTGCCAAGATATGATGTCATCCTTATAAAAAACAATCTTTTAAGGTCCTTTCTACTTTTAAGAGCACTCTAGAGGGGAGTTCTGTTATAAATCTGTTATGAAATTCTCTGGACAATCTCTATGAGGTTTCTGTAGTGGTGGTCACAGCCACTACTCTGTTACTCAAGTGGTGTACTCGAGTCCACAACTGGGTGTCTAGGAAATATCTCTGGGAGGCCAAACTCATCTCTTGAGCTAGTTATTCTCGTGATTATGGTGAAAAATATCACTTTTATTACCTAAATGGCTGTCCAGCGTGACACTGGAATAAAGCCAACTGCTCTTTGTTCAGCGATTAACAAAAAAAACTTAATAGAGTTTCCATTAGATTTTCTATACTACTTATACAACTACTACATGGTCTGTGCATTACTTTCCCATGCCTATCATGTGACCTATCATGTGATGTCATGTGATGTGACGCTGTGACTCCCTGTCATGTGACTGTAACTATGTGATACTTGTGATATGATACTTTTTTACACTCCCTTCTGTGTAATAAGTCCAAGATAAAAGAAAAAGAAAAGAAAAATAGAAATAAATAATAACTTAGCTGTTTTGCCAAGTCATAACATCCATTGTCAAAAAACAAAAGGGAAAAAGTCCAAAAGTTTGTAGAAGATCAATTAAGGAAAGGGTATATTAGACTCTCAAAATTACCTCAAACATCGCCAGTATTTTTCATAGACAAAAAGGATGGTAGCAAGAGGATGGTGATAGACTACTGTAACCTGAATGACCAGACAATAAAGAACAATTACCTACTTCCATTAATCACAGAGTTAATTGACAACATGGGAAGCAAGAAAGTGTTCACCAAGATAGATCTCAGGTAGAGGTTCAATAATATGAGGATAAAGAAAGGAGATGAGTGGAAGAGAATGTTCGCAATGCATATAGGATCCTTTGAGCCAACAGTAATATTCTTTGGGATGACAAACTTACTAGCCACATTCCAGGTAATAATAAACAAGATCTTAAGAGACTTAATAAACGAAGGCAAGGTTGCAGCGTTTGTAAATAATATATTAGTGGGAACAGAAACAAAAGAAGGACATGATGAAATTGTGGAGAAAGTGTTAAAAAGGTTGGAAGAAAATGACTTGTATGTCAAGCCAGAGAAGTGTGTATAGAAGGTAAAGAAGATCGGGTTCCTGGGAGTAGTAATAGGACTGAACGGGATAGAAATGGAGAAGAAAAAAGTAAACGGAGTATTGAGTTGGCCAGAGCCAAAGAACATAAAAGACGTTAGAAAATTTTTAGGCCTTGCAAACTACTACAGGAGGTTTATCAAAGATTTTGCTTGAGTAGCTAGGCTGATAAATATACTTACTAGAAAGGATATGAAGTGGGCATGGGGAGAAAGTCAACAGAAGGCATTCAATAAGTTAAAAGGGATCTTTACAATGAAACCAGTATTAGCGGCACCAGACTTAGACAAAGAGTTTAGGGTAGAAGCAGATGCTTTAAACTATGCAACTGGAAGAGTACTGTCCATGAAGTGCTCAAATAATTTGTGAAGGTCAGTTGCCTTTATTTCAAAGTTCTTAAGTGATACAGAAAGGAACTACAAAATTTATGACAAAGAAATGTTGGCAGTAGTCAGATGCCTAGAGGCATGGAGAAATTTCCTGGAAGGAACAATAGCTAAATTCAAGATTTGGACAGACCATAAAAATCTTGAGTATTTCATAAAAGCGCAAAAACTAAATCAAAGACAAGCAAAATGGGTACTATACCTATCTAGATTTAATTTTACATTGAAACATGTTCTGGGAAGTAAGATAGAGAAAGCAGACAGTCTGAGCAGGAGATCAGACTGGGAAATTGGAGTGGAAAAGGATAATGAGGATAAGACGTTGGTGAAACCAGAGTGGTTAGAAGTGAGAAGAATGGAAGCAGTAGAAATAATAGTAGATGGGATAGATCTACTAAAGGAAGTAAGAAAGTCAAGGGTAAAAGATGATGAGATGATAAAGGCAGTAGAAGAAATGAGCAGGGGTGAAAATGCTAAGAGATGAGGAGTAGAGAGAAGTCAACAGTGTCATGTACAAAGAAGGAAAGGTCTATGTACCAAAAGATGATAAGCTTAAAGCAGAAATCATTAGGCTACATCATAATATACCAGTAGGAGGACACAAAGGATAGTGGAAAATAGTGGAGTTGATCACTTGAAACTTTTGGTAGCCAAGAGTAACAAAGGAAGTAAAGCAATATATGGAAGGGTGCAATGCTGTTACGCCGTACAAATCTTTAGGCAAAGTAGATGACAATTTGTACCTTAATACAGAATAACCAGCTCAAGAGGAGAGCTTGGCCCCTCCCAGAGATGTTCCTTTAGATGCCCAGTCGTGGACTCGAGCATCTAGCTTGAGTAGCAGGGTAGTGGCTATGATTACTGCTACATACACCTTATAAATGCTTGCCCAGGCACCCCGTATCGGATTTCCAATGGATTTCCCTTTTAGAAGTGCTCTCAAGGATGGAGGTAAACTTAGACGGGTTAATATGACCTAAGCAACATTCTATCTTGGCGGCCAGCGGTGTTATTCATAGAAGAGTTATGATCAGAGCTGAGCCATCATCACTAATGGCTAATTATAGCAAGATCAAGGGAATCGAGTTACCATAGAGTCATGTTAGAATGGCAATGGAAGGAATCTGGAATCTAGAAGAGCAAAAGGACATAGAGGAGATAGAAGAAAAGACCAAAGAAGCTGAAGAGAGAGGTAGTAGGAAGGCTAGATGAAGATAACGTGCTTGAGGGCAAGACAACTCGAGATCACCATCTCTGTCTGCAGCCCAGCAAGAGGCTTGAGACCTGACCATTGTGCAGAGAAGAATTCTGGGGATAGGGTTAGAGGATCAGGAAGTGGCCATCCAGTGTTTAGGAAAGCACCGTCTCATCATTATGGCCTTACTATGTTTGGAAATTTGGAGGTTTTCTTTGTCTTACTTTCTTTGTTATCTCTTTGCTTTGTAATCATAATAAAATACTCTAGGGCACAGAGGGGAACTCAAGCATCATACCCCCATTATCATCCCTCTCTGTTGCTCTAGAGCTTAATAGCTATTTTGAGTAACTAAGTTTCCTATTTTTCTAAGTGCTCTATTTTACTTTCTAAAAACCCACCAAACCTCTCCCTCGACAGGAATTTGAGCCCCAATGAACTTGGGCATTTGCTTATACTAGGAGTTAATAGCTTGCTATGCGTCATTGGAGTCGGCTTCCAGTTGTATGGTCAGCTGAAGAAGAGCCCATATGATAGCACAGAAGTTCTAGGTAGTTCTACTGTATTGACGGTGAGCCAGACTACTAGACTAGGTAAGAGCAGTGGTATCACAACATGAGATAAATGTGTGTCTTAGAGATCCCAATACAGTAAGACCTATCTTGAGTGGATTCGTATAAGTACTTTATTATTATTTCTTTTGGTTATTTGAGTTCCCCCTCTTATTCTACCTTTTGCTTAAGCTCTCTTTTATATTTGATTATCTCCCCAGTTCCTACTTGTTAGTGCACAATTGTGAGACATTTAGGAGACCATTTGTATTCCCATTTGTTATTACTCTTGTTCTGTGATCAATTTCCTTTGATCCCCATCACTGTGGCTGGCAGTTTGCACTTTTTGACCCAATTCATTAGATCCCATGGTCTTTTGTTAAGTGAGGCAATTTCCTGGATTCTCTCATCAAAGAATGATTGTTTAGCTATCTTAACTGATTTTCTATAAGATTTCCAATCATATCTTTCACCTGATTGTCGATATGTAACAAGGTTTCTTTTGCAGTCTTCATTCCACCATTCTTTGGAGCATTTGGTGATATTGATATATTTAGAGTGCTTGTTCCAAAGGTCTTCTATAGCTGTAGCAAGTTTCTGTGTAATGCTCTCAAGACTATTGCTGTCTGGGATGTTAGATGTATTAGTAGTACTTATCTTCTCCTCTAGTTTCTTAATAAACTCTTTCTCTTCTTTGCTATTCTTAGTAATTGTTTGTTTCATTATGTGGATGTGTTCCTCTTTGATGGCAATTGATATAGTTAAAGGAGCATGGTCTGATAGTCTTCGTAAGTCTAGTATGATTTGGTAATTATCAAAGCCTTCATGGTTAGATCAAAGGAACATGAGATTGATGACTGAGTTTGAATCCTAAGCATTGTCTACATATTATATGGGGACAGAGTTAATGGGAATAGATAGTTCTAGGCTGAGGCTATCACTGATTTTGTGAAGAGTGTCAGCATGTATTGAGTAATGAGAATAAGATGGGTCCCAGTCACTATCACAGATATTGAAGTCACCTGTTATTATAATGACATTATTCAAGTTGACCTCAGTATCCTTCAGATGCTTTAAGGCACTTTGTTGGCTATTAGAGTAGACATTCAAGAGAAAATGCATAGAGCTATGATTGAAAAATGATATGAGGTTGATATCTCAATGATTAAAGATATCTTTTTGTATGAAAAATTGTAGTTTAGAGAGTCTAGTATTGACATATATGGCAACTCTTGGATAATCATTTTCTGTATCTGAGTTTCTAACAAATAATGTCCAGGATGGGTAATAGGGTGCTCCAATGAGATTGTCACCTTCTTGGGATAATGTGCTAGAGATTTGCCATATGTTGGACCAAGGGGGTTCTTGGATGAGGATGATGTTATAGTTCTTGTTGTTCTTGAGAATTGAATTTGTAAGTAGTTTGTTTTTTTGAACATTTTGTGAGAATATTTCTAAGGATTTTATAATCATTGTTTAACTCTGCTCACAGCTGAGCGAATTGAATTGTCTCTGATTTCTTAGAGCTCTTGGGACTTTTTTGCATGCCACTCACAGTTGAACCTATGTTTCCAGAATGGGCAGTCATAACTATTAGCTTGGTGTTCACCTTTGCAGTTAATACATTTGAACTGATGTGGGCACAGTTCACCTTTTGTAGTCTCAAGTCTAGGAGGATTAGTTTTGAAATTTGCTTTGCAGTACCAGGCTAAGTCTCTGTGGTGTTCAACTTTGTGGAAGCTATTGCATTTCTGGCATTTGGTTCTATGTAATCAACAAACAAAGGTGGTATGTTCCCATTTTCAGCAGTTTTTGCATTGGGGAACACCAAGGTTCATGTTAGTGCTGTAAATAGTAGCAATGTGTTGACCTATATTAAAGCATCTGTTGACTAGACTTTTAGCTTTGGTATCATTTTGAGAGTCCTATATATCTATCCATATGACAGCTATGTCAGATTTTGGAAAAGCTTTGATAACACAAGAGTGAGATGCTAGTGTAATATCATTAAAGAGGTAAATCCTTTTGATGACTTCTTTCACTTGGTTATGAGAGATAGGGGTACCATTGTTGGTTATATATGGAATACCCAAGATTTTCAAGTAGGATTTGGATTAGAGAAGACAAGGGGATGAGATGTCATTGGGATTGATGTTGTCAGATTCTTTGATATATTTTTCAATAATGCTCATGTTAGATGATGAAGCTATTTGGTTAGTAGTGACAATAATGCCTCTGTTGTCTGAGCAGAGGAAGTCAGCTGTGACATCAGATTTAATAGACTTGAGAAGTCTATTGATGTTGAAAATATGTTCATTAGCACATGTGATAATAATATTGGAATTGTCCTAGCTTATGGGTATAATGATTTGCTTCCTAGAAGGTCCTTTGGTAGTCATATTTAGCTTTGGGCATGATTTCTGGTTGGTGTTGTAAGCAATGTTGTGCATTTCAATAATTTTTTTTGTTGACAGTTTGGAAAAGGCCTCTTTTAACTTCAGAATAACTTCAGCATTTCCTTTTGTGGCTTGTGCAAAAGACCTAGTATTTCTATGGTGTTTAGATTTGGCCAGAATGCTCATACTGGGCCTGGGAGGAATAAAAGAAGAAATCCTAGATATGTTAGCTAGGTTGGTCTTATTGTTTACCTTTGTACTTGGTATGTCTTTCCTATTGAACTGTGAGACGACACATTGTTGAAAGGTCCTTGACTTATTGTCTACTAGAAGCTTATCCTATCTAGAGTTGTAAATTGAAGATATAAGGTCTCATGCTGCAAAGCCAAATCTAGAGATTTAGGAAATGTCTTGGTCATCTTTGTCACCTAAGGGTCTTTGTTTAATAAAAATGGCAATCCTTTGAAGAGAGCAAGTAATGTTCTTGGCATCGCCATCTAGGAATTTGTTTGTACCAAATAAGGAGATCAAGCTGAAATTTCCATCCCATAGTTGTGGGTCTGCAGGTTAGTTTGCCTGATATAGAATGGTCAAGGGTTCCAAGTCTGAGGGAGTAGCTGAGTAATTAATGCCATTGTCCTGAGGTGCAGGGTTGGGTAGATAGGTCTCATTGTGATTGTGAGGTATACTAGTTTGAGAGAAGACTTCCTATGCTCTCTCATCGAGTTGGTTGGCCCACAACTGGTAACTATAGGCTTGTACTCTGTCAGTGTAATCTATAGAGAAGATTTCAGATATGTTAGATTTGGTTGACTTTGTAGATTAGAACCTCTGTTAATTGTGGTTGATACTTAAGGAATGTTCTCTCTGAGTGGTTTTATTAACTTCTATTGAAGATAAGGGATCTTGTATGTTGTGGTTAGTGTTCAGAGTATTGTTTATTGGATGAGAGAAGGGAAACTTTTGTATATTTGCTAGTTCTCTATTGGGCACTACCATATGAGATAGTGGTATAAGAGAGAAATGTGATGACAAGTGATAGTGACCTTATGTCCCTAGGTATACTGCTATATAGATAAGTAGCTAGCTTTGCTGATGAAGTCTTTTGTGCCTTTTTTACTATCTAGCAATAGGTTCTATTCTTAGTCCTAAATTTGGGGTATAAAGTTGCAAAAATTGTTTATTTTTAGACCTAAGTATTATTATGACTTGGAAAAATAGCTAAGTCATTATCCATATTTCTTTTCTTTTTTTTCTTTTATTTTTCATTTCTATTTTTCTTTTACTTTACTTTACTTTACTTTTCTTATTAATGGATACATGAGAGAAAAGTAACTCATAAGGAAGTGCAGGATGATAAGTCTAGGTTAGGATTACACTTTATGTATAAATAGTATATAGAATCTAACAAGAACTCTGTTGAGTTCTCTTTGTCAACTTAGATAAGGAGTGAGGTTAAGGTCAACACAACTAAGCCTTACAAGTATATTTCAGACCTCACAACGTTTACTTCTACCTAGTACATTATTGCTCCCATACTATTGTTTATCTCATCTATATTTCTTACTATTACTAGTCTTTCTAATTTCTGTAGCTTAAATCTATGCTTAGCTGCCATCTTCCTGTCCATAAACATCCCTGTGGTACCACTGTCCAAGGATGCCTTTACTATAATGCCTTTGTGTATATCTATCTTTTTTACCCCAATATTCAGCCACACTTCTCTTAATATCTTGAACATCTTTCTTACTTCTCTCTGCTTACTTCTCTCTCTTGCTGTGCCTTTTAGAACCTCTGTTTGCATACTGCTTTGCTGCACCTTTGTCTCTATGGGCCATGCCACCATACCCCAATTCCACCATGGTTTCCTTTTCTCTGTTCTATATTCTGGACATAAAATCTTCTTTTTTTCTTCTTCAGATATCTTTTCTCCTACTACTGTATCTTTCCTTCTACATTTAACACATTTTACTTTGCTCCCTCCTTTGCTATCTCTCCACCTCCATGCTCCTAAACATCTTTTATACCACAAATTCTTCAATTACTCCCTAGAGATAAATTCTTGTCCCTACTTTCTCTCCATTTTGGTGCCTTTATAGTTGTATCCTCTACACTCCACAAATGTCACCACTTTCCACTGTATCTTTTATTTCCTTTCTCCCAGCACTGCACTTCTTGGGGGCATGTTCCACTAAAAGGGTACAAAAGGAAATTGCATACTGGAACAAACAATAAGATATAGTACTAGCTTCCAATTGCATACTAAAGGTTTGAGGGGAGATGACTGAAATAAAGGTTTTAAGTTAAAAGGGGAAATTAGAAATTATATGCAACTTTAAGTAAAATAATAAAATAATGTTAAATAAAGAGTAAAATATCTCTCTAGATTGTCATTGCATAGTCTCTCTAAGGTGTTAACCTTTACATATCATAACAAAGACTCAACTGGAAAATACAGTTAGTTGATCACTCATAGACCCTTTACACTCAGTTGCCCTCTTGTTTGCACCCCTAACACCAAACCTTATGAATGTGATGCAATCTAAGTATGTACCTAGCTGAGCTTTTCCAGTCTGCTGTTCTCTCCAAAGCCTACCTGAGTTGTATTTGCTATTCCTTCCTAGATTGAGTTTTGAGTATATTCTATGTTCTGCTTAAGATATCTGACTAACTCCAAACTCTTATACTTATTAGATTTGCATTTCATGATTCCAGAGGCAGTGATAATAGAGGTAAGTGCCAAAAGGTTCCTCTCTTATCCTTGCTCTCCAGATACTATATTAGAATCATTATAAATATCTGGAACTCAAAAGATAAAAAGATAAAAGAAAACTATTACTACTTTTGGGCTTCCATCAACTCTTTCTCTCACTAAGTCCCCTTAAGTCCCCAAGACTTATGTATTCTTCTGGGTTTTTCTCATCAATGATAACATATCTCCACTATTGTTTTCTTCTAGAATCTTCTTTATACTTCATTGTTCTTTCTTTTGTGGTTGGCTTGTGATTTAGAACTTCTTAGTTACCTATCAATTGTTTAGTAAGCTCCAACTACTGCCCAATTTTTCTAAGTTGTGTCCTAGGTGTCATTTATCTAAATATATCTGATCTGATATCATTAATGCTTATTTGCAATCAGAGGTATATCTGTTTAAGTCCATTCCTGATATATCAATGGCTCTAGAGCTCAAGTCTACTATCTTTTCAAGGTAATCCTAACCAAAAGTAGATCTAGAACATTGTCATTCAACAACTCCCTTTATAACCTGATACTGTCATAACTTGGCAAAATGGCCAAGTCATTATTTATATTTCTGGACTTACTACATAAGAATGGAGCATGAGAAAGTATCATGTGACTGAGGGTCACAGAGTCACAGAGTCACAGAGTCACAGTCAGGTGACATCACATAACTAAGTCACATAAGGACTGTGGGAAAGTAGTGCACAGACCATGTAGTAGTTATATAAGTAGTATACAGAATTAAATGAGAACTCTATCAAGTTCTTCTTGTCAACTTGGACTTGGAGGGTAATTAAGTTGTTTAGACTAAGTCACTATAGATACCAGCTCATCTTGCTTGTCTCCTGAGTTTTTTTTATGAGCTCTAGGTCTATTTCTATCTGCTTACTACTTGATATAACTATTTGGTACATTTTGAGGACTTATAATGGTTCTAGAGTGAACTCTTTAAGAATTTGTTGGTATAAAGTATATCAAATGCTACTTTCTGCAGCAAATTCACTTGCAATATAACATTACAATCAGAAACAAAGAAGCCTGAAAAAAATCTCAAAGGAGCTATAGAGACAGTATCTGAGACTCTATGAAGAGGATAATGGGTTCTGAGTCACTGAAGTAAGCTAAAAAAGGGAAAGATTACTGTGGGATCAGTAGTAAGTAACCTAGTAACTTGGCAAAGGTGGAATGGACCTGGAAAAACTCATAGGAAATAATTAGGAAACAAAGAAAGCATAGGATCCCCTATCACCACTGGAACAATTGTTGTATTAATAGACTTATGACTGGGTTTATTATTTCTCTAAAAACATATAAAAACTCTCACTGAGTAGAAAGAGAGTAAGCCATCTTAGTCATCTCTTTCCTCTATTTGGGACAAGTGACTTAGCTATAAAGGCAATGTTATAGAAGCTTTAAAACAAAGTTTAGCATTACTAGGGAGTCAAGTTATATAGGGAGAATTCAAAGTCCAATATCTGATCACATAGTCAAGAGTACTACTGTGAGGATAACTTTGAAACAGGTAGTTAGAGTAACACTAGGTAAGCAAAACTTAGGACTAGAGCTAAAACAATAGTCTAGTACAAAGAATTGGGTTTCAACAAGATTACTGCTATAACAGTTCATTGACAAGTTAAATTTCTAAAATCTTTTTATCCTTTAAAGTTTGAATGTATTTCCTCATAAGCTTGTTAAAAGAACAGCATACAATCACACAGCATCAACTAGAAAGGTCCTCTACTAGAGATACCAGAGAATGATATATATGATTATCACAAATGGTCACTTACTATTTGTGATGGGTGCTTTGATACTTTAAAGAGTTCAAAAATGCGAAGTTAGATAAGTGACAAAAGATGTTGTTAAGTCTGAGGTCTAATCCTCAGACTATG
>Ga0153996_1001139_pt1 | contig 10982 bp, 14 predicted proteins | sample TSNC080MetaG_FD_104728 | JGI IMG/M metagenome (GOLD analysis project Ga0153996, IMG submission 104728) | Attine ant fungus gardens microbial communities from North Carolina, USA - TSNC080 MetaG | ecosystem: Host-associated > Fungi > Mycelium > Unclassified | place: USA: North Carolina, Lumber... | reverse complement strand
TCACTACCTAAGAGAAGTACCCAATCTTGGGTCTAGATTATGTCTGGGGCTTGTAGGAAGTCTCTAGAGTGGATTCCAATAGTGAAATCCAGGGGTATAATGTGTATTCCATGTTACATTTCCGCAGAAAATTCTCTAGCGGCGTAACACCACTACAATCCATTGATTGACTGGGTTTCTGGGTTAATATCCTTTCGACCACCATCTTTACTCCAAAGTCCAGCTTCTGTTCCTCCTGTTGAAATCTTGGTAAATCCTTCGTTCTCTCCAGCGGAAAACCCTCTGCAGTTCACCCCATCTGAGATATTTCCGTCTAACCCCAAGCGACCTCACATCACGATTATCAGTGCGCTAGCCCTATTCTGGGCCTTGTGGCTATCAGGCTCAAAAATATTTGCTCTCCAAATCAGTTCCACAATGCAGGCCAAATCCACTACCATCTCCGAAAAAATCGACCTCTTCTCCATTCCAGAGGAATATCATGAGTATGTAGATGTCTTTAGCAAGTTTAAAGCAGAAACACTCGCTCCCCACCATCCTTACAACCTCTGAATCAATCTGGAAAAAGATTCCCATCCTCTGGTAGGAACTATCTACTCCTTGTCCAAATTCGAACAAGAAACATTAAAGGAGTTCATTGACGAAAACCTAACCAATGGATTCATCTGTTCGACGTTGTCACCTCATGGAGTACCAGTCCTGTTCATAAAGAAAAAAAATAGGTCCCTTCAGCTCTGTGTAGATTTCCGCAGACTCAATAGAATCACAAAAAAAGATCGATATTCACTTCTCCTCATCTCCGACCTTCTAGATTCCCCCTGCAAGGCTTGCATTTACACTAAAATTGACCTCCGACATGCAGACCATTTGGTCCGCATTGCTGAAGGAGACAAATGGAAAACTACCTTCCATACTCGATATGGAGCCTTCGAATGGTCAGTAATGCCATTCGCACTAATTAACACTCCAGCTGCCTTCCAACGCTTCATGAACGACATGTTCTCTGACCTCCTAGATATGTGCGTAGTGGTCTAGTTGGACGACATCCTAATCTACTCCAATGACATTGCACAACACTGGAGCCACATTAAAGAAGTGCTGAAACGACTCCGAAAAGCGGGATTGTACACGAAAGCAGAAAAATGCGAGTTCCATTCAGATTCTGTCAAATACCTAGGCTATGTTCTATCTTCATCTGGTTTGACCATGTCCGATGCTAAAGTGAAAACCATTTAGGAGTGGCTGGAACCAAAGAAAGTAAAGGATATCCAGTCTTTCTTAGGTTTCGCCAACTTCTACAGACGTTTCATTTTCAATTATTCAGACATAGTCATTCCGCTCACTCGTCTTACTAGAAAGAACACTCCATGGGACTTTGACGACAATTGTAGTCTGGCGACACTATTTAGAGGGGTCCGCTTCACCAATTGATGTAGTAACGGACCACAAGAACTTGGAATATTTCTCGACAACCAAGATTCTAACGTGCCGACAAGCAAGATGGTCAGAGTATCTCTCTTAATTCAACCTCGTAATTTGCTTCTGCCCTGGACGTCTTGGCACCAAACCAGACGCACTTACTAGACGATGGGACGTCTACCCAAAAGGGGGAGATAATAGCTATGCTTCAGTGAACCCTCATAACTTCCATCCAGTTTTTGCTCATGAACAAATCGCAGCATCTCTCCAAGCAACCATTCTTACCACTCTAACACTTTGCGCAGCTATGATATTGGATCAAAACCAACTCTACTCTGATATCCTAACAACACTCCCCTTCGACTCCTCCATCTCTGACCATTTACTCCATCTGGAAGGACGTTGGTCGAAAGACAGTGCAGGGTTTCTCAAACTCGACAATAGAATGTACATTCCGGATAATGCCAACTTACGCCTCTGAGTTCTCTAGTATCATCATGACCATGTCCTAGTAGGGCATCTAGGCCAAAACAAAACACTAGAACTTATATGGAGACATTATACCTGGCCAAACATCCGCGACAACGTACAGAAGTTCTGTAAGTCCTGCATTACCTGTATGAGATCCAAACCACAGTGTCACAGACCATATGGATCTCTCCAACAACTCCCTATTCCGGAATGCCCATGGAATTCAATTTCTATGGACTTTATAGAGAAACTCCCTTCCTCCTCCGGTTTCGACACCATCCTAGTTATAGTGGATTGCCTGTTGAAACAAGCCATATTCATCCCCACTCACGACACCATCACTTCAGCAGAACTAGCACGCCTTTTTGTGATTCATGTCTTTTTAAAGCACGGAGTTCCGTCTCATGTTACGTCTGACTACTGCTCAGAGTTTGTCTCTTATTTCTTCCGCTCTCTAGGTACCGCTCTAGACATGAGACTTCACTTTACCAGTGGATACCATTCGGAGGCAAACAATCAAGCAGAACGAACCAATCAGACATTAGAACAGTATCTCCACATATATTGCAACTACCAATAGGATAACTGGTCCAAACTGTTACCCCTGGCGGAATTTGCTTACAACAATGCCCCTAGTGCTACCACTGGTGTCTCCCCTTTTTTCGCCAACAAAGGATATCATCCTAACCTCAGTGTGTACCCAGAGCGAGATATAGCCTCTTCCTGTACCCGTGACTTCATACTTAATCTTGATGAATTACAAGACATGCTCAAAGAGGAAATCGCCAAAGCCCAAAGACAATATCAACCCTCCGCCGACTCGCATTGACAACAACCACCGGACTTCCAAGTCGGACAATCAGTATTTGTCAGGTCACAGTACTTCCAGACAACTCACCCATCGAAGAAACTCTCCAAAAAGTATCTCGAACCATACAAGATAATTGCCCAGCCTAGCCTGCAATCCTTCACACTCCGCCTTCCAGAGACCATGAGGGCCGTCCATCCTGTATTCCATGTCTCTATGCTCGAACCAGCCATACCCAACACCTTCCAGCAGCGCTCCGAACCTCCGCCAGCACTGGTAATCATCGACAGAGAACCAGAATACGAGATCTCCAAGATAGTCGACTCCAAGATTGACTACCGGAGGACATGCAAACTGCTCTATAAGGTTATATGGCTAGGATATGAAGATACCGACAATGACTCCAAATGGTTACTAGCAACGGAACTGGAGCACGCTAAAGAATTACTGAATGATTTTCATATCAAGTATTCGTCTAAACCGGGACCATTACGACCCTAAATTACCTCCATTCCATTTCCTCGACTCCGTTCTCCACATTCACTCCGCTTCAAAAAAAAAAAAAATTTCCTTGAGTATTTGTACACATTCCGGAGTGCAATTTCCTTTGTACTGACTTGCTCACTTGTATTCTGCTCCGCAGTTTCCATTGCAATCTGATACTTGTATTCAAAAGCAGTCTCTGTTGCAAAGCTTGGGTATTTGTATTGCTCCACAGTTTCCCTTGTGATCGTCGAGTACTTGTATTCTTGCATCATCATTTATTATCACTCACATCTATTTTCTGCCACAGGGAGACATAATTTATCAAACAAAGAAAATGTTACAAAATTCTAGTTCCGACAGAGTATGCGACCAGAGAAAAATCACCACCACCTTCTTCAACATCCTCCATTCCGTTTTCCTCTTCTTGTCTTCTATTTTCTTCCTCCTCTTCCACTCTGTCTACTCTCTTCTCCTTCTGTTTTCCTTTTTCCTTACTCCCCTGTACCTCCGTCAATTCTCCATCAGACTCCAGCCACAAAATTTGTTCCTCATCGGAGTTATTGCCCTTCATGCCAGCAAGTTTCTTCAAAGCCACCGCAATCCTCTGAATGTCTTTCCTTAGGCCACTCAACTCACTCAGGCCGTCTAACTTCCTCAAAATCTCCGCCTTCCACTCCGTATCTGTCTGTTGTTTCGCTTTCCTCACATTGGACCTCCTGGCTGTTTCTGCCTTGGCTTTTGCTCGTGCTCTGTCTGTGTCAAAAGGCTTACAGGCAGCCTTGGCCTTGGCGCAGGGAGCGCAGGAAGTTGCGTGACTACAAAAAGAAATTAGTGGAACAGAAAACAATTTGAACGATACTTATGGCAAGGTTTGGGGAATACACAAGATTCTGAAGTCCATGCACCTCTCACACAGACTTCCCCCACCAACGACTGACGTTCCCATTTCTCTTGCCAACTCTTCATGTCATTGGCGAGCTTCCGGAGTTTCTTGTAGCAGGTATCGAACATGTTGCCTCTTGGTCAGAGGCGGAAGGTCGATTAAGTTCACCTTCTCATCGAAAGGAGGAGAGGAGGGCAGCAGAAAGGCCTTCATCCAATTCTTGTGCCGTTGTTGTTCCACGGCAGTGACGCAGTCCACCTCTAAATGTTTGGCTAGATTTCTCTGGCGATCTTCTTCTTTCCGCTATATTTCCTCCTCTTCCTGTTTTTTTTGCACCTCTTCCTCCAATCTTTTCTGCTCCGCCATTTTCGCCTCTTTGTGGGCTTGATGCTCGAGGCATTCCTTTTCTTCCTGCTGTCGAAGCAGGGTTTCCGTCTCAGCACGTCTTCTCACCAACTCAGCCTCGTAAGACTCATCATCGGAGTCAGAGAGATTAACAATTGAGGTAGAATTAAAGGACATGATGGTAGATTTTCAGAATTAAAAGTCCGTAATGAAAAAATTTTAAACTAGAGTCAGGTGATATTTAAATTGCTTATGCATAGAAGCTTCGAGGGCTCAGCCTTAAAGGGGAGGTACTGTCATATTCCAGAAATATGATAATTATATAATTATTTCTCCTAATAATTCTCCTAAAAATTAATAATAGTAGGATAGCATAGTAGACTACTCTCCTCCTATTCCAGACTTCCTATAAGTACTGAGTAGTTACAGTGTAATTCCTCAGTCTGTAAATTAACGTCAATTAGTCCTAATCGCATCTTATCCTCTCTGACTCCTCAACTTACCTGCTTAGGACCTCTGTCTTGACGACTTCCACTACTCCGAAATATGCGACTAACCTCACGACCGGAGACTGGGGCACAACACATAAGTTAAAGCCAAGGTTGTTCTACAAGTTGTTCTCCGCTCTGACGTCCTTGATAGTCCGCCGGAGCCTTCTTTCTGGTATTGCGATCACTGTTAAGTACTATCTATTCTCCAAGATAGCTTAGTACATCATTCCAGAGTATAACTCTATTATTACTCTATTCCTTCACACTCTGTCCGTCCGTCCTTGACAAGGGTTAAAAAAACTAGGATTCACTATACTATGCTCAGGTACTACCATTAATGATGGAGGTAAGAGTGAAAGAAGCAATGTTATGAGGACATAATTACCTGTCTATTTAGGGGTAAAATACTTGCCATCTTGTTAATACTTTTGTAACATTTATCATATTCTACATTGATATTTAATAACATTAGAAACACTACTACTATGATAATTTTGTGATAATTTCTACTTCTAGATCCCCACAACAAACAATGACAAATAACCATGAATTTATTTTTATAATGGATGGGTCTTTATTATATATGGTCTTAATTCAACACAAAGTTGTCATGACTTGGCAAAATAGCTAAGTTATTATATTTCTTTTCTTTTATTACTAAGGTAGAGCATGGGAAAATATCACATGATAGTTACAGAGTCACAAAGGTATGACAGCAGTCACAGAATAGTCATGTCATATGGAGTCACAAGTCACAGTCACAGTATATAACAAAGAAGTCAGCTGATCAGTAACATGAGGACTGCAGGAGACAAGGTATATAGCCACAATAGTAATTGTATATATAGTGTAGCAAATCTAATAGGAACTCTATTGAGTTCTCTTTGTCAATTGCTGAACAAAGAGTAGTTGGCTTTATTTTGGCTTGAAGTTTAGCTTTCTTACAAAAGCTATCTAAGAACACAAAAGCTTCTCTAACAGGCCAATCACAACATCAAGGTTGCCATATTTAGAATTCTTGTATAACCAATCAGTAAAGCCACTGAATGGTAGATACAAACAAATACACTTAGTGTGAGTCACTGCTATCAATAGTTCTATATTGACCATTGTCTGACAAGACAGCATAACAAGAGCCATTGACAATGTGTATATCAACAATTGCACCTTTGATCAGACTATCCCAGTAGTAATAGTCCTAAGGACTCAAAAATACCTGGTAGATAGTTCCATTAATAAATCATGTAGCATATACATCATTCTCTATGACAAATATATTGTGCAAGGGGTATGCTATATCCTTAAGCCAGAATTGATCATGAAGCCATATTTTTTCTGCAATATGGTTGACTATGGATTTGCATACATTATAAATAAGTAACTAGTCCTTAGCTAGTGGGATAATATGACCAGCACCCAGCTAGATTCATCTAGTGAAAAACTTGTCCTATAAAACATATCCCTAGTCAACAACAGTCTTATTAAATACAAAAAGGTTTCATTAAAGGTTCCACAACCTGTTTCTATGTTTGATAAAGAGTTCTCTGAACAAACCATTGGGTCCATCAGTCAATGTCATGCTAGAATTGATTGTTTTGAGATAGTCTCTCTAGTCATTCAAAAGTTCTTTTATTGCCTTATTGAACTTTTCCATATGGAATAGGTTATAAGCATCTCCTGTGTTGCTGAGGAGGTCTATCAGAAGGTATAACAGAATACTAATAGGTTCTCTCTCATTTCCTAAGACTACAGAGGTCTAACAATAATGACATCAAGTAAATCAAGCAACATGTTGAAGTCAGGGACCTATCCAATTATCATGATGTTTATTCTCATAGATGAGCATGTACCTAGTTTTCTTTGGAAGCCTGGAGGAAGATCCATAACTCAACCATAGTAGGATTGGCCTTGATAACTTTCCTGAAGCTTTCTACAGCAGGTTTGAACTCGATTGTGACTTGTTGGCTTTTCCAATCTGTAATGTGATCCTTCTGCTAAAGTCTTTTCTGTAGTTGGCACAAAATAGCATTTTTGTCATCCTGTCACAAACTTCATTTGGACATATCTTCATCAATTTTTTAACAATTTCTATGGTCTTAACAGCACTCAAAAGCCCTTAAGAAGGTCTTTTGATTGATACCAAATATGTCTTGAGGCAATCAATATTGGCCAAGCTATCAGGCAATCAGTAGGTAACCTCTATGATATCATAACTCTTTATTATGCTCAGAATGACTCCAAAACAACCTTATTAATATTAAAGAAGATATGAAGTCCTCAATGTTTGTACATAGACATTAACTAATTACCCATAGATAGTTATCTGTCTTTTATTAGAACAAAGGACAGTCTCTATATGGTTATGTTATCACTATTTTGTAAGACTCTAGCCAAGATGACTTAAGCCCACTCCAAGTCTGAGTTGACAAGAAGAACTTAATGGAGTTCCTATTGGATTTTTTATACTATTTATACAACTACTACATGGTCTATGCACTACTTTCCCACACTCATTATGTGACCCATCATTGTGATGTCATGTGATGTGACAATATGACTTCCTATCATGTGACTGTGATATGACACTTTCCTGTATTCTCTTCTGTATAGTAAGTCTAAAAGAAAAGAAAAGAAAAAGAAAAAGAAAAATAAATAATGACCTAGTTGTTTTGTCAAGTTATAACACTATCTTTCTCTTAAGTTTCCTCATTCTGAAGATTTTTACAACTCATAATATGGGTCAACCATGTTGCTTATTTCTTCCTCATCTTTTTTTGTCCAGTCTCTGATTTCCGAGTTTTTCTGCTCAGTTTTTTCTTCCTCTTTGATTGTCTCCAAGGTTTGTCTTCTTCTTTTCCCTTTCCATTGCTTCCAATTCTGTTCTAACCTTTTCCAATATTCTTTGTTATACCTCTTATCTGACCACCTGAATAACTTTTTCACTGTAAATCTCCCTGGCAATTCTCTCTTCTCAAATACTCCTTTTTCCTATTCTTGTCTTGCCATATCTTCCTAGTCTCATCAATATTCTTTTTCAAATTCTTCAATTGCTTTCTTTGTATTCTTTAAATTCTCTCTTTCTTCCCAAGTATCTAGTTCTGCTGTAAATCCTTTTCAGTGTACCAAGTATTTATCTTTCCCTCTAATTCGCCACTTATTCAGAATTTCTTTACCTTCTATTCTTTTTTTCCTTCAATTATCACTGGAGCTAGTTGCTTCTTTCTCTACTCTTTTACTTGCCCTATATAGTGTTGTATTCTACTAACATTTACTACTGGATGTATTTTTACTATACTAGGTAATTCCAGTTCTACTGTGTTCAAGGATACTATCTTTTTTATCCTATAAGGGCCAACACACCTCTTTATCAGCTTTTTTGTTCTTTTTCTAACCATTTGGTATTTCAAGTCCTTAGTACTAAGCATAACTAAGCCCTCTACTCTATAATTGTTGAATTTTGCTTGTCTCCTATTAGTATATTTCTTCATCTCTTTTTACAATTTCCCTAGTACTACCTTTGCTTTCTCTTGAATTTCTTTCATATTTTCTATGAATTTTCCTGCCCCTTCATATTTCCTCTTCTTTCTTTCTTTAAATCCTATCCTAGGATCTTGTTTGTAATTTGCCTTCAAAGGCAATATTCAAGTACTCAAGTGCACTTTATTGTTATATGCAAATTCTGCTGTTCCCAACTATTCAGGCCATTGTTCTTGCCTATGATCAATGAGCATTCTCAAGTATTGCTCTAACTCTTGGTTCACCCTTTCTGTTTGCCCATTTGTTTGTGGGTGAAATACTATTGACAATTTACTCTTGATCCCTAATATCCTATTCAGCTCTTACATTAAACCTGCTGCAAATTGAGGTCCTCTATCTGAAATGATGTTTTCTGGTAGCCCATGCAGTTTCCATATGTTATCTCTAAATAGCCTTGCTAATCCTTTTGCTAATGTTTTTTCTATAGTTGGCATAAAATGGACCATTTTAGTTAACCAATCTACTACTACTAGAATACTGTTGTATCCCTGCACTAAAGGCAACTTGGTGATAAAGTCTGCCAATATATGCATTCATAGTTTCTCCAGAATTGAATTTGGTATTAACTTTTCTGCCAGCTGTTCTGTGTGGTTTTTGTTTTGCTGATAGGCATAATATTCTTCTACATATTGTTTCATCTCCTTTGTTACTCCTGGCCACCAAAAATTGTGAGTGACCAGCTCTACTGTCTTCCATTACTCTCTATGGTCTCCTATTGGCATGTAATAATACAGCCTAATTATTTTTGCCCTAAGCTTATTATCTTTTGGTACATAGATCTTTCCTTCTTTGTACTTTATACTGTTGACTTCTCTCTATTTCTCATCTCTTAACATTTTTACCCCTGCTTACTTCATCTCTTCCATAGCCTTTACTACTTCATTGTTTTTTACCTTCAACTTCTTCCTCTAGTAGATCTACTCTATCTACTATAATTTCTACTGCCTCTATTCCTCTTACTTCTAACCATTCTGGTTTTACCAACATCTCATTCTCATTATCTTTTTCCACTCCAACTTCCTAATCTGACCTCCTACTCAAACTGTCCACTTTTCCCATCTTACTCCCTAGAACATGCTTTAGCATAAAATTGAACCTAGATAGGTATGAAGCCCATCTCGCTTGTCTTCGATTTAATTTCTGTGCTTTCATAAAGTATTCAAGATTCTTGTAATCTGTTTAGATCTCAAACTTAACTACTACTCCTTCCAGGAAGTATCTCTACACTTCTAAACATCTGACTATTGCTAGTATTTCTTTATTATATATCTCATAGTTTCTCTCAGTATCACTTAGAGATTTTGAAATAAAAGCAACTAGTCTCTACATTTCATCTGAGCACTTTATTGAGAGTACTCCTCCAGTTATGTAATTTAAAGCATCTGCTTCAACCCTAAACTCTTTGTCTAAGTCTGGTGCTACTAATACTAGTTTTGTCATAAAGACCTATTTAAGCTCATCAAATACTCACTGTTGCTCTGTTTTCCATTGCCACTTTATGTCTCTTCTTGTTAATGTGTTCATTGGCCTTGCTACTTGAGCAAAATCTTTGATAAACCTTCTATAATAATTTGCAAGGTCTAAGAACTTCCTGATATCTTTTATATTTTTGGGCTCTGGCCAACTAAGTACTTCATCTACTTTTTCTTTCTCCATTTCTATCCCATTGGGTCCTATGATGACCCCTAGGAATTCTATTTTCCTTACTTTCTATATACACTTTTCTGGCTTGACATATAAGTCATTTCCCTCTAACCTCCTTAATATTTCCTCTATGATTTTATCATGTTCTTCCTCAGTTTCTGTCCCCACTAATATATCATCTACAAATGCTGTGACTTTTCCTTCATTGATTAAGTCCCTTAAAATTTCATTTATTATCACCTAAAATATGGCTGGCAAGTTTGTCATTCCAAAGAACATTACAGTTGGCTTGAAGAAGCCCATATGCATTGTAAATGCTCCCTTTCACTCATTCCCTTCCTTAATCCTCACATTATTGAACCCCTACCTCAGATCCATTTTAGTGAATATTTTCTTACTTCCCATATTATTGATTAAGTCTGTAATTAATGGGAGTGGATAATTGTTTTTCACTGTCTAGTTGTTTAGATTATGGTAGTCTATTACCATCTTCTTACTGCTATCCTTTTTACCCACAAAGAAAACTGATGATGTCTAAGGGAACTTTGATGGTCTAATGTACCCCTTTCTTAATTGATCCTTTACAAAGTTCTAAACTTTTTCCCTTTTGTTTTTGGATAGAGGGTAGATTTTCTCTTTTTATGGTTTGAACGTTTCCTTGAGATCTATTGCGTGATCCCAAATTGTTCTTATTGGCATTCTCTCTGATTCTACCTTTCCAAATACTTTTCTCTACTTTAAAAACCTTCTCGGGACCAACTTATCACAAATGGTCACTTACTATTTGTGATGGGTGCTTTAATACTTTAAAGAGTTCAAAAATGTGAAGTTAGACAAGTGACAAAAGAAGTTGTTAAGTCTGAGGTCTAATCCTCAGACTATGAGTCCTTATATACAG
>Ga0153996_1001138_pt1 | contig 10984 bp, 9 predicted proteins | sample TSNC080MetaG_FD_104728 | JGI IMG/M metagenome (GOLD analysis project Ga0153996, IMG submission 104728) | Attine ant fungus gardens microbial communities from North Carolina, USA - TSNC080 MetaG | ecosystem: Host-associated > Fungi > Mycelium > Unclassified | place: USA: North Carolina, Lumber... | reverse complement strand
TTATTACATTTTATTACAAATCCAAGTTGTTTCAGAAAATATTTTAGATAAACTATTGACTTTTCCATCAATATGTTTTATCATTAAAACAGTAATAATTACTATTATTAAAAAGGAGGTTCTGCAATGGCTACATTAAAGTATAGCCGGCAGCGAGAGGCGATCAAAGAGTATCTGTCCCATACAAAAGAACATCCCACAGCTGATACCGTTTATCTGCATATTAAAGAGCAATTTCCAAACATCAGTCTTGGTACTGTGTACAGAAATCTAAATTTACTGGTAGATACAGGCGACGTTATAAAGGTTACTGCTGCTGACGGCGGTGACCGGTTTGATGGTGAGACATCACCTCATTACCATTTTTTCTGTTCCGAATGCGGTAAAGTGCTGGATCTGAATCTGGATAATATGGAACATATCAATCAGATTGCCGGCGAGCATTTTGACGGCACTATCGATTTTCATGAGACCATTTTTTACGGAACATGCGGTGATTGTTTACACAATACAAACATGAAACAATCCGGGTAATTGTATTTTTGCTAATATACCAGTAGTTTTAACTGCTGGTATAAATAATAAACACTAAAACTGCCAATAATATGGCAAAAAAAAGAAAAGGAGTTGAAGATTATGAAAAAATTTGTCTGTTCAGTTTGCGGTTATGTCCATGAGGGTGATAACCCTCCGGCGGAATGTCCAGTCTGTCATGTCAGCGCTGATAAGTTCAACGAGATGTCAGGCGACAAAGAATGGGCTGCCGAGCACGTTGTAGGTGTAGCTAAAGGAGTCAGCGAAGATATTATTAATGATTTAAGAGCTAATTTCGACGGAGAATGCCACGAAGTAGGAATGTACCTGGCAATGGCAAGAGTCGCTCATCGGGAAGGTTATCCGGAAATCGGATTATATTGGGAAAAAGCTGCTTATGAAGAAGCTGAGCATGCAGCGAAATTTGCTGAACTGCTGGGTGAAGTAGTTACCGACAGCACCCAGAAGAACCTGCAGATGCGCGTAGATGCTGAAAACGGAGCTACCGCCGGTAAATTTGATCTGGCGAAAAGAGCAAAAGAGGCTAATCTGGATGCAATCCATGATACCGTTCATGAAATGGCGAAGGATGAGGCTCGCCACGGCAAAGCATTTGAAGGGCTGCTAAAGAGATATTTCGGCTAAATATAACGAATGAACACGGGCAAACTCAGATATATGGAAGGGCATCTAGTTCTTCCATGTATCAGTACCGTTTGATAAAAATTCAAAAGATTGAAAGGAGACTTATTATGTCTAAATATGCAGGAACAAAAACAGAACAAAACTTAATGGAAGCTTTCTCAGGTGAATCACAGGCACGCAACAAATATACATATTACGCATCAGCAGCTAGAAAAGCTGGTTTTGTACAGATGTCCAATATCTTCTTAGAGACTGCTGATCAGGAAAAAGAACACGCTAAGATGTGGTTCAAAGAATTCCATGGTATCGGTGATGTAGCAGAAAACCTGAAAGATGCTGCTGCCGGCGAAAACTACGAATGGAGTGATATGTACAAGCGCATGGCTGAAGAAGCCAGAGAAGAAGGCTTTGAAGATCTGGCGGTTAAATTTGAAGGCGTTGCTGTGGTAGAGGCTTCTCACGAAAAGCGTTATCAGAGACTGCTCGATCATTTCGAAGCCGGTACAACTTTTAAAGACGACGCTCCGCTGGGATGGAAATGCGGTAACTGCGGATATATTTATGACGGCGATGAAGCTCCGGAAGTCTGTCCGGTATGCGCTCATCCGAAAGCTTACTTCGAAAGGAAAGCAGAAAATTATTAAGCATGATTATTTATAGAAAAAAGGCTGCCGGCGGCAGCCTTTTTTCTCGTCTAACCGATCGTATGGATATTCTCTTCCCAGATCGTATCAAGAGTCCAGTCTCCGGCCGGCGAGTCACTGATGAATTTAACTCTGGTCGTTTCATACCTGAATATCATCACATATTTTCCATCTTCTTTGGTAAACCCGCAGACTTTAGTCAAATAATAAAGATTATCCGGCAGGAGCCCCTCCGGTATGGAAATCGGGGTCCAATTTTTTCCTCCGTCAGCCGTAAAATATAGCGTCGGATAAGCAGCGGTATCACTTTCCCGGCGCAAAGCCGCTATCCCTTCTCCCATATCACTTTCAGTAAAATAAAAGCTGTTAACCAAATTTCCGCTTTCCTGCTCGGGAAAAGTAATCGTTTCCCAGGTGTAACCACCGTCATGGGTGATAAATCCCAGCTCAATCTTTCCGGTTCCCATGGAATGGCCGGTACCCAACATCGCATATCCGTTCTGAGCATCAAAGAAATGTACAATTCTCCTGGTAAACCGCCATTCATAGAACGCTCCCACCGGCAGACTTCTATCTTCCCAGCTTTGACCATCATCAAAGGAAACACGCAGGATGGGATCTTCACCATAAAAAAATGCCATTGCCTCCGAATCCGGCTCCAGGGAATAACTATCTTCCGGAATTTCCACCCCTTTTCCATAAAACTCCAGTGTCTTGGCTACCGCCTCCTCGCTGATATCAGCCTGAAACCACGTTTCGCCGCTATCCTTGGTAAAGCTAATCCGATTATTGTCAATATAATAATCACACTCCATATGGTATTCGGCTGCACCTGCCAGGCTCTCCTTAACGACTGCTTTACAGCGGTATTTAATCATGTTCTGTGTAGTAGAACCGGTTCCGTCCGACAGGCTAATAATAATCGCCGTTGCACCATCACTGGTACCGCCTTCACCGCGAAGAAATTCCTCAAGCTCAAGCAGTGGAAATGGAGTTTCATCAGTTCCGTCAATAATAGCCTCACCTGCCTGCAGCTTTTCGACTCCCCAACTGGCAAGATAATAATGATCAAAGTCCAGCAGGGATATCTGCTCTTTTAGCGGCAGCCTCTTAATCTGACTATCAATATAATGAATTTCGCAATTCTCATTATAGTTTTCTACCAGCCCCTGGCCCCCTTGCTGCAACTCGCTGACATCCATGATCCACTTTTCCCGTCCGTTCGTTTCATCTTCTGCCCGGGTATATTCAAATGCATAATATCCCATATAGCTATAGTCATCATCAAAGGCATCAACCGTTGTCTGATAGGAGATCAAAAGACCCTTATCATCCAAATCCGCACCCAGGTATGCAACCGAAAAAAATGTGCCCATTTCACTATGATCTTCAAGAAATCTTATTACTTCATTCAATCCTTGTTCTTCAAAAAGTATATCTATTTCTCTTTGAAGCTTTATTTTCTGCTGCCACAGCAAAAAGATACCGGTGGTAATAATTAGTAAAACTGCTGCCGCTATACCAATTTTTAGTGCTGTTTTCGTTTTCATGTCTCTCATTCTCCATTCGCAATTGCATAAAACACCACTGGTGCCGTTTTATCCAGACTCACCTGACACACCGTAATGCTGCCGTCTGATACCATCACGCCGCCTTCTACCTCACAATCTTCATTTAAGGATACTGTCCATTTCGGCAAACCACTCCGGCAAAGTACAATCGTGGTGGTGCCAAATTGCACACAGTCACTGTATCCGAACTCATCCACCGCTTTCCCATGCCTTACTGCAAAACCGCTGCCGGTTTCGCAGAATTCCCATGTTCCGCCCACATCCCGTGCTGACCATGTTTTAGTCGCCAGCGCACTGATAACCTGATAAAATCCGCTGCCTGAGCCGCGGTCTCCGAACGTTGCCACATACTGGTGCACATTACCATCATCGGGTGATTCATAAGTTACGGCACAATTATCAGAATTCAGCCACTGAAGCTTAATACCGCCGTCTGAAACAGTATATGGAAGCGTATCTTTCTGCTGCACGAATACCCCTAATTCACTCCGGTATACCGCTGCCTGGCCATTATTGTAATCCCTCTTTAGTACAAACAAGTTACCGCTGCCGGAACGGCTTGCTATCGTTTTAGACATATCCGCCCGCCCCGACACCAGGCAGCTGATGTTACCCAAGGTTAGTACGAGGAATATCGCCGTCAGGATAAACCAACGTCTTTTTGCTGCTCTTAATGTCAGAAAGATACCCAAGATCATAAACATTATAATCAATTGATTAACCAATACAAACAGCCAGTCATACAGATACTCCATCCGATACCGGATATGCAGCAATAGATAAAACGCCTGCGCTGCCACAAAGATCAAAAAGAAAAACAGCACAACCCAGCCGGCTTTCTTCTTCATATCCGCTTCTTTTATATAGGAACTAAACTTATTTGCCATTCTTCGTATCGGGACTGCAAATTCCGGAGCCATATCCCTGCCCTCATACCTGCGGCCGCGGACCAGTTCATCAATACTCACTCCCAGTGCATCGCTCAGCAGCGGCATAACGCTGATATCCGGCATCCCCTTTCCGTTCTCCCATTTCGATACAGTTTTATTTGTGACCCCGAGTATATCAGCGAGATCCTGCTGGGTCATATTCTTATCTTTTCTCAGGCCGGCTATCATTTGGCCGGTCTTCCCTACATCCATCTGCACTGCCTCCTTTTTACAGATATCACCATTTAACATTTATTGGCTCAAACAGACAACACCATAGACTGCTACCCGTATCTACGCTTCGTAGACCTGCCGTAAAATCCATACCTGCAGGCCCATCTAAGCCAAGAAAAAATGTGAGGATTATTTCAATCCTCACATTCATCTTCTAGCAGATTTCCGCTCCGGAAGGCATATCCTTTCCGGGTGTCATCAACGCGATATTACCTTCTGCATCTTCTGCGCAGATCAGCATCCCTTCGGATACAACGCCGGCCAGCTTCGCCGGTTTTAAGTTGACCAGCACCATCACTTTTTTCCCAACCATATCTTCAGCCGTATAGTTCGACTTGATCCCTGAAACGATCTGCTTCACCTGACTGCCGATCTTTACTTGTGAACAAAGCAGTTTTCTCGACTTAGGAACTTCTTCACAGGCGATAATCTCGCCAACCTGAAACTGCAGCTTGGCAAAATCATCATAATTTATTTCAGCCTTCATTTCGATATCAATTCCTTCTTCTTCGGCTGTTTCTTCAACGGCCGGATGAAGAGCTTCCACCTTCTTTATGACCTCTTCCATATCAAGTCTGGCAAATAATATCTCCGGTTGTTCGGTCACCTTATCATCGCCTAACTGCGCCAATATCTTTGAAGCGGTCTCCGGCATAAAGGGTTTCAGCAGTTTGGCACCGGTCCGGATACTGTTCAGCAGGTTAAACAAAACGGTCTCCAGACGATCCTTCTTATCCTCTTCTTTAGCCAAAGCCCAAGGCATAGTCTCATCAATATATTTATTACAGCGCTTAAACAAATTAAAAATTTCTGTAATCGCATCCGCAACCCGCAAATCATCCATCTTTTTCTCAGTGATTCCCGCTGTGCCGTTTACCACCGCCTTAAGATCATTATCAACCGCCTCGGCTGCATCCTTATCGGCCACCGTTCCGCCGAAATATTTATTGGTCATAGAAATGGTCCGGTTGACCAGATTACCCAATGTGTTGGCCAGATCAGAGTTAATCCGTTCCACCAGTAATTCCCAGGTAATCACTCCATCATTATCAAAGGGCATCTCGTGCAGAACAAAATAACGCACCGCATCTACTCCAAACATATCAACCAACTCATCGGCGTAGATTACATTTCCCTTGGACTTGCTCATCTTCCCTTCACCCTGCAGAAGCCATGGATGTCCAAATACCTGCTTCGGCAGCGGAACATTCAGAGACATCAGGAAAATCGGCCAGTAAATGGTATGGAAGCGGATAATATCCTTTCCAACCAAGTGCAGATCAGCAGGCCAGTTTTTATAAAATAACTCGGAACTGCTCCCATCAGCATCATATCCTATTCCGGTGATGTAATTAGACAGGGCATCCAGCCACACATATACAACATGGTTAGGATCAAAATCAACCGGGATACCCCATTTAAACGATGTACGCGATACGCACAAATCCTGCAGACCCGGCAGCAGAAAATTGTTCATCATCTCATTCTTACGGGAAACCGGCTGAATAAACTCCGGATGTTCGTTAATATGCGCGATCAGACGGTCAGCGTATTTACTCATCTTAAAGAAGTATGCTTCTTCCTTTGCCGGCTGCACCTCTCTGCCGCAGTCGGGACATTTCCCTTCAACGAGCTGGGCCTCGGTAAAAAAGGATTCGCACGGAGTACAGTACATACCCTCATAATGCCCCTTGTAAATATCCCCTTTATCATACATCTTCCTGAACATCTTCTGAACCTGACGCTCATGATAATCATCAGTGGTACGGATAAATTTATCGTAAGATACATTCATCATATCGGCAATATCTTTTACTTCTCCTGCCACTTTATCGACCAATTCCTTGGGGGTGACTCCGATTTCCTGCGCTTTCAGTTCAATCTTCTGGCCGTGTTCATCGGTTCCGGTCTGAAAAAGCACATCGTAGCCCTGGCTCCGTTTGTACCTTGCGACAGCATCTGCAAGCACGAATTCATAAGTATTGCCAATATGCGGTTTCCCCGAGGTATAGGCAATGGCGGTAGTGATATAATACTTCTGTTTTTCCATAGCTCTGCTCCTTTTATTTATACTTATTGAGCTGCTAAAGTTCAATAAGATATACTGTAAGAACGCCTCGCATTACTACTGCTGGCGAGGCGTCGCTTTTACTGGTATTTACCTGAAAAGCGTATCATAAATAATCAGAAGTTGTCAAGGCTTGTCTTGCTGGTCAATCGGCTTTTTTAGGTATTGGCAGCGCTGTTTTATCATAGATTGTAATAAAAGCACTAAATGGAGTTTTTATGCTCAAGAAATTAAACTCAAGAAAAGCCTTCCTTTCTGTAGGAACAGCTGTAGTTCTCCTGCTGGCACTGGCCTTTTCTCTTTTTCACCATCAGTCTGCCGAGGTTTCCAATAACAACAGCGGTTTCGAAACCTTCACGGATCTTCTCTTCCAGCAGGAAGTTTCGTCAAATACGATAAGCCTGCACTACACACTTGAGAATCCCGCCGATTACGGAATCCTCGACGTACCCGTTACATATGGTTCCTTCAGTACCTCTGCCGCTGAAAATACCGCTGCTTTAGAAAACTGCCTGGCAGCCCTGAAATCCTTTTCTGACAGCAGCTTAACCAACGATAACCAGCTAACCTACAATGTCCTGAAAGACTACCTGGAAACTGCTCTGCAGGGCGCTGAATATCCCTTGTATAATGAACCTTTAAGTCCCCTGACCGGAGTCCAGGCCCAACTGCCTATCCTGCTGTCAGAATTCCGTCTGATTAATGCAGAAGACGTAGATACATATCTGTCATTACTTTCTACCACAAACGAATACATTGATTCTCTGATTGCCTTTCAGCAGGCCAAGTCAAATGCCGGCCTGTTTATGTCAGACGATGCCGTAGATTCCATCATAGATGAGTGCAATTCTTTCATCGATATGGGGAAAAATCATTATTTATACTCTTCCTTTGAAGAACGGCTGGAAAGCATCGATTCCCTGGATGAAAACGACCGCAGTATATATATAGAGAAGAATGCTGATCTGATTGAAAATAATATCTTCCCTGCTTATCAGAATCTGGCTGCCCAGTTGGATAAGCTGCGCGGTACCGGGACTAACAGCAGCGGACTCTGCAATTATCCAGACGGAGATCTCTATTACGAGTATGTAGTCCGAAGCGAAACCGGCTCTTCCCGCAGCATTGAAGAACTGCAGGAAATGACTCTGGGCCAGATGCAGACTGACATGCTGGCAATACAGGATGCCCTGACCGAAGATCCCGAAGCTGCTGAAACAGTAATTCAGGACGCCGCCCTGCTGGATACGTCCGATCCCGCCGGAGTCTTAGAGCAGCTGCAGGATAATATGACCTCGGTATTCCCTGAAAGCCCACCCATCACCAGTGAGATAAAATATGTTCAGGAAGATATGCAGGCTTACGTAAGCCCGGCATTCTACCTGATTCCCACCATCGATAATTATTCTCTGAATGTCATCTACATCAATCAGGGCAGCACAGTAGACGGAATCGACCTTTACACCACCCTGGCCCACGAAGGCTATCCCGGTCATCTTTATCAGACCACATACTTCTCCGATCTTTCCTTAGATCCCGTCCGCAGTGTTCTAAACTACGGCGGATACGTAGAAGGATGGGCTACTTATGCCGAAATGTGCTCCTACTATCTGGCTCCGATATCCAAGACCCAGGCCAGCCTGCTGCAGCACAACGCTTCGATGATCCTCGGACTCTATGCCCTGACCGATATCGGCATCCATTACCAGGGCTGGACGCTGATGGATACAGTTGCTTTTTTCAGCAGCTACGGCATCAGTGACTCCGATACAATAAAACAGATATACAACCTGATTGTCAGCGATCCCGCAAATTACTTAAAATACTATATCGGATATCTCGAATTTACCGAACTAAAAAAAGAAGCCATTGAAAAATGGGGCGATTCCTTCACCCAATTAAGATTTCACGAGGCAGTCCTCGGCGTCGGCCCGGCATCATTCGATGTAATCCGAGAACAGATTTTCAGTGAATAATTTGCGCCTGCCCTGCACATGCTTCTACATATAAGAGAGGCAGGATCATGAAAGACATATTATTAGCCATAGACATTCAAAATGCTTACAAAACAGGGCAGCCATGGGGCTGCCCTAATATTGATGCGGTCATTACAAACACCATCAAACTGTTAGAATCCGATAAATTTGATACTGTCTTCTTCACCCGTCACATCCCTTCCCCGACCCCAGCAGGCACATGGAAAAAATACAACGACCACTACGACCAGATAAACAGCTCCCCTTACCTGAGTCACCTGGTATCCGAATTGCTCCCTCACACCCAGCATCACACAGTTCTGGAAAAATCCACCTACTCCGCCGCCACAGCCCTCCCGCCCGCGCTTTTCCAGCCACCCCTGCCCCGGATCGTCATCACCGGAGTAGTAGCCCATTGCTGCGTCCTCTCCACCATCATGTCGCTGATCGACAAAGGGAACGAAATCATCTACCTGGTCGATGCCATAGCCGGCCAACACACCGACTTTGAAGACATGACCAGATCCATCATCAAAACCTTCTCCCCCATCCACACCCGCATCCTCACCACCCCTGAATACCTCTCCACCCCCTCCGCCTAACCCAAGCCCAGACCTCAACGCCGCGGCCACCAACAACCAGGCTCCCGCACTGTCCGGGAGCCGTCCCCCTACCCCAAAATCATCCGATCATTCATAACTCCCCCGCCGCTTACCTGCTCAAACTTCTGCAGCAGATCAGCCACCTTGAGTTTCTTTTTCTCATCCCCGGAAACGTCATAGATAATATTGCCTTCATACATCATCACCAGCCGGTTGCCGTGAGCGATGGCATCCTTCATATTATGGGTAATCATAACCGTCGTAAGCTGATCTTTTGCGATAATCTTATCGGTCGCATCCAGCACCTTGGCCGCCGTTTTGGGGTCCAGTGCCGCAGTGTGCTCATCCAGAAGCAGTAATTTCGGCTTCTTCAGAGTTGCCATCAAAAGGGTCAGTGCCTGACGCTGCCCGCCCGACAGTAATCCCACCTTGGCAGTCAGCCTGTCTTCCAGCCCCAGATCCAATATCTTCAACTGCTCTTTATATTGCTCTCTTTCCTTATGAGAGATACCTTTCCGCAAACCTCTGAACTTTCCTCTTCGCAGAGCCAAAGCGAGATTCTCCTGAATCTGCATATTAGCCGCCGTCCCGGTCATCGGATCCTGGAATACCCGCCCCAGATACTGGGCTCGTCTGTGTTCCAGCAGTTTGGTAACATCCACATCATCAATAAAAATACTGCCTTCATCCACCATCCATGTTCCGGCAATGGCATTCAGCATGGTTGACTTACCGGCACCATTCCCGCCGATAACCGTTACAAAGTCACCTTCCTGCAGTTCCAGCGACAAACCGTTTAACGCCACCTTCTCATTAATGGTACCGGGATTAAAGGTCTTTGAGATATGATTGATTTTAAGCATTAGAGGCACCTCCCTTTTTAACCGGCTTTGTAAAATACTTGCTCTTTAAATAAGGTATCGCCAGGAATACAGCAACGATAACCGCAGCAAAAAGCTTGAGGAAGTTGGTCGGCAGACCCAGCCAGGTCACTACCTGCAGAACCAGATAGTAAATAACAGCACCCAGCGCTGCTGCCAGTGTCTTGAATGCAAAGTTTCCTCTGATCCGTCCGAATACCACCTGCCCGATAATAATGGAAGCCAGACCGATGACAATCGCACCACGGCCGGCATTGACATCGGCAAAGCCCTGATACTGTGCAAACAAGGCACTTGCCAGAGCGATGATGCCATTAGAAATCATCAGCCCCAGCGTCTTAGAGATGTTGGTGTTGATCCCCTGAGCTCTGGACATATTGGGATTGGCCCCGGTCGAGCGGATGGAGCAGCCCAGCTCGGTACCGAAAAACCAATATAATACAGCGATAATTATTATGATAAAGATACTGGTTACAAAAATTGTATTCTGGTAAAAAGGAACTCCTTTTACATAGCGCAGCGACACCAGCAGATTATACTTGTCCACGGCAATCGCCTGGTTAGCCTTATCATCCATGATCCACAGATTGATGGAATACAATCCCTGCTGGGTCAGAATCCCCGCCAGTATAGCCGGAATACCCAGTGCCGTATGGAGAAACCCGGTCACCATACCAGCCAGCAGTCCGACACAAAAAGCACAGAAGAGGGCTGTCCCGATCGAATGCCCGTTAATTATCATCATTACACACACCGCCCCGCCGGTGGCCATGGTTCCGTCGACCGTAAGATCGGCCAGATTCAGAATCTTATATGTGATGTACAGCCCGATCGCCATAATCCCCCAGATCAGCCCTTGCGCTACAGCGCCTGGCAATGCATTTACAAACGTCATTACGT
>Ga0153996_1001135_pt1 | contig 11006 bp, 8 predicted proteins | sample TSNC080MetaG_FD_104728 | JGI IMG/M metagenome (GOLD analysis project Ga0153996, IMG submission 104728) | Attine ant fungus gardens microbial communities from North Carolina, USA - TSNC080 MetaG | ecosystem: Host-associated > Fungi > Mycelium > Unclassified | place: USA: North Carolina, Lumber... | reverse complement strand
GAACTCGATGGAGTTCTTGCTTAATTTTCTACTACTTATACATTTTACTACTGTGGCTATGCGCTTGCTCTCCCATGGTTCTTATGTTACTCTAGTCATGTGACACACTGTGACTGTGACTTGTGACTTGACCATCTGTGACCATCTGTCATGCCATTGTGACATTGTGACAAAGTCATGTGATACTTCCCACACCCCATCTCGTAGTTGTAAGTCCAAAGAAAAGAAAAGAAAAGAAAAGAAATATAAATAATGACTTAGCTGATTTGCCAAGTCATGACATCACCCCAAATATCACCAGTACATTTTGTGGCAAAAATGGATGGCACACAAAGAATGGTGCAAGATTATTGGCACATAAACCAGTGGACAATTAAGAATGGGTATCCCTTACCCCTTATCGTAGACATATTGGATGAAGTAGGAAAGAGGAAGGTGTTTACAAAGCTAGATCTGAGATGAGGATATAATAATATCAGGATCAAGGAAGGAGATGAATGGAAAACAGCATTTATAATGCACATCAGAGCTTATGAACCCACAGTCATATATTTTGGGTTAACTAATTCCTCCACTACTTTCCAAACAATAATAAATGATCTATTCTAAGACCTTATAAACCAAGAAGATATGGCAACATTCATTGATGACATTCTGGTAGCTACAGATATAGAAGGACACAATGAATTGGTGGAAGAAGTATTAAAGAGGTTAGAGAAAAATGACCTATTTGTGAAACCAGAAAAGTGTAAATGGAAAGTGAGAGAAGTAGAGTTTCTGGGAGTAGTAATTGGTCCGAAATGCAAAGAAAAAAAGGTGAAAGGAATATTAAACTGGCTGGCACCTAGAAATGTCAAAGAGGTACAAAAGTTTTTAGGCCTTGCCAACTATTACAGAAGGTTTATAAAAGACTTTGCCAAGATAGCTGCACCGCTACATGTACTAGTTAGAAAGGAGCAAAAATGGAAGTAAGAGAAGGAACAGGAGAAGGTATTCAAGAAACTTAAGGTAGTATTCACCACAGAACCCATCTTGGCTATTCCAGATATTAATAGAGAAATGAGAGTGAAGGTGGATGCTTCAGATTATGCAACAAAAGGAATACTGTCAACAAAGTATGAGGATGGAAAGTAGAGGCCAGTGGCCTTTATCTCTAAATTGTTGAATGCTACAGAGTGAAACTATGAGATTCACAATAAGGAGATGCTGGCAGTCATTAGGAGTCTAGAAGTATGGAGGCACTACTTAGAAGAAGCAAAACTTGAATTTAAAATATGGACAGGCCACAAAAACCTCTAGTATTTTATAATGAGTCAGAAACTAAACCAAAGACAAGCAAGATAGGCCTTGTACCTATCACAGTTTAACTTCACTTTAAAGTATGTTCCAGGAAAAAGCATGGGAAAAGTGGATGGATTCAGTAGGAGACCAGACTGGCAAAAAGGAGTAGAAAAGATTGGAAGTTAATAAAGCCAGAATGGGTTAGAGGAGCAGAAATAATAGTAGAGGAAAGAAAACTGAGGGAAAGAATCAAAAGGGTACAGAAAGGGGACAAAAAAGTAGTAAAGACAGTAGAAAAATTAAAAAGAGCAGGAATAAAAACATTGAACAATGAGGAATATGAAATAGAAGATGGAATGTTAAAGGAAGGATAAATATATATACCAGAAAGGGAATTAAGGGAGGAAATAATCTGACTACACTATGATACTCTAGTAGGAGAGTATAAGGAAAGATAGAAGACAATGGAGTTAGTCACTAGGAACTACTGGTGGCCAGGAGTAACAAAAGAAGTAGGGAGATATATAGATGGATGTGATGCTTGTCAAAGATACAAGAATTGAAGCAAAGCACCAGTAGGGAAATTAATGCCTAATGCAATCTCAGAAAAACCATGGAGTCACATTTTGGCAGACTTCATCACTAAACTGCCACTGGCATAGGGATACAATGCCATCTTAGTAGTATGCAATTGATTTAGTAAAATGGCGCATTTTATAACAACTACAGAAAAAATAATGGTAGAAGGCCTCGTAAAGTTGTTTTGAGATCACATATGAAAGTTGCATGGACTTCTAGAAAGCATTATATCAGATAGGGGAGTACAGTTTGCAGTGGGAATAATGAGGGAGTTGAACAACTTATTGGGAATCCAAACAAAACTCTCAACAGCCTATTACCCTCAAACAGATGGGTAGATAGAAAGGATAAACTAGGAGTTAGAACAGTACTTGAGGGTGTCATATTCTGGAAATATGATAATTATGTAATTCTTTCTTCTAATAATTCCCCTAAAATTAATAATAGTAGGATAGCGTTGTAGACTACTCTCCTTCTATTCTGCACTTCCTATAAGTACTGAGTAGTTACAGTGTATTTCCTCAGTCTGTAAATTAACGTCAATTAGTCCTAATCGCATCTCATCCTTTCCGACTCCTCAACTTAAACAGTTAGGACCTCTGTCTTGACGACTTCCACTACTCCGTCTGTTCGTCCTTGACAGAGGGTCTTTATTGACTATAGACAAGAACAATGGCCAGACTAGCTAGAAATAGCAGAATTTGTATATAACAACAAGATTTATACAGCAACAAAAGCATCACTGTTCAAAGTAAACTACAGTCAAGACCCAAGAATGGGATTTGAGGGAAGGAGAAAAGAGAAGTACAATGTTATGCTGCTAGAGAATTTTCTATGGAAATGTAACATGGGATACACATTATACCCCTAGATTTCACTATGGGAACCTACTCTAGAGACCTCCTACAAGTCCTAGACATAATTTAGACCCAAGATTAGGTACTTCTATTAGGTGGTTGCCAAGCTGCCACATGCTAGAATAGCATATACCTTGGGAGGTAAGACTAATGAGCTAGCATTAGGTTTCTCAGAGACAAACTATCAATGTCAATACTCTAGAACTCAGAGGCTCAAGAACATCTTTGGAATGAAATATAATTTCAATCTAGAGCAGACTTAGACTAATATGACACCAAGATAATAGATCAAAAGTCTATCAGTAACTAGTGATCCCATCACTGCTAGACTCAGTTAGGAAGCAAATGCACTGTAGAGTGACAGGAATATTGATGACCTGTGTATGCACTTGTATGTATTTTTAGATCATATTCAGAATAGAAAGAAGCCAGTTCAGAGGTTAGGAGATGTTGGGCAAGAGTGAAGTATAGAGGTAGAGTAGGAGCATATGGCTATGGCCAGTAGATATGGAGAATAGAGAGATGACATCTGTTATGTCCACATGGTAATGTCATGGAGGAGAGAAGTAAGAGAGACTGGAAGAAGAAGAAGTTTTCTTTTTTATTTATTTTTAATTGAGTCTCATCAGTTTGTACTTTTAATATAATACTCAGAGAGCCCAAGAGGAAGGCTATCACAAAAGGCCACTTACTATTTGTGATTGGGTTAAAGAGTTATTCAAAAAGTGCTTATAAGCAAAGTTTAGACAGTGACAAGAGATGTTGTTAAGTCTGAGGTCTAATCCTCAGACTATAAGTCCTTAAATATAGGAAAGTAATGGTCTGTGCACTAGGACAGATCATCATATGCTACTACCTATTGTTCTACATATAGTAGTGCCTTTGTGCTAAAAATAGTGATAACCTAACCATATGGAGGCTGTCCTTTGTTCTAAGAAAAGGACAGATGACTATCTATGGGTAATTAATAAAGTCTATGTGCAAATATTGAGGCCTTCATATCTCCACTAATATTAATTGCCTTGAGGTTGTTCTAGGCTCATTCTGAGCATCATGAAGAAGGCTTCTGCTGAGCCTAGAACCAAAGCATCAATCATGGCAGTTTCTGAGATATTAGCAATTTAATAAATGGTAACATAGTGGTTACCAGTTGATCTGCTTAATATCTCAACCAATATTGATTGCCTTGGAACGTGACTGGCATTGATCAAAAGGTCTTTTTGAGGGCTTTCTGTAGCTCTTAAGACTGTAAGAATTGTCAAAGAATTGATAGAGATATGGCCAAATGAAGTTTGTGACAAAGGCAATGGAATTTTGACACCTGCCACCATCTCAAGGGCTTGAGAGTTGTCTTATGGCACTTTTCTGAGTTCTAAGTAAAGTGATTAGGTTGTTGAGGAGACTGGAACTTTACATCCTACTTGGTTAAGAGACAAGACACAGTAGTCACTTGGACAACCTTTTATGGAGTAGCAGGCCTAAAAAGCCTAGCTAATCATCAACTCAGATCATATCATACCCATAAGGTTTGGTGTGGGAGTGTAGATGAGGGCTTAATTGAGTGTGGTAAGGTCTATGAGTAGTTTACTGACTACTTTGATAGTGAGCTTGTTATAGTGTGTAAAGGTGGATACCTTAGGGACACTATGTGAGGAAAATCTAGATCAAGCTTACAATCCTTTCAAATACTTTTATATTAATTATTACACAAAGTTTCTATATTCTCTTTTTAATACCTTCATTCTTGATTCATCCCCACAAACTCTTTAGTATACAATTGGGACCTGGTACCACATCTTTAGCTTATGCTAGGCTAATAGTCTCTTTTGCCCCCTTTAACAAAGTAGCAGGAAAATTTGTAGAAAGAATAAAGAAAATTCAAAAGAAAGCAAAGGTGGCATTAGAAAAAGCACAGGAAGAAATGAGGAAGTTCATAGATAAGAAGCAAAGAGAGGGAGAAGAATACAGAGTAGGAGACTTAGTACTATTAAGTATGAAAGACTTGAAATGGCAGATGAAAGGAAGGAGATCAAAAAAGCTGACCAAGTATTTTGTGAGACCTTATAAAGTCAAGGGGATAGTTTCGAGTAATGCAATAGAGTTAAAATTACCTAAATCTATTAAAATACACCCTGTAGTCAATGTAAGTAGAGTACAACTCTATAAACCACAGGTAGAAGGACAGAAGAAGATACCACCAAAACTGGTCATCATCAAAGGGGAAGAGGAGTTTAAAGTAGAAAAAATCCTGAACAAAAGAATGGTGAGAGGAGAGAAAAGATTTCTGGTAAGATGGAAGGAATATATGGCAGAAGAAGATACCTGGAAAAATAGGGAAAACATGGAGAATATAAAAGAGCTAGTAGAAGAGTTTGAGAAGAAGTATGGGGAAGAGACCAAAGAATTAAGACAACAGGAGCAGAAAGAAAAAGAGAAGAAATTCAGTTGGGAATTACCTAGGAAATTTACAGCAAAATTATTATATGAATGGGGAAAGAAAAAGTATGAGAGAGAGAGGGAAAAGAGGTAGAATGAAAACTGGAATTGATGGAAAAATCCCTTGGGACAAGGAAACTTGAAGAGAGAGCCATGTTATGAGAGCCCCAAAAAGGAAATAGTTTCTTGCATATTTAAACACTTGATCTACAACCTCAAGATATACAATGGGGTCAAGATATAAAAAGCAGGGAAACTTAGGTAATCACATCACATGACAAGGTTAGGTGATCATAGAACCTTCTGGAAGGACTTGTGACCACAGGACTTTAGAGTACAACTACTGTAAAAGTAGTATAAGTGATAGCTTAATGCAACAAAAAACTTCATTGAGTTCTTTCTAAACATCTACCTAGGGTAATCACTAAGAACTATCACAGTCCTTCAATAACACCATCCCAGAGAAACCATAGAGTCACATATTAGCAAACTTTATTACTAAGCTTCTATTAGCTCAGGAATATGATGCAATCTTAGTAGTATGCAATCAATTCAGTAAAATGGCACATTTTATAGCAACTACTGAGAAAACATCAGCAAAAGAACTAGCCAAGCTATTTTGAGACCATGTTTAGAAACTGCATAGACTTTCAGAAAACATTGTATCAGATAGAGGAGTACAGTTTGCAGCAGGTGTTATGAACATCGAGTGGGACTACAACTATTATCAGCCATGGTCTGATAATGAGTGGCTAGTAGACGAGATATTGGCAATGTTAGATGAGGACATTATCATACAGTAATGCAACTAATGTCTGAGAACTCTAAAGAGACAATGGACTCATAAAACAGACAGGACTCTTCAGAGAAATCTCAGACTATCTTTCATTCTCTATCTTTGGACTTGTGCTAAATGGGACAACATCAGACTAACCCATTATTAGACAATAACTCGACTTGTCACTCTCACTACTTCTGTCACTAGACTATCACTTAACTAGTCACCCATAGTTACAATTAGTGTTACTACATTATAACGTAGTCATAATACCTAGTTAGGATAAATACAGACTAGAAAGAGAAGAGAATGACAAGTTCTCTCTTTTTGTATTTCCTCTGTAAAATCTTACTCTGAGGAATTGGTACTCTTACTTGTCTTAGGACAATCTCAAGGGTGCTACTCAAAGTCTCGTTGATATCTCTCCTCTAATATAACTTCACTGAAAATCTTAACTGAATCCTTTAACAAGGAGCGTGGAGATATCAAGTATTAGATATAGGCTTTAAGTTAAAACACATATTCAACTGTAAGGTCTTAACAGCAGGAATGATAAGAGAGTTGAATGACTTATTGGGAATTTAGACAAAACTCTTGACAGTATACTACCCCCAAACAGATGGGCAAACAAAGAGGGTAAAATAGGAGCTAGAACAATACCTAAGGGTCTTTATCAACCACTGACAAAAGCAATGGCCTAACTGGTTGGGAACTGCTAAATTCATCTACAATAATAAAATTCATTTAGCAACAAAAGTATCCCCATTCAAAGCTAATTATGGTCAAGGCCCCAGAATGGGTTTTGAGGGAAGAAGAAAGGGGAAGTATGAAGCAGTAGGAAAATTTGTGAAACAAATGAAAAAAATACAAGAGGAGGCAAAGGTAGCATTAAGAAAAGCATAGGAAGAAATGAAGAAATTTGCAGACAGAAAGCAGGCAGAAGGGAAGGAATACAAAATAGGAGACTTAGTACTTCTAAGTACAAAAGACCTGAAGTGGCAGATGAAAGAGAGAAGATCAGAAAACTTGACTGAATGATTTGTAGGACCTTACAGAGTCAAGGGGATTGTCTCAAGCAATGCAATAGAGTTAGAACTACCTAGGTCTATTAAAATACATCCCATAGTCAATGTAAGTAGAGTATGACTCTATAAACCACAAGTGGAAGGGCAGAAAAAGATACTACCAAAACTAGTTATCATTGAAGGAGTAAAAGAGTTTGAGGTGGAAAAAATATTGAACAAAAGAATGCTGAGAGAAAAGAAAAAGTTCTTGGTCAGATGGAAAGGGTATACAGTAGAAGAAGACACTTAGGAAAGCAGAGAAAATCTAGAGAATACAAAGGAATTGGTAGAAGAGTTTGAGGGGGAGTACAGAGAAGAGGCCAAAGAACTAAGATGACAGGAGCAGGAAAAAGAAGAGAAGAAGTTTAGTTGGAAATTACCCAGGGAGTTTACAGCTAAACTATTATATGGGTAGAGACAAAAAAGATATGAGAAAGAGAGAGAAAGGAGATGGAATGAAAATTAGAGTTAATGGTTGAAACAAGGAAACTTGAAGGGGGGGCCATGTTATGAGGAGCCCAAAAAGGAAACAACTTCCCACACCTTTAAACAATTAGTCTCTACAACCTCAAGACATACAATGGGATTAAACTATAAATAGTATGGGAAAGTTAAGTAAACTATATCATATGATTGGGTCAGGTGATTGTAGAACATTCTAGAAAAACATGTGACCATGGGACTTTAGTATACAGACTATGTAAAATAGTATAAGTAGTATATAGAATATAATAGAGAACTCTATCGAGTTCTTCCTGAATATTCACCTAGGATGAACTCTAAGTCTTCATAACTCTATGTTAACAATACTCTTCTGGTAATACATCTTTAAAATTTGCTTTTCCACTTGCTTCTTTGACTCTTCTAATTTTTATTTTATTCTGTCTTAACATCTTCTCTTTTATATTTACAAACAAGATTCTTCCTTCCTCTTCAATTCTATTTGTCTTCTCTTCAATGTCTTTTGGTTCTTCCTTTATAGATACTCTTCTACACCAATGTCTGCATTTGTTAAGGTATAGCTTTGACAATTGCCAGTCAATAGATGGGTTATGCTATTAGAGCCCTTCATGTTCAAGGAACACATCTCTTTTTCTAAGATTGGTTACTAAGAATTGAATCCTTTCAATATAATCTCCTATCATCATGTTCATGTTGACTACATTTGTGATGCTTTCTGACTTGTTGATTGTCTCATCAGTATTGTAGCAAGTAATTGGAAATGGCAACTTCTAGGTGTTAATTCTATTTTCTTGAATAAATTTCTTGCTAATGCATGAACTAGTATAACCCAAGTTGATGAGTGCTACCTTTGTAAAGGATTTTGTGGTATCAATGGTTATCAAGTGTATCTTGATGTCAAGTTATTTGTTTCCCATCTGTTTCAAGATTGGAGGTTCTTCTAGGGATTGGAGTACAAAGATGACTTCTCTATCTATTATTGTGGGGGTAGCCTTTGGGCTACCTGCAGAATGCTGATGTTTCTTTCTCTTTTCATTTCATTTCATTAGTTGATTATATTCCTTTATTTTCTTACTATTTTCACTTTTCCTATCATTTAATTATTTAATTATTTAGAAAACACTCTAGCTATTACATAAGTTAGAGTACAAGAATGTGACGACACATAAATAAAAATGATTCTCTTACTCAAAACCACAAAAACTCTAAGACAACTTTTCCCCTCTGAACTCACTTACCTTCCTACATTATCTTGTTCAATCCTCTCACTTTCCTTTCATTGCATTCATCTCTCCTTGATTGGTGAGTCCACACTTTAAGGATCTCAATTGCTGTCTTTGTGTTCTCCTCTTTTAGCCTCTTTTCTATCTATTCAGCAGTATATCCTTGTGTCCTTCCAAAATCTCATTTCCCAAAGTATTCTAGAAACTCTTTTGTTGATGTTTCTGGTAATTTCACTTTCCCTATCATAGGGCCTTGCTTTGGGATTGCTGGCATCAACTTCTCTGTCTTCCCCTTTGATTCCAGGCACCTTGCAGCAGGGGCATTCTCTTTTTCTGTCATAGACCCTTGCCTTGGAGCTGTTGGAACTGAAATTTCCTTCCTTCTCTTTATCTCTTTAACAACTGCTCTCAGTTCTTCTTTTGTCATCCTCTCTGTCATGTTCTGCTTCCTCATCTCATTAATAACTACTCTGAATGCCCAGTCTGGTAAGTCTTTGAGTTGTTGCAAGAAGCCTGAAATCCCAACAGATTTGACTGTTGTTTGGTTTCTTTCTTTGGTTAGGTTCATCTTGCAATTGATTGCTCTGATTTCTAGGGGTGTTGGTTTGGCTTTGTCTGTCAGCATGCTGAGGTTTCTTGCTAGGTTGATCAGAGAGTTTGAGTTCATTTCTGTTGTGTCATTAGGGCTTCCATTTCATCAAGGATCAATTTTCTGGGTCCAGTAAATTCTGTTAGCAATGAGTATGATTTTGAGTGTCAAGGTGATAGTCCAAGGAGTGGGCTCATATTCAGTGAGTATCATGACAAATTCTCAAGTGAATTTCCTAGACTAAGTGTTGGGTGGGGGAAAATTGGAATGGATGTAGATGTGTGTTGTGTCTGAGAAGGGTGATTTGAGGTTAGTCTTGACCTTATGTTATGATCTCGAACCCTGTGTTAGGGATTTCAGGATATATATAACCAGGTCAAGACTAAGGAACTACGCTACAAGGGCCTACCATATATACATGTACAAACATGTGTTATGTATGGGGTGGACATAAATAGTAGAAATCATTACAATCATTTTGGTGGATCTACCAACCATTTCTGGCCTTGCCTCTATGAATTAGGTTTGACTTGTATATTTTTAGCCCTGACCTGCACATCATTAACATGTTCTTGGGTTTGGTAACTGAATATTTACGACCTACACAGGACTATACACTCCCAAGTCGATTCTCAATAGGCATGGTGCGTTAATGAACTCCTCGATGATAACGATCAGACGAATCTCGTTGATCGACCCACCTCTCAAGTTAGTTCTTACCAGAGCCAAAATGCACTTACCTACGATCATTTAGCACAATGAATTACCACGTATGGAACAACTTGCTTCGGTGGCCCCCCTCCTATCCAAGATTGTAAAACATAAGAAGAATAGTATGTTTTGTCGGGTTGGGTATAGCTCAGATCATGTTTTACCTGTAAGCTATACTTAATATGGTTTCAAGAGTTCTCCTCATGATAAAAAGAGAAAGGATAAAGACAACCGAGTTACTGGATCATCGAGCCCTTCAGAGCCCACTCATCTCACCTTTGTTGAGAGCCATATGTTGATTTCCTACACGCTCTTCTCCCCCATCCTGGCATTTTTAGCCCTCAAAGATAGTCTATTGGGTCATGTGAAGCATCAAGCCACATTGACTGCTTCTCAAATCAATGAATTTACGCCTTTCACCCACTATGCGAGCACAGCATACTGCGATCCTGATACCACGGCCGACTGGACTTGCGGAGGTAAGATCTCGCTGATGGTGACCTGCATCATTCTCATTTAATTCAACCAGGAAATTGTCAAGCAAATCCTGACTTTATCCCAGTCGCTTCAGGAGGAGACGGATCGGCTATCCAATTCTGTGAATTTTACTAATGATCATTTCGATTCTTTATTGAGATATTGCTCAGGGTACGTTGGATATTCGCCATCGCAGGGCTCTGTCATCGTTGCGCACCAAGGAACCAATCCCTCGAAAATGTTAGTTCTCGAGATATTTAGACTAAAATCGACTGCTGAATTAGACTTTCAGTCTGGCCCTCCTCACTGATGCGAACTTGCTCCTCAAACCACTTGATAGTTCTCTTTTCCCTAGAATTTCCTCATCTATAAAAGCCCATAGTGGCTTTGCCAATGAACAGGCAAAGTGAGTGTGTGTGTTGTCCTCCAACCTAGTAGACCGAAAAACTGGTACCATCTTGATTCCTTGGGATGTCCTCATTGGTTCAAAATACAAAATCTAGATACATTGCCACTTTAAACTCCCTCAATAATAAGAGTTTAACTATT
>Ga0153996_1001133_pt1 | contig 11033 bp, 9 predicted proteins | sample TSNC080MetaG_FD_104728 | JGI IMG/M metagenome (GOLD analysis project Ga0153996, IMG submission 104728) | Attine ant fungus gardens microbial communities from North Carolina, USA - TSNC080 MetaG | ecosystem: Host-associated > Fungi > Mycelium > Unclassified | place: USA: North Carolina, Lumber... | reverse complement strand
CTGTCGGCTGTTTTGGTTTGCTGCTGGTCATTCTCATCCTTCTTTTCTGCAGCCGTATCTGTCGTTTCCGTTTTTTCTGCGTCTGCCGAATCAGAACTCCCTCCGCACCCCGCCATCATTGCTGCTGTCAGTACAACACCCATTAATACTGCTACCAATTTCTTTTTCATAATTTCTCTCCTTTCTTTCTATTTCACAACTTTAAAAAAGTCTGTCTTTTAAAAAGTTAAATGAAACCCGACAAGCTTCAAGCGGATCACCGGCATATCCATCTGCTTCTACCAGGTAATCGACGTTTTTACCCTTTTCTTTTAAGAAATCCAATACTCCATCAATATCCAGCCGGCCGGTACCAAGCGGCGCAAAGCCATTTTCGTCCAAATCTTTTAAATGCACAAAAGAAATACGGTCATAATATTTCTTAATGATTTCCAGCGGATCGCCGCCGCCTGCCGCAAGGTGGGCAAGGTCCGGACAAATATCAATATCGCTTACGCTAAATAACTTGTCAATCTGCTCCGGCGCTTCCGCAATCGAACCGAGATGAGGGTGATAGCTGGCCTTCAGGCCATATGCGTCGAAGACTTTGCACGCCTCTGCCAGCCCGCTGGCGAGCAGTGCATAATCCCTCTCCTGAATTCCTTTTCCGCGGATCGCTCCACCGCAAATTCCAATATATGTAACCCCAATTTCCCTGGCCAGTCTTGCGACCGTTTCCATATGATACATCTCATCTTCCAATGCATCCTGATAAATAAAATTAGCTCCCACACATACACTCATCATCTCGGCCTGGTATTTCTCCAGCATATCCTTAAGAACCGAAATATCATCGGCGTATTTCGTAAGATTACCTTCCAGCACCTCAATGCTTTTAAAACCCACACCGGTAATCTGTTTCAATATTTTTTCATCATCTCCCATCGTGAGATAACGGATATCCTTTACACTGGTGACACCGCCGCCGTCGCCAACGAGCGGACCAAATGCATTTGTCATATAACCAATCCTCATGTAGTTCCTCCTCTTCTTTTCTGATATTTGCGCAAATTTTTCTGTTGAATCAATCATACTTTACTTTTTGTCTATTGTCAACATTTTTCTTTTTACACATTCATATATTTTGTTCTATTTGTTCAATAGTTCCAGTTTTCTCGATGGTATTCAACTTTATTTTTTTGCATTGACTTTTCTTCTTTCTTGTATCATAATAAAGAAAAGCGAAATTTGCGCAAATATTTTCGTTCTCATCACAGAAAAGGAGATGCAAATATGAAACTAGGTTTTATTACCGCCATTTTAGACAACTCAACTTTTGAGGAAGTCGTCGATATCGCCGCTTCAATCGGATACGAATGCATTGAGGTCGCCTGCTGGCCAAAAGAAAAAGCGGCCAGACGCTACGCCGGCGTCACCCATATTGATATCGCCGGTTTAACCAACACTAAGATCGAAGAAATCAAAGCTTACTGCTGCAAACACAATATTGAAATTTCAGCACTGGCATACTATCCCAATACGATCACCGATGACCTGGCCGCCCGTGAAAAACACGTCAATCATTTAAAAGCAATGATCAAAGCCGCCCCCAAACTGGGTGTCTATACAATCACCACCTTCATCGGCCGGGTGCAGGCACTGACCGTCGAGGAAAATTTAAGGATTTTTCAAAGTGTCTGGACACCCATTATTAAGTTGGCAGAGGAATACAACGTTCGTATCGCCATCGAAAACTGCCCGATGCTTTTCGGCTCCGATCAATGGCCCGGCGGGCAGAACCTGATGACCACCCCGGCAATCTGGCGCAAGGCATTTGAGCTGATACCCAGCGACTGTTTCGGCTTGAACTACGATCCCTCTCACTTCGTTTGGCAGAAGATCGACTACATCAAACCGCTTTATGAATTTAAGGATAAAATTTTCCACGTACATTATAAAGACATTAAAATGTATTCCGATCGTTTAAATGACGTCGGAACAATGGCTTATCCGCTCGAATACATGTCGCCAAAGCTTCCGGGACTGGGTGACGTGGACTGGGGCCGGTATGTATCTGCGCTTACCGACATCGGATATGACGGCTATACCTGTGTGGAAATCGAAGACAAAGCTTTTGAAAGTACTCCCGGCAAAATTTATCATTCACTGGAACTTTCTTATCGCTACATGAGACAATTTGTAATTTAGGAGGTAATGGAAATGAAGAAAATGAATATTGGACTTATCGGTGCCGGTTTTATGGCCAAAGCACATTCAATCGCCTATGCCGGCATGCCGATGTTTTTCTGGCCCGCGCCGGCACTTCCGGTCAAGAAGCTAATTGCTGATGTTGACGACCCAATGGCAAAAGAAGGGATGGAGAAGTTCGGCTTTGAATCTTACACCACTGACTGGCACGATATTATCAGCAATCCCGATATCGATGTCGTAGACATCTGTACGCCCAATAATGTCCATGCCGAGATAGCTATTGCTGCTGCCAATGCCGGCAAACATATTCTTTGCGAAAAACCGCTGTCCTTAACACCTCAGGAGGCAAAGGAAATGTATCTGGCGGCAAAAACAAACAGCGTAACCACCATGGTGGCCTTCAACTATCGCAAAACCCCGGCTGTACAACTGGCTAAAAAGTACATCGACGAAGGTGCCATCGGTGACATCCTCGACTTTCGCGGGACTTATCTGCAAGACTGGTCCGCCGCTCCCGAATCACCGCTTTCCTGGCGTTTCCAAAAAGCAATCTGCGGCACCGGAGCCTTGGGAGATATCGGCACGCATGTAGTGGACATGATTCGCTTTCTGGTTGGTGACTTCGCCTCGGTCAATGCCCGTACCGCTACCTACATCAAAGACCGTCCGGTACAGGAAGGTTCTGCCGACAGTCTCGGCAATGCCAGAGGCAGCCAGGGTACTCCGCGCAAAAAAGTCGATGTGGACGATCAGTGCATCTTTATGATCGAATGCAAAAATGGTGCTTTCGGCAGTATCGAGGCTACCCGGAATGCCTGGGGGCGAAATAACTATATCACCTTTGAGATCCATGGCAGCAGGGGTTCACTGTATTTCAACTATGAGCACCGCGACGAATTGCAGGTCTGCTTCGCCGACGACCCAGAGGACCGCCGCGGGTTCCGCACCGTTTACACCGGACCCAATCACCCATATGGCGTAAATCTGTGGCCGATTCCAGCATTAGGCATCGGATATACCGAAACTAAAATCGTGGAAACCTACGATTTCTTTAAAGCCATCGCTGATGGAACTGAGGCCGCTCCCAATTTCCGGGATGGATATGCCGTCGAATTAATTTCCGATGCAATTATCAGATCGGCGCAGACCAGAACCTGGAACCCGGTGGATGATATCGAGGAATAACGTTTATGATGAATATCCCAGAGGATTTGAAAGCACAGAGCGTTCCTCCGCTCTGTGCTTCACCTCATCATATTCGATATGTCATTTCTCAGTCTAACCAGGTATGCCCGTTTTGCGCCAGTAATTTTTCTGCCATATCCGGCCCTTCGCTCTCCTTGGCATATTCATAAACCGGAATCCCGCTGTCATGATACCTTTTCCGCAATGCGTTCACATACTTCCAGCATATATCAATCTGATCCCACTGCGAAAACCACGCGCTTTCCGAATGTACACACGCACTGATGAGCCGTTCATAAGCCTCCGGTGTATTCATTTGATTCATCAGCTGACAGCTCTGACAGAAATCCATCTGAGCCTGGACAATTTCATCCGTTTCGCCTGGCCGCTTGATGTTAAATTGAAAATATACTCCCTCTGTCGGCTGAATTTTGATTTTTAGAATATTCGACTCAATTTCCGGATCGGCAGGTTTGAACATGACCGATACCTGCATTTCACGCTTGTTCAGTTTCTTCCCCGTTCTAATATAGAACGGCATTCCTCTCCATCTGTCGTTATCGATAAAAAGACGAAGCGCCGCATACGTTTCAGTCTTTGATTCGTTTGCCACTGCCGGTTCTTCACGATATCCTTCGTATCGAGCCAGCACTGTATTCCGCGCGATATGATTGGACAACCGCAAAGCTCTGAGCACTTTCATCTGTTCTTTATGCATGCTTTCCGTCTGATTGAACACCGGCTGTTCCATCGCCACAATCGTGAGTATTTGCAATAAATGATTCTGCATCATATCTTTTAAGGCCCCACTATGGTCATAGTAGGCGCCCCGCGTCTCGACACCGACCTCTTCCGTGGCAGAAATCTGGATACATTCGATATGGCGGGCATCCCAGATTGTACTAAAGATCGGATTTGTAAATCGAATCGTCTGAATATTGCGAACCATCTCTTTTCCCAAATAGTGATCAATCCGGTATATATTCCGCGGGCCGAAAAAATCTTCCATAGCAGTATTTAATTTTTCAGCCTCCTGAAGATTTTCCCCAAACGGTTTTTCAATTACCACTTTACCGGTTTCAGCACCAGATATGTTCTGAAGTCCTTTGACAATCGTGCCAAAAAATCTGGGGTCCACAGCAAAATAAAATATATGCTCCCGGATACCTGATTCCAGGTAAAAATTTTCTAATCCCACATACTCGTCCGCTTTGGTAAACTCCATCCGATAATAGATCATCCGCTCCGCCAGCCTCTGATATATCTCATCCTCAAAGTTAAGCCTGGCGAATTTCTTCACCCATCCTCGCACCTGTTCCCGGTATGATTCACTGGTATAATCTTTTCGGCCGATAATAATGATCCGTCCTGTTACTTTTTCATCGCCTTTGGCTTCAATATTATAAAATGCCGGAAGCAGTTTTCGAAAGGTCAGGTCCCCGGTTCCGCCAAATATCGTAAACGCTCTTCCATTACTCATGATCCTGCCCCCAATCATGATGAAATACCCCTTCCCGATCTATCCTTTGATAAGTGTGTGCGCCAAAGCAATCCCGCTGGGCTTGAATGAGATTCGCCCCTGACGGTGCCCCTCTAAAAGCATCAATATAAGCAACCGCCTGACTCATAGCCGGTACCGGAATGCCGTTTTGCAGACCCAGACACAGGATATTGCGCAGGTTTTCCTGCCCTTTGTTTAATCCGTCCACAAAAAACGAATCCATCATTAGATTGGCTAATTGGCTGTTATTTTCAAATGCTTTCGTAATATCATTCAAAAAGCGTGCCTGGATAATACATCCACCGCGGAAAACAGATGCTATTTTCCCATAATTGAGATCCCATCCATATTCTTTTGAGGCATGAGCCAATAATTCAAACCCCTGAGCATATGCAACGATCTTCGCAGTATATAAACCTTCTCTTACCCGTTTCCGAAAAATATCTTTGTCGTCCGCGCATTTAGCTTCTGGCTGCCTGAACAATCCCTGCGCTTCACGCCTCTGCCCGATCCGGTTTGACATAATTCGGGCATTGCAGGCGGCCGTAATCATCGACACATTAACGCCCTGCTTCAGCGATTCCAGACTGGTCCACCGCCCGGTTCCCTTTTGTCCGGCGCTGTCCAGTATATAATCCACCAGTTCGCCTTCGTGAAAATCATCCGCCTCCCGGAAGATATCAGCGGTAATTTCAATCAGATAACTCTTCAGTTCACCCTTATTCCACTCTGCAAAAGTCTCCGCCAGTTCTCCATTTGTAAAACCCCCGACGTACTTTAACAGCAGATATGCTTCTGCAATCAGCTGCATATCCGCATACTCAATCCCATTGTGAACCATCTTTACATAATGACCGGACCCCTCCGGGCCGATATAAGCGCAGCATGGAACACCCTCCGCTTTTGCCGCAACCGCCTCCAGAACCGGGGCAATATGAGCATACGCATCCCGGTCTCCTCCCGGCATAATAGCCGGGCCAAAGCGGGCGCCCTTTTCACCGCCGGATATTCCCGTACCGAAATAACAGATCCCTCGCGCTTTCAGAGCTCGCTCTCTCCTTTTGGTATCTTCAAAAAATGAATTCCCGCCATCCAGAATAATGTCTCCTTCAGCCAAAAACGGTAGCAGCTGTTCCATTACCATATCCACGGCGTTCCCCGCTTTTACCATAATTATGAATCGCCGCGGCCGCTCCTGAGCCGCAGCCAGTTCCTGCAGGCTATAAAACGGAACCAGCATGTCATGGGGATGTTCCTTCATTAGTTCATCTGTCACTTCACTGTTGCGATTATACCCCCCTATTTTATAACCATGATCAGCCATATTCAGCGCCAGGCTTCTGCCCATGACCGCAAGTCCGATTACACCAAAATCTATTTTTTGCATATTCCACCTCTCCAGTTTTACGATAATTACTTATTTTTCAGTACCAGCGACACTCCTTCCGGCATCGCCGCGCGGCCGCAGATATCCAGAAGCCTGCCGCTTTCTTTGTCCCTCTTCATACTGACAATACCGCCTTCAAAACGATTTGCAATCAGCACAAAACGCTCATCGCGGCTGAGGATAAAATCCCTGGGATGGACACCGCCGCACGGCATGTACTGCACGGTATATATTCGTTCCCCGCTCACATCCAGCACCGCCAGAACATCCTCTCCACGCACGGATATATAGACAAATCTTTCATCCCTCGTCAGACGAACCGCGGCCGCAGCCGCCTTTTTACCCGCTCCGGAAAACTCCCCTTCCTCCGGAAGTATCGGCACGGTCTGCGCTAATCTAAATTTCCCTCCCTGGACCTGATAGGTAAAGAGTTCATTGCTCCATTCACTCACCACGTAGAGTTTGGTATGAGCCTGATTAAATACACCATGCCTTGGCCCGCTTCCATCCGGAAAGCAAAGTTCTCCCGCCGGGTCAAAGGGAGCCTTTCGCCCAAACAGCCGGATTTTATGCTGGACAAGACACGGTACCATAAGATAAGCGTCATGCAGAAGGACCTGGTGACAGCCTGCACCTTTCCCGCATGCGATCCTGCCGATTGCTGCAAGCCTTCCGGTATTCATCCGGTATACCATGACGATGCCTTCATGGTAATTGGCTGTATAGATAACATTTTCGTCCTGCAACACGCAGCAGGGTGTCTCCTGTTCGTTCAGTACCGATAGACAGCTTTTCACCCTTCCATCCTCCAGCTCAAGGACGCTGGTTCCCGCAGCTCCGCCCTTTTCTGTGGGAAATGCCAGGGAATTCTCATAAAGAGACACCCATTTTGCATTTTTTGCCTCATAAAATAATTTTGGCTGGGATAATTCCCCGGTTACTTCATCAAAAGTAAAATGATAAACCCCCCGGCTGTCAATCGATGCATATGTTCCTATATAGCCGTCAGAAATATGACTCATTTTCTCCTTCACCTCCACACAAAACAAATAAAACAGACTGTTACATCCACGGTTATAACAGCTAGTATAAATAAATATAAAAAAACTATGCAGACTTTATCCAGCATTATCATTAACTGCAAAAAAGCCGGTGCGCTTCGTGGCACACCAGCTTGGTATAATATTTTTTATCCCGTTACTAAATCCGGGTTATCCGAAAAATGTTTCAAAATAACAAGGGAGTCGGCAGTCGACAGATTTTGAATCACAACCCCCGATTTTGCCGCCCTCTCAGTTACAAAATATTCATCGTGAGTCAACTCTCCATAGCGGATCAGCGCCGGCGACTCGATCTCCCACTCGCCGAATTTCCCGTGACCTTCTAAACAGATCAAACCGTATGGTGCATGATCGGCAATCGTAACCGTCCTTCCCGGAAGAATTGTTAACCGCTTCGCACTGACGCAGTCACACTTATAACAGATCCACTCTTCCACATATCCGTCTGCAGCCATCTCTTCCAATGGCCGCACCGGTTTCGGAGCCATAAAGTTATGCTGATGGAAATCAGGGTCAACATTTTTATCCCAATCTATGACATCCAGCAAGTAATCATAATTCCCCAACTCTTCCTGCGGACAATTTTTCCATAACAGATCTTCACCGACAATTTGTCCGTTCATCAGCACCGATTGATACATAGCATAAACATCCGAAGCAAACTGCGGCTCATAGGTACAAAGCGAACCTGGTGCATGCAGGATTCCGGGATCCACCTGAAAACCGGTGTCTAACTGAAGCTTGTATGCTCTGGAAAGCCCCAGCAGGTCGTTATCACCTTTATTGAATCGCTTCAGACTGTCAAGCACCTGCTCTTTTGTCGTCTCAGGATTAAAGCCAAAGAAGGTGAAGGGGAATTCGCCGCCGTGGTTATTCAGCTGAGACGGGAAGAAATACATCTCCGGTTTTCCGTCTGCCCCAACACGCGCGGCATGTTCCTGGCGATGGTGGATATGATGAGGAAGTGGTCCTGCGTTATCAAAAAATTTTGAAAACATCGCCCAGCGGCCATATTTTTTCCACAGCTCAGAACCAATGATTTCTGCTCCCATCAGCTCAACAGCATCCCGCAGTAAAATTCTTTCTTTTCCTTCCTCGTCAACCACGATATAGCTTAATCCTTCATCCTCCGGCGTGCCCGGTCCGTTCTCCGCCCATGTAGTCGAAGCAAACCAGCGTTCATCGATCCCGCCTCGCTGGCCTAATGCGAAACAATCATCCGGATGCAGCTTGATCCTCTTTCCCGGGCGGCAAAACGAGCGCGGCACCCACGTCGGTGCCAATCGAAAAATACCGTTACCGTTTTCCAGTGCTTTTTCAATTAATTCTTTTTGCATCATACTCTGTTCCTCCTTTAACAACTTCCTAATTCCCATGACGCTTTTATATCATCCATAATCTCCATCACCTTGACAGTTTCCGAATGTGATATTTCGCAACATTCAATTTCACCATCTGAAATGGCTTTTGCACAAGCCGTCACTTCGTATTCATATCCGGAAATTTGCTCCGGTACCTTTAAGACTTCAATTACTTTATAATCCGAATCAAAAACTTTAATTTCCTCCGGATTGTTTATATTTGTAATTTCTATATAGCCTTTGGTGCCAAAAATTGAACCGTTTCGATTCTGCACTGCGCCGACATTACACTGCATCGTTGCAACCTTTCCGTCCTCAAAGTTCATCACGATACTGTCGATCATATCGACACCGCCCTTAAATAATGCCGTAGATGTGATCGCCGCTTCTTTTTCACCCAATACCATCCGCGCAAAATGAATCAGATAAACTCCTACATCCAACAGTGCTCCCCCCGCCAGCTGCGGATCCCATATACGCTCCACCACACTTAATTCATACCCCAGGTTGGCAGTCAGCGATGTAACTTCCCCGATAATCCCGCTGGCGATAATATCATCTATCATTTTGCGCGAAGGCATATATCTTGTCCAAATCGCTTCGGTTAAAAGCAGGCGGTTTTCCTCCGCTATTCTAATAATTTCTTTCGCCTGCTCAGCATTCACGCAGAATGGTTTCTCACAAAGAACATGCTTCCCCGCTTCCAGACACATTTTTGTACATTCATAATGCAGGGTGTGAGGAACTGCTATGTATACTAAATCCACCGCCCTATCTTTCAGCATCTCCGCATACGATCCGTAGGCCTTAGTAAGGTTATATTCTTTCGCAAACTTCTCTGCTCTCGCCAATTCTCTGGCAGCGATTGCATATGCCTCCACGCCCTCCATAGAGCCAATCGTGACCGCCATTTTTACGGCGATTGCACCTGCCCCCATGATTGCCATCTTAATCATAATAGATTCCTCCAATCGAAACTCAGTTTTGTCTGTTCAGGATTTCACGCATGGCATGATTGGCAAAACGAATGTCATCTTCCCAGTCCGGCTGCCCGGTATCCCATAATTCAGTGACATAGCGGCGCACCCCGAGTTCCCAGGCGGTGGAAATTATCCGTTCAAACTCCACATGGCCGGTTAGAAACTTGACCTCCCGAAACACTCCCGGAACAGTTTCTTTTAAGTGGAGGGCAATTAAATTACCCTTCCCCAGTGCCAGATCTTCGCATACATCATGCTGATGTAATACTGCTGCATTGGTGATATTCCCTGCATCCGGATATATCTTTAAATATGGAGAAGCTGCTATATCTATATACTCTAACCCCTTTTCAGTCGTATTCATAAATTCATTCTCCATGGTCTCAAAGCCTAAAAGAACTCCTTCTCTGGCACCAATTTCCGCTGCTTTCTTGATATTATCAATGAAATGCTGCTTTGTCTCTGCCGTAGATTCACCAAAATAAATATCATATCCCGGAAGCATTACCGTTCTGATCCCCAGGTCGGCCGCCAGCTCGATAGACCGTTCCATAATCCCGACAGCCTTTTTCCGAACCGCATCGGACAAATCGCCAAGAGCATATTTTGTCAATGCGCTGACGCTCATTGAACCAATTGGAATTCCCGCTTCAAACATCGTATCTACAATTCTTCTGCGCTCCTCAGTGCTCATATGTATGCGGTCTATTTTTTCACCGGAAGCGTCGATACTGATTTCCACATAATCATACCCGCATGCTTTCGCGCACTCCAGTTTTTCGCGCCAGGTCAACGTATCTGGCATGGCTTTTTCATAAAGTCCAATTTTGTATTCCTTCACAGCTTCAGCTCCTGACTCCATTAGTTTTGAAAGTGTCTCCATGCACCGTCCAGCCCATCGATAACGGCGCGGTATGCTGCATACTTCTCATCATAAATTGCTTTGTGTTCCGGTTTCGGATAGATTGTTTTCGTAATCGTAACGGTACGTTTTACCGCATCCTGATAATCATGATAAATACCTGCCGCTATTCCTGCAGCCATAGCTGCACCCTGGGCTCCAATCTCCTTACTCTTGATCACATCAATCGGAATCTGCAGGGCATCTGCAAAGATCTGAACCCAGACATCAGAGTTTGCCGCCCCTCCGGATAACCGGATGCTTTTAGGCCTCTCGCGGTTCTTAAGTAATTTCCTGACATGCGTGACATGGGAAAAGACAATCCCCTCATATACTGCACGCAGCATATGTTTCTTGCTGTGGTAGGTCGTCAGTCCGACAAAGGTTCCCTTTGCCAGAGGATCTTCATTAGAACCATTCAAAAACGGTAAAAAGATAACCTTGCTGTCCTGCGGCTCTATAGCACT
>Ga0153996_1001131_pt1 | contig 11039 bp, 6 predicted proteins | sample TSNC080MetaG_FD_104728 | JGI IMG/M metagenome (GOLD analysis project Ga0153996, IMG submission 104728) | Attine ant fungus gardens microbial communities from North Carolina, USA - TSNC080 MetaG | ecosystem: Host-associated > Fungi > Mycelium > Unclassified | place: USA: North Carolina, Lumber... | reverse complement strand
CATATATACGTGCTTTGGATTTTGATGTCGTGTCTCTTTCTGCGATTCTCGAATACAATAACCCCCAAACAACAGCATTCATATAAACATCAATATATCTTTCAAATAAACGAGCAGAGTTTACACTTTCTGTTTCGTCGTCATCCTCTTGCTGAGAATTCTTAACAGCAAGAAACTTAAGATATGTGGCATGTTTTCCTGTAACCATATAATCTCTTTCAAACATCTTACCACCTCCTTAATTTAACTGTGTATAGGTTTCACTTATCTTATTCAAGTGATACTTCATCCCGACGCGCTCCCTCATAACCGGCTCTGCATAATTCCAGTCCTTTTGCATTACAAACATTATTACCTGCTCTGCTATCTCCGGAAGGACTTTAGAAATATTCGCTGTATGAGTTTCATCTGCATTCGAAAACGGCGCATCCATTACCAATGGATACGGTTCAGAGGATAAGTTCATTCCGTTTTCTGATCCATCTGTGACAATCTTGCCCTTTGCGAGAGAAACAAGTCCAGCAATGAATGCAAAGTTCTTTACGCGATTAGAACCCTCAGATTCACCTGCAGCAACCTCCTGATCGGCAATTGTTGTCAGCAGCGATACCTGATATTTGGAATCGATAGTCACACGGCGATGTCCATGATACATACGCTCAAAGATCTCATTTACTTTGCTCTCAAGTTCTACGCGGATCGTAATTTCTTTCTCTTTATATGTTTCAGAAAGCCATTCTCGAATCTTCTCAGCGTAAGCAATAAGTATCATAGCCTGCTTATTCTTCCCAGAAACCGCTACGAGGCTATCGTAAATCTTCTTATATCTGTCAATATCGCCCTTTTGAACACCATCGTCTCTATTGAGTCTATCCTTTTTGGCATTCAGATCGCGAAGACGACTTTTTATATCAGAAAGCTCTGCCTCATACTGTTTCATGTTCTCCTTGCCTTTGATCTGGTCACTAATCTCAAGGAGTTCATCTTCCCATTCCTGAATTCTCATTTTCGAACGGAAAATCTCGTGATACCTCTGGTCAAGGCTTTCATAGGTTCGCTCTGCTGGTCGTGAAAAACCTGCAAGTTTATCACGATAATGTCTAACCGTGTTTCCAATTGATTCGGGCGGAACATAATCAAGCTCTGCCATCAAGTGTTGATACGCATCATTTCCCTCAACAATCTCCCTTCCACAAACACATCTTCCTCTCTCGATGAGTTCCATGATGGTAGGCTTAGTCAAATCTCGGACACCTTTATCGTCAACCTTAATCTCCCTCAAAAATGCACTTGCTGTGCTAAGCAAAGGCTGCGCAAAAAACGTCAGCGATCCCTGACTGAATTCCTTGAAGTATGCATTCATTAAACTTTCCAACGCTCTACGCTCGGTAGTGATCCTTTTCTCAATATCCTCCTTTTTCTTTTGCAAGACTGTCGTTGTTTGGTTGTCACGCAAAATCGCATCAAGCTGCTCTTTTCTAGCTTCATACTGATTGATCTGGGAAAGACAATCCTCTAATTGCTCAGCTATAGCATCACGCTTAGATTCAGCTGTCTGAATTCGATTCAAAGCTTCCTGGGCCTTTGCATCCCCGTCTAAGTCCATACTTCCATAAAGTTTCCCAACCACCGTGGTTTTCTTTCCTCGGTCTCCAAGATGCTTCATTGCGCTATCCATAATTGTAAGTCCCAACAAGCCTTTTACTGCATCTGCAACATCTTTTCTCGTACTAATACTATTAACACGCTCAGTATCAAAGAAGAAATATGTCGACAGATCTTCCGGCAAGATGTTATTAATTACATTCTTGACTTGAACAGCTTTTACGGGTTCTGTCTGCCCGTCAGGCTGCTTATATGACACCTTTATTGTCGGTACGCTCTCGCCCCTGACATGTCCGCCACTACATGAATATCTCTGGGTTCTTGTTATGACGTATTCAATAGCATCGTGAACAACCGTTATCTCGACTTCCACATTCTTCACATCGCCATTCATCATCTCACTTGACACTTCCAGATTAAGCAAAAAGTCCGGATTCTGGTCAAACATTACTGTTCCATAAAAACACCAATTGAAAGCCTGAAGCAGCGTAGTCTTACCGAAAGTATTGTCACCGAGGATAATCGTTACTTTTCGTTCAGGATCACAGGAAAACTCAACATTAGTTATCCCTTTAAACTGACGAAAGTTTTCCATTCTTAAAGATTTTATCAGCATGTGTGTTCTCCTTAATAATTTTTCTTTGCTTCGTCAGTAATAATTCTACGAATAGTTTCAACCATTTGATCTGTCGCCTTCTCACGAGTCTTCAGGTTTTCTTGTTCAGCTTTAAGGATCTTGTACTTCATGGTGTTGATTCTTTTTTCATTCACATCCTGTTCGTTAGACATAATCTTCAACCTCCTCTGTGTCAATTTCGATATCATACTGCCTTTGAATTTCTTTAATCAAAAAGTCTGAATCAAATGGGTTCTCAGCTATTGTCGCAAAATCCTTCATTCTCACAATCTCGCGTTTTGCCAAGGATTTAACACCCTCGATAACATCTGAATCATACTGTGCAACATCATCAAGCGGAATTGGCAGTGTGATGAAGTCAAAGATAGTCGCATGATTTTTGCCAGGGAACTTCCTAAGCACTCGACCTCTTCTCTGCACATATTCTTTTGGGTTTGTACTGCTTGCAAGAATAAAAGCTGTCCGTATACTTGGTATATTTACACCTTCGTCCAGGCACCGAATTGCAACCAGCGTCTGCAATTGTTTCCCTTCCGCAAAATCCGCCTTAATGCGCTCACGTTCATCTGCACTTTCCTCAGATGTGAATTTGCTTACACGCATATTAAAGTCATTTCCCAGCATCCCGGAAACAATATCAATCTGCCGCGCCTCATCTATAGGCGGTTTTCCTTCCTGATAGTCTACATCATGCATGGTTGTTGCCCCACAATACACCAGTATCTGATTATCATTCTTGTAATTGGCAATCACTTCTTTCAGCTTTGTAATTTTCTCACTCGCTCCTGCAACAATACGTGCCCTTTTTATGAGAAGCATCTTTGCATACTCGCTGAGTTTTATTTTTCCATGCTTATCCTGATGCACATTTTTCCGAATTTTAGCTGTCAACTCCGAGTATTCGCTTAACTCATTTTCATTCAAAGAGACCGTTATTGGGTGATAGTAATAAGGTGTAAGCATGTCGTTGTCAATAGCATCTTTAAGCGTATACTCTACACATTTGTCTCCAAAATAGTGATAGAGTTTCTGCGTTCCTTCTGGATCACCATGCCTATCGATCGTTGCTGACAACGCGAGTCTGTACGGGATATGCTCCTGAAGGGTCTTGCTCAAACTCTCTGCTCCAAAATTATGTGCTTCATCAACGACGATAACCACATTCCCTGATAGCTTCTGAATAAGTTTCTGCACATAATCAATGGAGAATGTGGCATTAGTTGACACCATGCAAAAATGATTATGAACGCCAAGGTTAAAACTGGTAACAGCCGTCTTTAATCGAACTCTCCAATTTTTTTGGGATGAAGCAGAATAACAAACAATAGGCTTCATTCCAAATGCAACAATATCCTCTTTCCATTGCTCAACCAAGTGCTGATACGGACAGATAATAATAACTGCAAGATTCTTACTCATGGCATTATATAGACTTGTTATTGCCGCCAAAGCAGTATATGTCTTGCCTGTTCCCGTTGCCATATCAAAAATGCCACAATAATTTTTCTTCGCCCACTCTGAAATAGCATCAAGCTGATATTGTCTCATATGGACATTTTTAGGAATGGCTGGCTCAATAACTGTTTCTGTTAGATTAACCGCATCCGGTTCTGATAATGGCGGCAGGTCATCTAATGTTGTGTTGATCGAAGAATCCACACGATATCTTTGAATAATCTCATCGCAAATATCCGAAAACTCCATTACCTTGATACTCGGCTCATAATCATTCCACATTGCATTGAAAGCAGACTGCTTGCTGAAGACTCGCTCTTCATCTTTTGTCCACGAAGCAAATACATCTATGGCTTCATAGTTAGTCACAAAAGCATTTGCACTTTCATTCATCGAACCAGAAAAAGCGATGATATTATCCTCGGCATCATACATTAATCCAACTTTTTCATGAAACATGCCAATCGTATTATCTGTTTCCAAAAAGGCTATTTTGATTTTAAGCCTTCCTGCCGCAATCAGATTACTTAGCATGTTTAATCTTGCTTCCTCATACTTTCCGCTCGGTTCGTGAAGCTCCCGTAAAAGAGCATCTCTAATAACTTCATCTCTGCGCTTTAAACCATCATTGATAGCCTCAATATCTTCTGGCAAAAGCCTCGGTGATGCTATCAATTGAATGTTTCCTCCATTCTCAATCAAGCCACAAATCCCAGAGGACAAAGCAAGCAGGGCAGAAGATGAAAAGAAGCCAACCGCCCTCTTATACAGAACAGATTCTTTAAGAACTGGAACATAGAAATCCTTGATAATATTGTCCAGTCGCGATCTGTATTCTGGTTTTAAATCGATATCCCTTAAGCTCAACGTTCCACCTCCTTTAAATTTCTCCCCGGATACAATCAAGTACATCTTTTAAGACCTGATAATCCTCATCTCGTGTAAGAGAGTTCACACTAAATCGTATAGTTCCTGCTGGATAAGTATTAAGGAACTTATGTGCATGAGGCGCACAATGTAATCCTGTTCTAACGGAAATCCCATGCTCTGAAAAGATTGTTCCAGCACTATCACTACTAATTCCGTCGAGTAAGCAAGATATTATTCCTACATACTTCCTCCCATTCACATTTCCTACCAAAGAAAAAAAATCGTATTCTTTCAATAAGGAAATCAGGCACTCCCGACGCAATTCTTCTTCCCTATACAGAACATCTATCGATTGTTCCTCTATCCATTTTAATGCTGCATTTAACCCAGCCATCCCAGCAATATTCAAAGTTCCCATTTCATATTTTTCAGGAATGCTGTCAGGCATATCTTGATTTGCAGAATCATAACCAGTTCCTCCAAACAACACTGGCACCGGTTGAACTGCTGGATTCATTGCGAATCCAGATAGCCCCGTAGGACCCATTAAAGTTTTGTGCCCGGCAAAAACAGCAAAATCAATTGTTTCAAGTCCCACATTTGTATCTATTAAGCCCGCAGTCTGAGCCATATCTACAAGTGTGATAGCATGATATTTTTTCGCTAATGCGAATATCTCCTCTATTGGTGCTACCAACCCGATCACATTACTGGCGTGACTAACAATTACAAAATCTGGTTTCATTGAATCAAATTGATATCTGATTCTTTTCAGATCATATTCTAGATCTTCTGTTACTGACAGCTCGTTTACCTTTATCCGGCCAACTTTCTCGTAGTGATGAAGTGTCCTCGTAACGGCATTATGCTCAAATGGGCTTATATAGATATTTTCCAAGCCACTTTCTATCATCCCTTGAATGATAATATTCAACGATATTGTCGCTGTAGGCTCAAACACAATCTGCTTTGCAGGACACTTTAGTATTCTTTGCAAACGAATTCTCGTATCGTCTATAATTCCCTTTGCAGTGTTTGCCAGTTCATAAGAACCTCGACCTGCACTTCCTCCATTCTTTCTGTAGAACTCATCCATGAAAGAATAGACCCACTCAGGCTTTGGATATGTGGTTGCAGCGTTATCAAAATAGGCCATAAATACTTCCTCCACCCCTAACAAAGTTTCTTTAAGACTTCCATGAGTATTTGTCTCTTTTCCTGTTCGGTTATTGAGTGCCCCATAGAGTCAAGCGATGCCGTGATTTGATTAAAGAGCAGCTTTCCTCTTGAAGAAACATCCACCTTGTCAAATCGTTTGGTTGTGCTCTGTCCTTCCTCATCAGCAAAAGTAATCTGATAGCTGCTCGTTGAGTTGATCGTCTCTGTCACAGCATTGCTGTGAAAATCTTCTGCTGTCTTCTTATATCGTTTAATTGTCTCAACGAAAAGTTTATGTATCTTGTTATCCCAGTCCTCAATCCGAAGATCCGTGGCAAGCTTGGCCACCCGTGAGATAAACATATCCTCGTCGTTTGTTATGCTTCCAAGCAATTCGAGGAATCTATATGTTCCGTCTGGGAAGACCTGCTCGAAAACAGATTTCTCCAACGAATCACTCCACTCTTTTAAAGTCGATGTAAGTGACGTACGGTGAACAGCCCCCTTTTTTCCCGGATCCATAAACAGTTCCTGCATCTCGCCAATTAGATATTTCTTGAGTTCGTCAAGAAGCCCATCATAAAGAGCTTTTGTACCTATCACTTCCTCAGCTACATCTGCCGTAAATTCTCCTTGATAATTAAAAACTTCAGGCAGTTTTTTAAATAGCATATCTGAACTACTTGTATTCTGTCTAAGAAGCCTAATCATCTCTATTTGGCGTTTGACTATCTTCCCTCCAGCAGGATGAGTCCTACATTCCTTTGAGTACTTCGGCAATGCCATAAACCATCGACGCATAGCGTTTGCTACATAATCATAAGAGTTTCCGGCTTTTTCAGCATCAACAATGTTGTCCAAAAATACCTCGGATAACCTTTTTACATAAGCTTCTTTTTCCGGGTTCCAATCCAGATATTCAAGGCTATAGTTTTCAGGTTCTGCATTAATCTGCATAAGAACATCAACATTTGTCGGTATCTGCCCAATTCTGTCTGCTATAACAATCTGCTGCCTGTATTCATGCATCACAGTAGCCAAATAGATGGGTATAAGCCCATACCTCAATCCTATATGGTAATTAGGTGATGTCAGCCTCTCGTAAAGAACACTAAAATTCATTTGACCGTTCTGTCTTGCTTCAAGAACAAAGTTCTCAATGACCGCAAGCATATTGCTCATACGATCATTATTTGGCCTCAAATTAATTCTTGGAATGCCGCCTTCCTCACTCCAAATTCCTGTGCGGATAAGAGTGCTTCTCATAATTGAGACCTCTTGCCCGTTTCCAGTGAGTCCGAGGTTAGGCTCCAATTCTCCTCTAAGAATTCCAGTAATAATCTTATTTCGACTTGTAGTGGCCACACTCGTTATTTCATTCCTGTTTACAGATTCATTGTTAACAATCGGTGTGAGCGAATACACATCATCGCAAATCTCTGACATAAGTTCAGTCAACGCAGCTTTTCTACAAATATCCAGCACTTGACCATCATGAATATATAGGGAAGAATATCCTTCCGGATGAGTGTAAGCATTAATAAACGTCTTGAGGATTTCGTGAAGATCTTCAAAGACCACCTCATATTCATCGAACAGAACCGGATCGTCTGCTGCCTTATCACGAAGTGTGGATACCGCTTTATACTCTCGAATTACCGTCTCAATCTCTTTGTAATGCTTTGGCAATATAAATATGTACCTTGCGTGACCTTGACTGCTTAGCTTTACGAGTTCTGTTAATTTCTCTATTTCACTTTCTCCAGATGGAATGAGGCCATAAATGATTCCATCTGCATTAACAGACTCACTCTTTGTATCCCAATCAATCTCAGAATCAATTTCCGATCCCTCTATGAATTCAAAAGAAAAGTAACGGATCATTTCGTAAGTATCGTTGTAGCGTGAAGGATACATATAATTATCAAAATTCGTGGCATTCAAAGTATCCTTTATCGTAACTTTGCCCGACTGTGATTCTACCAAATCCCGTATTTTCTGTTGAATGTCAACTCCTGAAGTCTTCTTCAATCGTAAATAATCATTGCTTCTTTTAATATAAATAACAAACTCTTTTTCAATCAAGTCATTAATCGTACTCTCAATGATATCCACTTCATAGGATGTGGAAAAAATACCGACGATCTCCTCTCTCGTTGGTTTCAATTTTTCAAACTGCTCAAGTATGTATATTAATGAGATTGTTTTCACAATCTTGCTTCCAAGAGAATCTTCTGGTAATTGGTTTAATATAGTATTCGTCAATACATAGTTTGTGTGAATATCTCCAGCATATGCTTCCTTCTTAAACAATGGCTCAAAATAATCGTAAATCCGATCAGGTGTAATAAGCCTGAATTCCTCATCATCAGATTCTTCCAGGAATGCTAGCAATGTTGACGTTCCTTGTGCAGAAAGAAATGTAAATAAAGTTCTCTCGTTCTGAGCCACCCTTTCCGAAAGGCGAGGCAGTATGAATGTAGATACCGGCTGCAGAGGGTAACATCCCTTCGTTGCCGTATCTAAGTCTCCCTTTGCATCAGAAAAAATCAGATGTTTCTGATACCTTTGATATAGGCCCTCGAAATCCTTCTCATGCTTTTTACAAAATTTATTCCATGCAGTCTCTTTTTTTTGAATGACTGTTGAAATAATCTCATATGTCTGCGTAAAGTTATTATTCATGCGAATGTGCTTAAAACGTTCAGACACGCCTCTCCATCCGTCAACTTTCTGTTGCGTAAGCTTATCTATATAATTCGATATTTCTTTATGAGAAATTAGCATCAAATGCATCTGAAGCTCATTGCTTCTTGTACACTTTTCCGCAAAATCTTGAAGCATCTTCGTGTCGCTTACCGAAGCGTCTGAAATATTTGCTTCAAGATATTTGCTGAACTCGTCATAAATAACATAAATTCCTGTAAAACCACTGGAACGAAGCCCTTTTGCAACGCTCTCATATAACTCAACAACATCAAAACCAAGGAAGGGATTAAAAACACTTCCGGACGTAAGCGTCGGATATATCTTTTCAAAAGACTCGTAAGCCGACACATCAAAGTTTTTCAGTCGTTCTATAAACTTGCCTACTGGCTCGTCAATGGATTCTTGAAACTTCCTATAAGTCTTGGAAAATTCGTTGTTCCACCTATTAATCGCAGCAATAGCTGCCTGATAATTAGTCTCAGGCATTGCATTCAATAAGGCATTCTCCGACAAAGTCCGTTGAAGCGCGAGCAGGAATGCCTGTGTCAGACTTGTATTACTTCCTGTAATGACAACCGGAAGTATCTTGTTGTTACTATCATAATAATTCTCAACGAGTTGCAAAAGCCTTGGATTTTCATTTATCTTTGGCATTGTTTTTTCAAACAATGCCAAATCTTTCTTCATGAGCATAGAAAGAATCATCAGTACAATATGAGATTTCCCTTTCCCATATGCGCCAATAAGAACTCTTGCTCGGTCAGACGAAGACACATCTATACTCAGCATAATATCCTCGAGCAAATTCAGGGCAGACCTTGTCGGTATAAAATTTTTCAGTTTGTCATCGTTATTCAGGTCATATCCGATATTTACCGAATACTGAAATCCTGATGCGACAGAAATCATTTCACTCATAGTTAACTCCTAATTTTGCTCATCAATCATTTCGTAATAATAATCTACGCAATCCAGAAACGTAAGTTTTTCCTGAATGTTAATCACATCTAGGCCAGCAGTACGATTAATTTTTATCATCTCGAGTTTTTCAATTCGATACAAAACATCCAACATAGCAATCGAGTCTAGATTGAATACGCGGCCAATATTACAAGGGGCAGAGAGTAATTCATTCAGGCTGATTTCTCTTTTATCGCCTGCATTTTTCACGATTACCGCCAATGCAACCCAAGGATTTATCATATTAGCTGCAGGAACGCTCTTTCTATATGTTTTTTTGCGTTTGTTCAATATATCAACAAAGCCGAGTTCTCCAAATGGACAGTCAATATTGTTTTCCGGAGAAACCTTATTCGTATTAGATTTATACCTCGGCAGGTATGTATTGATGATACACATGAAGTCATCATTCAAAGAGCGCAGCGCATAATCCCCTCTCTCATCTTCCATTTTGATATATTTTTGTAGTGCTTCAACAAAATCCTCCTTTGTGAACTCTGACATAGAGAATTCGTTAAAGAAGAAATGCCAGGCTGTTGCATCCTCTTTCTTTGACGCAAGCTCATACTGCAATAAATAGAGCGTACCAAGTTCTTCTATATAACGGTCATTGTCATAAATGCGGGTTCCAAGTTCTGTGAATTCTTGAATTCTCCTTCCATGTGTCGGTTCCGATGTCACTCCAACTGTCTGAAGCCAATAACGCAATGCCTTAACCATATTTGCGCCAATGCCCAAAACATCCATAGGATTCTCGTCACGGTCAACGAAAACATCCGGCTTATCATGGACGCAACGCATGCCCTTGCTAAGCCACCCTTTCCTTATGAAAAATGTATCGTGGGCACGAAATTTCATTGCCATAATTGAATCCTCCAAATCACCCTTTTGTCCTTAAATACTTATCCATCATGCAACCACCATCAAGGTATTTCGCTGTCATGCACATCTTGCAGTGAACACATTTATCAGGATCGATGTAATAGGTGTCACCTATTATTGAAATTGCTCCCACTCTACAAAGTGACTCACATTTAAGGCACTTCCTACACGCATTAAACTTTCGTATCTGATAACCCACCGTTCTTTGTAAATCATCGTGGTCAGCCACATTCATAGTTCGAACCTTCACAGCATAATCATATCCATCCTGCCTAAATGGCTGGACTGATAATATAGGAACTTTGGTATGTGCATCCAAAACAATTGTCTCGTGAAGCAGTTTCATTCCAAGTTCCGGGGCACGAATGCCAAAGGGCACAAACATACCAATTAGCTCGTCATCAAACGGCCTAATCAACCGATATATCTTAGCATGATCTTCTGTGGTACAATTCGCAAACTTTATCTTCACATCTCCTGCAGACGGCAATCCATTACCACCTTGCCGTGCTTTCCATTTTCCACTGTCAACATACACTTCCGAATCGGGTTTTCCAATCTTGCGTGCAAAATCAACAAGAAAATCTCTCCATTTTTGGGATTCTATTGGCATATAAATTCGTGAAAGGAACTGCGCACGTTGATTATTATTGGGGCAGCACCAACATCCTACTCGATCATACCCCAGCCGATAAGCTGCATTAAAATCAATTCTTTCTGCAAAAATATAAAGCCATATGTCAACATCCTTCCAGAAAAAAAT
>Ga0153996_1001130_pt1 | contig 11041 bp, 11 predicted proteins | sample TSNC080MetaG_FD_104728 | JGI IMG/M metagenome (GOLD analysis project Ga0153996, IMG submission 104728) | Attine ant fungus gardens microbial communities from North Carolina, USA - TSNC080 MetaG | ecosystem: Host-associated > Fungi > Mycelium > Unclassified | place: USA: North Carolina, Lumber... | reverse complement strand
AATTCCGTGCCTGCCTGTAAAGCCTTTTGACATAGGGCCAACTGTTTGCCTTGATTTCTCTCCAAGACTTCATACATTCTCCGATATGGCAACCTCATTCCAATTACCGCCCTTCTTTGTTTTTCATATTATAAGGCTGACAATAACTGGAAATTTGTCGAATTTTAAGATTTACGGAATTTTATAATTACTATAATGAAATTCTTAGATTACGCTTTTTATTATACAATATTAACGTGTAAATTAGCAATCATTATCATAAACTATTTTCAGGGAGTTGCTAAAATGATTGATGGGTTAAATACGCGACTCCGAAATGCAAGAAAAGATAAGCATTTATCGCAACAGTATGTGGCAGATTATTTAGGTACAAATAGAGAAACCATATCGTCATATGAAACAAAGGACATTACGCCGATTCCTGAAGCATTGATGAAGCTGGCGGTACTCTATGATGTATCCGTAGACTATTTGATGGGAATTGAAAGAACTCGGGCATTATTTATTGATGGCTTAAAGGAATCACAAATTCTTGCATTACAGACTGTTGCAAATGAATTTAAAGAATATAATGGGCAGAATTAAAAACAGGTAACTAAGCCGAAAGCTGTGTTACCTGTTTTGTTATTTGCGGTAGCAGCTTCAACATTTCTGTCATTGGCCGGAAATAGCATGTTTCTCAGCGACGCGCAAACATATCCCTTTGCGGAGCGTATTTCATCCCAACGATCCAGCACTTCGCCAAAAAAGTCGGTAAAGGCTTCGCTTTCCAGAACGGCGACGACGTGCTGCGGCTCCTGAGCGGCGTTCAGCTTATTATGTATCTGCCCATCATAGTATCCGGGAATATCGCGGGTGGTATCCTCTTTCTTTCGGCGGACGGGTTTGCCGGGAGCTGCGGCGTCGGAAGCTGAAATTTCACTTGTCCAGGCTTTTGCCGCTTATCTAGGAAAGCAGTTGGACGATTAGGAAAAGAAAAAGCGCCCTGGCCGGGGTGCTTTAGGTACATAAACTGTATGACTTCAAAGGGCCGAAAAAGCTCTGCATTGGTAAGATTTTCTTGCTATACAGAGCTTTTTGCATTATAATTTATATGGCTAATATTCCACGTTCATGCGCGATTGGCGAATGTGGTGCAATCTACTATTATGTAACCCTCGGTGAATTGCTTTGATCGCGCCATAATAGCAATAAGGCGAAGTTTAGAAACAAATATAAATTTCTCGGTTTTTATATAATTAGCAGTTGAAATTTTTGATAGCATCGGTATTTAGTAGCAGTAATTAGACGTTTGGATAGATATGCGGTTTTAATGGTATGTTAAAAATCTTAGTAAACCGTATTTAATGATATAACCACAAGCATAACAGCCCGATCGTGGCCGTAATTTATTTGAGGCCTTTGGGATTGAAAATTTGTGATAAAGAGGGTTATCTTATGCAAGACGCCTTTTTCAAGGCAACACAAAATGCATTATCGTCATTAACATCCTTAACAGACATCATACATCCCATAACAGTATCTATGTGGAATACACGAGCTCAAGTTATTGGAACATATGCTGTAATTCCAAATGCAACGCCACATCAGATAGCCGCAAAGTATGGGCTTGGCAGTGGAATTCATGGTGTGAACTACAAAAGAGTATTCAAAGAAACGCCTTGGGATAGACACGAAGAATCGATAGCATGGTTGTTCTTAAATAGTATTATTCCAATATATGAAGGATGGCTTGAAACTCTGAACAGCGATGTATTCACTTCTGCAAATGGCAATATTAGTGTTGAGTCAATGCAGTTTCCGAAACCGCGATCTAAAGGCAATGCAATTGATGAATTAACGCGCTTAACACTAACAGAATCATCTATTATTAAAGACGCTTTTTACGTCAAGTATTCCTCAAGAAAATACCGTTGTTTATCACAACTTAATAATCTATTGATATGTTATAGATACTTTAAGCAAATGAGAAATTGCTATATGCATAATAATATGATAGCAGATTCAGCATTATTAAATGTTTACAGAAATTTTGCTAACTTATTAAATCCTTCTGATTTGAACATGACAGAAATACCAAAACATTTTCCACCTATTGCAAACTCGCAAGTGCATTTAAGCCTTCGTGGAGTCATTGGCTTTTTTCATGTTGTTCTTCAAATTCTGGTAACATGCGATGCAGAATTATCTCGCTCTGTATTTTCTGAAAAGGAAATGCTTGATCGGTTGTCTAAAATTATTACTACTCCAATAACTATAAATGGTTCAAAAGAACGTGCCTTTAGACAAATTGATGGTATATTTAAATCTGCTGGGTTTATCAGCCCTAATCATTCTTCCATGAACTTACTAATCCCCTTTCTTATTGATAATCGCTTTATATATCCTGTTGTCATAAAATAAATAAAACATACATCTTTTATATAATACGAAATTGAATGGATGTCGGTTTAGGAGAATAGTGATGGATAAATATTATAAAAGAGTTGTGATCGGTAAAAAAGAGCTGTATATCTTTAAAAGCCATCATTATGCTTTATTACCTTGGGCTATAATTAGATCAGAATTGAATGTTGCTCCCACATTATTATCTTTCGACTACCACACAGATACTCACACTCCTTTTTTGGACTACACTTCTCGAAAAATATTCGGTGAATATTGTAATAATACATCTGAAGAAAAAGTGATTGAGAGAGACAACTTGGTAGAAGTTTTGATAAAAAATATAGACTATCAAAATCAAGATACAATTATTGAAGCAATTAAATATCTTAAACATGATGAACATATTCTTACTGCTATAGAATCGGGTATTCTATCAATTGCTTTTATAGTAAGCTATAACAATCGCTCTGATTATCCACTCTCCCATAAAGAAAAAGACAAGATTGCACACTGCCATGAAATAATGCTTTATCACATAGAACATGATAAACCACACCCCAAAGAGTTATATAAGAGGCCATTCAACTATCCAGAAAGTAAGTACTATATACCAGATATATATCCTGCTTATATTGATTTCGGAATAGAAGATGGAGATGAATTATGGGAACTGCTGCACAAGGTATCTCTTGAAGATATATTTATAGAAGATAAACTGAGGGTCTGTAGTGAAATGTCAAGCAATAGTTTTGATAATCTATTACCGATATCTCCTTATGTATTGGATATTGATTTAGATTATTTTACTACCATCGAATCAATTCATCCAAACTCTAAGGAATATATTTCGAAAATTATTAGCAATGCTGTAGCTATTACTATTGCAGAAGAATCTGATTGTGTTGAAATGCTGCGTAGAAACAAAGAAGATATAAATTTTGATAGTGATTACTTGTTAAATGAATTACTAAAATTAATTTCTGATATTGTAAAATCGTAATTCATGTAGAAAAATTACAACTAACATTTCACAAGAATATCCTCCCAATTCTACTGTTGCAAGATGCTCATCAAATATTTTGAGAGGGATAATATGGATACTAATATAGACACAAAAACAATAAATGCTTTGAAAGAATTCCGATTTTTTATTCCTTCTTACCAGCGAGGCTATCGTTGGACAAAGTTGGAGGTAACTGCGCTCCTTGAGGATATAAAGGAGTTTTCAGACGATAATGGAAAACGCAAATATTGCTTACAGCCACTAGTCGTAAAACCGCTTGATAACGGCATGTATGAAGTTGTTGATGGTCAGCAGCGCCTTACCACTATTTATATTCTTATTAAACTCGCTGCTGATGAGATGCGCTCTGCTGTTCCGCCCTTTACTTTAGAATACGAAACACGCGAAGATAGCGCCGTTTTTTTGAATGAGCTGACATCTTCAAGTCCATCTGATGACAATAATATTGACTACTTTCATATTTCGGCCGCCCGCGACGAGATGGTTTCGTGGCTTGATAAGCAATCTGACAAAAGCCTTATGATTATGGAGCTATACCGGAAAATTCTGAGTAGCACATTCTTTATTTGGTATGAATTGCCAAAAAAAAGCGATGCCATCTCAATGTTTGCAAAAATCAATCTGGGGAAAATACCGCTTACCAATGCAGAGCTTATTAAGGCGTTGATTATGAGCAAGGAAAATTTTGAGAATGGCATTACTAAAAGGCAAGTAGAGATTTCCACAGCATGGGATAGGATAGAACAAGGGCTGCGTGATGATTCGTTTTGGTATTTCATTAACCAACAGGAAAAATCAGGCACGCGAATTGATTTACTGTTTGAACTTATTGCCAAAAAGCACAATTCTAATTTGCAGAATCCTATATCAGAAGAAAAAAACAATTATTTTCCGTTTTTAGTTTTTGCGGAAAAAATTAAAACCATTGAGCCTTCACAAAGAGAAACTGATTTCGTGGATATGATATGGAATGATATTGAAGCTCTGTATTCTGAACTGCGAAATTGGTACGCGGATTTAAACAAATATCATACAATCGGTTTTCTTATTGCTTGCGGTACGCCTATTCAAAAGATACGCAAGGCAACCGAAAATTTGCGCAAAAGCGAAGTGCCCCCTGCATTAGTTACATTAATCAAAGACGATGTCCGCAAAATAGAATGGGATGATTTAACATATACACAGCGCTCATCAGATAGAGCGAAACTCAAAAAAATACTGCTATTGTTCAATATTGCAACATTAGTATGCAAAAGCGAAAAGCAATACCGTTTTCCTTTTGATCTATACAAAAATGGGGAATGGGATTTAGAACATATTCACGCAGTAAAAGATGATTTACCACATTCAGCAAATGATACAGAAGCTTATCTTATGGCATTGAGTGAAGAATTTATTGGTCTTGGCAAAGAAGAAGTTGCAAACCAAATTAGCAATTTTCTCGTGAGCAAGGATAAGTCTGACAAGAATTTCCGCTCAGCTTGCGTTGAGCTATACGAGCAACTGAAGATTGAAAATCAAGAAGAATTATCTGAAGATAATGATATTCGAAATTTAACATTACTCAACTCCGAAATAAATCGCGGCTACGGAAACGTGACTTTTATGCAAAAACGAAAAACTATAATTGAACGCGAAGGGCAAGGCCTTTTTATCCCTCTTTGCACAAAAAACGTGTTTCTAAAATATTACAATACTGGAACTATGCAAAACGAAAATTGGTTGCGGTGGAGCGAGAATGATCGAGAGGATTATGCCCGAATGATGCAGTCTATTATAGAAACTTTTTTGTCTGGGGGTGCGGCAGATTGAGTGCTATTGATACACTACTAAAATTATTAAATGAGCATCAAGTTGAAATTCCAATCGTACAGCGTGATTATGCACAAGGCAGAAATGATGAGCATAGCATATCTGTGCGCAAAAGTTTATTATGGGATATACGGTCAGCATTAGAGGGAAACGGAGCTCTTGACCTTAACTTTATCTATGGAAAAATCCAAGGAGATAAGTTTATCCCGCTTGACGGGCAACAGAGACTTACCACGTTATTTCTTGTGCATCTTTTTGCTTTTGCAAACGATGAAACAAAAACCGATTTACTTACAAGGTTTACATATGAGACAAGGACTAGCTCTCGCGCTTTCTTAGAACATCTGACAAAGCATCGCGCCGCTGTGCTGACAACAGCCAAGCCATCAAAGGAAATTGTTGACACAAATTGGTATCAATCTGCTTGGGACTATGACCCTACTGTGCAATCGGTTAAGGTGGTATTGGATGACATTGTAGATATTTTGGGAGATGTAACGGATCTTAGTGATAAACTGTCTGCCATAGCTAACCCTCCAATACGGTTCAGCTTTTTACCTATGGACAAGCTTGGTATGGAGGACAGTCTGTATATCAAAATGAATGCCCGTGGAAAAATGCTTACACCATTCGAAAACTTTAAGGCACGCTTAATTTCGCAAGTGCAAAAGCTGTATGAGAGCAAAGAACTAACTATTGAGCCGCATGTATATGAGAGGCTTTTAGATGGCGATTGGACAGACCTTTTCTGGAAAAAAGACAGAAACAATTTTGATACTTATTATAAAGCTTTTTTTGATATTATATTTGCGTCCATCGCAAACCTGTCCTATGACAGCAAATATATATCTGATGTTAAGCTGGAGGATCTAACGGCGGAAATGGTAGAGACGGCATATTATTTGCTTAACTATCTTTGTAGTAAGATTTGTCAAAAAGAAGTCCACAGCATCGTATTTAACTGCCTTATACAACGGCCTTCTTTTCAGCAAAGAATGATGTTCTATGCGGTCAGCGTGTATATGCTGCGATCTATGGCATCTCCAGTGAATGATTCCCTGAACCAATGGCTGCGAATCATAAGAAACTTGATAAATAACACTAATGAAAATGCGGTTGGACGCGCGGAAAACTTTGGGGCGGCAATTCAATCAATCAATGCGCTTTCTGAATATTGGGAAAACCTGACCGCGCTCTTTGCAACGAAAACAATTAGTCTAAAAATCTTTGCTCCTCCCCAAATTGAGGAAGAGGAAACAAAGGCAATTTTGATTTGCCGCAGTCCGAAATTTGCCGCAATGATTACCGATGCGGAAAGCCATGCCTATTTTAGCGGACAAATACGTTCCGCACTCATGGCGGCCGGGATTACTCGGGAAATTGCTCGAAAGTCCGATGAGGCTACGCTTAGAGAGAAAATGAATCTGTTTGATTTATATTGGAGTAAAATTGCCGCTTTATTTACTGATAAGGAACCGGTTTTTGGAACGCTACTGCGGCAAGCGCTACTTACGCAAAAGGATTATACTCTTAAAACAGGTAACTATTATTCTTTTGGTGTGGATAATCCTAACGATCCTGTCAGCCTGAAAGCACTTTTTGCCGATGCTGACCAACCAGACCTTATTCGATATTTACTTGACTCATTTCCCACTTCGGCAACGGAGGATATTAAGAAAAGTCTACAAAATACAATAAGCAATGCTATCGTTGCTGAAAGTGATTGGCGCTATTGTTTTATAAAATATCCAGCTCTATTTAACCGTATGAGTAAACAGTACATGCGTATTTACAAAGGGGCAAACACTCTCATTGTAAAAAATATGGCCACAAATGGATATAATTTCGAGGTGTTCACCTTTACGCTACATCAGATACTTGGAACCGGAAAAAGCACATATGCAGATGTTTACGGCAGTTACGGCCAATATTCTATGACTACAACCGTGGCCGGAAAAAAAGTAAATGTTTGGTTCGAAGATAATAATTTTGTTATTACTGATGAAGAATGGAATGGCGCCGAGACAGAAGATGTGGTATTTATAACTGAGAAAGAGCCATTTAGCGAGATATTGCACTTTTTGAATCAAGGCGGAATTAATTGAACCACAAGAGTTGCGCATTAACCATAAACCGATTAGTTTATGGTTAAAAAACGAACTTCCACTAATAAGCATAATCGGCAACCGAAACAACATCCCATTATGTTTAATAACTGAAAGGTCTTGCAATTTCCGTTAATCCGTACTCTCCCGCACAAAGGAGTAACCCCTATGACCATTCTAATCGACGCCGACGGTTGCCCCGTCGTTGATACAACCATCAAAATCGCTGTTGAACGAAAGATAGACTGCGTTATACTTTGTGATATCTCCACGTTTTTGAGAGAACCAGAGCCAAAACAATCACCGTTTCTAAAGGAAGCGACAGCGTGGATTTCGCGCTTGTGAATATGGTGCAAGCGGGAGATATTGTTGTTACGCAGGATTACGGCCTTGCCGCAATGTGCCTTGCCCGTAAGGCCATCCCCATCAGTCAGGACGGCATGGTTTATACTGGCGAGAATATAGACGGTCTGCTCCTCGCGCGGCATACGGCGAAAAAAATCCGCATGTCCGGAGGACGGCTGAAGGGCAATCCCAAACGGACCCCGGAGCAAAACGCGGCTTTTGAAAAAAGGCTAAAGGAGATATTGCCGCCGTGGATAAAAGAGGACTAATTGAATACTGCCTCACATACCCCGATGCTTTCGAGGATTATCCGTTTGATGAAAACTGGACAGTTATGCGGCATGGCGGCAATAAAAAGAGCTTTGCGTTTATATATGAACGGGATGGCAGGCTGTGTATCAATCTAAAATGCGACCCGTTCGACGCTGATTTCCTCCGGCAGATTTACCGCGACGTGACGCCCGCGTATCACATGAACAAGACACATTGGAACACCGTCACACTCGGCGCAGGGAGCCCTTGCGACAGCGACATGCCGGACGACGAGCTGCGCCGTATGATCCGGCGCAGCTATAATTTGATTAAGCCGAAGGCGAGGGCGGGAAAATGACCGACTTGAATCGTAAAATAAAAACTGAACTATTACGCCTCGGAGCGGATATCGTAGGTTTCGGCGATCTGGACGAGCTACCGGACAATGTGCGGGATGGAATGCCTGTCGGCGTCAGCGTTGCGGTCCGGTATCCGAAAGAAGTTATTCGCGGTATCGCGAAGCTCCCCACGCAGGAATACTGTGAGTGGTACGATAAACTCAACGTGCGGCTTGATGCAATCGTTACCCGCGGCGCTGAAATAATCCGCGAGATGGGTTACAGAGCGGTAGCGCAGACCCGCGAATATGTCGGAAACGGTGAAAGCGGGGATAACACAACCCTGCCGCATAAAACGGTAGCGACACGCGCCGGAATCGGCTGGATTGGCAAGAGCGCGTTACTCGTCACCGATAAATATGGCTCCGCGATTCGCCTGTCGTCTATTTTGACTGACGCGCCGCTTTATACGGCTTTGCCAATCAATAAATCGCGCTGTGGTGATTGCATGGTTTGCGCGAAAGCTTGCCCCGCATGCGCGGTGTCCGGCAAGTTGTGGGAAGCCGGGCTATATCGTGACGAGTTCTTCGATCCGGTTAAATGCCGCAAGACGGCGCGGGAACGCGCCAAGCTGGGTTTCGACGGTGATATAACTATCTGCGGCAAATGCATAGAAGTATGCCCGCACACGCAGCAGTACATAAATCCGAGGAAGCACAAGCCGAAAGGTGCGGGCGAACCGGAGATACTGTATCACTTCACCTGCACCGCGCTTCTCGATGAAATCTTGGCGTCACGATATCTGAAGCTGTCTACGAGCAATCTCCGCGAGGATAAACTCGCTTTATTCCCGGTCGTATGGCTTACGGATTCGCCCGTTCCCGAAAATATGGGGCTTGTGTTTCAACCCGACATACCGGATTTTTTCAACAAAACACACGTCCGTTTCACTATTCGCAAGAAGCCGTACATGAGGCGCTGGCTTGAATGGAGCGAAGAAAAGGGTATTGACGAGGGTATGAAGCAGGCGCTTATCGCTTCCGCGTCAGCCGAAGAAACGCATAAAACTTGGTATGTATCAGAGGAAATCATACCAAACAACGATGTTTTGGTGATTGAGAATCTCAAAACAGGAGAAGTATACTATCGGAAAGAACCTGGAAAATCGCAAAAGAAGTGACCGCCGCACACTTGCCGATACCCTGCTTGACGGACATTATCATAACCAAACAGCTTTACTACCCAATACGGAGGAAAGAAACCAATGAATAGTGAACGCGGCGAAATCATCATGTATCAAACCGAGGACGGTCTAACGAAAATTGAAGTGGAGCTTCGGAACGAAACCATCTGGTTGTCGCTTGACCAGATGGCGGAGCTTTTTCAGCGTGATAAGTCTACCATCTCGCGCCATATAAAAAATGTTTTTTCCGAGGGCGAGTTGAACAGAAATTCAGTTGTTGCAAATTTTGCAACAACTGCCACGGACGGCAAAACTTATCAAGTCGATTTTTATAATCTTGATGTAATCATCTCAGTAGGCTACCGCGTGAAGTCTCTGCGTGGCACGCAATTCCGCATATGGGCGACCTCGATTTTGAAGGAGTACATACAAAAAGGGTTCGCTATGAATGACGACCTTTTGAAACAGGCGGGCGGCGGTAATTATTTTGATGAATTGCTTGCCCGCATCCGCGATATACGTTCCTCCGAAAAGGTTTTCTACCGCAAGGTGCTGGATATCTACGCTACCAGCATTGACTACGACCCGCGCGTGGAAATGACTCAGCGGTTTTTCCAGACTGTACAAAACAAAATGCACTTCGCGGTGCACGGGAACACCGCTGCCGAATTGCTTTACAACCGCGCCGACGGCGACAAACCTTTTTCCGGCATGACCACTTGGCACGGATCGCGCCCGACTGAAAGCGACGCCGTAATTGCTAAAAATTATCTTTCCGATGATGAACTGGATACGCTCAATCGTATAGTGACGATGTATTTGGAATTTGCGGAATTGCAAGCCAAAGAACATACGCCGATGTACATGAAGGATTGGCTGGAGCGGCTTGACGCTTTCCTGTCGGCGTCTCGTAAGGAATTGCTCACTCATGCCGGAAAAATCAGCCGTGAGGTGGCAGAGAAAAAGGCGTTGTCTGAATACGCAAAATACAAGGAACGGACAATGGGCGAGTTGGCTGCCGTTGAGAGACATTTCATGCAAAGTCTTGAAGATAAGCAAAAACAAATCGAGGGCAAAACGAAGAAAAAGCAAAGTGGTTGACGGTTTCACGGCATTAGGCAACTAGGCGTCTTAAAACACTTACCTGTCCAGCATATTTCTAAGGGCGGCGCCCACATATCCCTTTGCGGAGCGTATTTCATCCCACCGGTTCAGCACCTCGTCAAAAAACGCGGTGAGGGCGTCGCTTTCCAGAACGGCGGCTACGTGCTGCGACTCCTGAGCGGCGTTTAGCTTCTTCTGTGCCTGACGCGCCGTTTCGTCCAGAATCTCGATAACCTTGCGGATATATCGTGTCTTGTCACGGGGATCGGGGAAGTGCCCCAGCTTTGTTTTCAGCTCTCCCCAGGCCAACGCTTCGCACCGTAACCGCTCATAGCGAATAATATCTTTCGCCTGTTCCAGAGAAAACAAATGAATATTTCGCTCTCCGAGAGCCACGCGTACGCATAAATTGAGCCAGCGTCACGGAGGAAACTGAGCCACCCTCACGCACAGACTGAGCCAGTAAAAAAAACCTCCTGTAGAATGGATT
>Ga0153996_1001127_pt1 | contig 11067 bp, 10 predicted proteins | sample TSNC080MetaG_FD_104728 | JGI IMG/M metagenome (GOLD analysis project Ga0153996, IMG submission 104728) | Attine ant fungus gardens microbial communities from North Carolina, USA - TSNC080 MetaG | ecosystem: Host-associated > Fungi > Mycelium > Unclassified | place: USA: North Carolina, Lumber... | reverse complement strand
TGGCAATCATCCTGCCGACTACAATATACTGTGGTGTAATGCTTTTAAAGAAAAAGAGAATTGCATATCAGCTTGCACCGGTTTTGCTTATATTACTCACAGGAGTAGCTGTATGTGTAATCTCTCAAACAATTATGCAATCCTATTTCGGAATTGTTTTAAATATTTCACAACTGCTGGGTTTGGTTGTCTTGTTTGTTATACTTGGAATCATTGCTTTGTTTTTTAACATTAAACTATTGAGACATATAAAATGAGAATCTCCATAAACTATTGCAAAAAATGGCATATTGATTGGGATTGTCAAAAGTATCAACCAGAACAAATTGTGCCTGCTGTTATGACCGGAAGCACTGACTCTTCTCAATACGCTTCACTCAGCAGAAAATCTGCGATGTGCATGGTTTTTATGCCTTCATAATTCCCTCCCGCAAATGCATCGGTGCGAAGTACATACTTAGGATAATTATCGCGGATATCCAATAACCTGCCGTATTCCCTTTGTTCTGTTTCCGGTTCAATAATCTCCTTTGTCACCTGAATATACAGCTTATTCTCCTGCCTTGTGGCGATAAAGTCTATTTCTGTTTTATCCAGCTTACCAACATAAACATCGTACCCTCTGCGGCGTAGTTCCAGATATACAAGATTCTCAAGCATTGCAGCGACACTGCCGGTGCTATATCCCAAAACACTGTACTTAAAAGCAGGATCGGCCAGATAGAATTTCTCCTGTGTTTTCAGGATTTCCTTGCCCTGCACATTATAGCGGGAGCAGCGGTGAAGGATATAGGCACTTTCCAGCTTGCTCAGATAGTTATAAACCGTCTCGTTATCAATGTTACGTTTCTCGCTTTTCAGGTATTTTGATATGGATGCCGCAGAAAAGGTTTTTCCCACGTTGTCAAATACAAAGCGTACAATACGCTCCAACTGGTCCACTTTGCGAATCTGGTTACGCTTTACAATATCCGTGAAAATGGTGGAATTATAGATATCCTTAACAATCGTGTAGATTTCATCAGATGAATAGTTTTGCAGGTGTACCGCCGGAAATCCGCCGAACCGCAGGTAATTAGCCAGTTCCGTATGTGTATCCGCTGTTTCGGTAAAGTTTTTGCGGAAAGTCAGATACTCCGCGAAAGAGAGCGGATAAATCCGGAAAGATATATACCTGCCGGTGAGATAGGTGGAAATCTCCGATGACATCATTCTGGAATTGGATCCCGTCACATAAATATCCACATCATAATCAGTCATGAGGGAATTAACGACCTTCTCCCATGACATCACTTCCTGAATCTCATCCAGGAACAGATAGGTTTTCCCATCAGAAGAAAGCCGCTGCTTGATTTCAGAAAACAATGCTTTTGCTGTCTTTATATCCTCGTATTCCAGGGAATCAAAATTGTAATGCAGAATCCTGGAGTCCTCTATCCCACGCTTTTTCAACTCTTCTACAAGCATTTTAAGAATAGTGGATTTCCCGCAACGCCGTACGCCGGTAAGTATTTTTACAAACGGTGTATCTGTATAGGACATAATTTTTTTTGTATAAATTGGTCTATCAATCATATATAATACCTCCATATACTAATATTATACCGCAACAAATGTTGAAATTCAATAGTTTTTATGGTTATAACCGCAAAATAATTTGTCAAGTCCATTTATTTTCCCCATTGTACAAAGTATATAAACTCGCTGTAATCATGTATTCAACTTAATTAGCCACAAATACAAATCTACGCTAACGGCAAAGAAACATAGAAACCATTCCCTGTTTCACTGTCGCTCCCCGCCCATATTTTTCCGCCATGCTCCCTTACAATGCTCTCTGCTATTGAAAGCCCCAAGCCGAAGCTGCCAGGCGCGCTTCTTGCTTTATCAATACGGTAAAAACGCTCAAATATTTGACTCAGCGCCTCTTTTGGAATCGGCTCCCCGTCGTTAATCACCGTGAGAACAACTGTTTTTTTGTCTCCTTCTTTTAATTCAACCAGGATTTGCCCCTCCTTGGGACTATACTTTACTGCGTTATCAAGCAGAATACTTATAAGCTGCTGCAAGCGCGTGGCATCACCCGTAACAAAGAGATCATTCCGCACATTGTGAGACATCTTTTTTCTTTCGTCGTAAATAACCGGCTCAAATGTAAGAACTGCGCTCGTTACAATAAAGCTGAAGTCAACCTGTTCTTGAATCCTTATGTTTTCCGCATCGTCAGATCTGGCCAGCTCAAGCAAAGCCTCAACCAGCTTTTTCATGCGTCTGGCTTCTTCCCGAATGTGTTCCAGTCTGCGAAATTTATTCCCGCCGGTATAAGCTTCATCTTCGCTCAACATATCGGCATTGGAGAGAATGACGGTCAGCGGTGTTTTAAGCTCATGTGAGGCATCGGCGATAAATTGCCGCTGTCTTGCCCATGAGCGTTCCACAGGGCGCACTGTCCAACGAGCCAAAAACAGACTGATAAAAAAGAAAGCCATAAGCGCCGCGCCGCCGATGGGCAAGGTATTCATAATCAGATTTTTCAGCATTTCCTGTTCTATGGATATGTCGGCCAGCGCGATTCGATCACCATCCTCCGATTTTAACCAGCGTAATCCGTAATCGTTGAGGATTCCCATATTCCCGGCGGTATTCATCGCTGTCTGGATGATGGATACCGCTGCCTCCTCTTTGATAAAATATAGTTGATTCGTCACAAATACTATCTTTCCGTTCGCATCGATTTCAGCGACCAAAACCGATAGCCGGGCGTTTGGCATAGGCATATTGGCCAAATCCAGTCCGCTTTCCTCTTGCGGCGGCTGGAAATCTTGAGGGGACGGCTGCATTACAAGTGCCTGTTGCAGTATGGCTTCACTCATACGGCGAGTGTTGTACGACACCGAAAGCAGCATAGAAATAAAAATAGCCAGCAGAATGAGCGTGACAACACTCATCAAAACGAATATAAACTTACGGCGCAGCTTTCGTATCATTCCATCACCTCCAGACGATACCCAATGCGCCGAACCACGGATATCTTTACGTTCGACCCGACATGTTCCAGCTTTCTTCGGAGAAAGGACAGGTATACTTCAACAATACTGTCGTCCGCCTCGCTGTCATAGCCCCAGATTTTCAGGTAAATGCTTTCTTTTGATAATAAAATGGATTTGTTGTCAATCAGCAAACGCAAAAGCCCCAGCTCCCTCGCGCCAAGCCTTACGGAGCGGCCGCTGCAGGACAGCTGGCTTGCAGCCGTGTCAAGGGTGATATTTCCGAAGGACAGCTTTTCCGTTTTCAGATTCTCCCCCCGTCTGAGAATCGCCCGAAGGCAGGCCAGCAGCTCCGCCGTTTCAAACGGCTTGGTCAAATAATAATCTGCTCCGTAATCAAGCCCTTTTACCCGGTCTGAGAGCTCCGTTTTTGCCGTGAGCATCAGTATCGGTGTTTTTAATCCATTTTTCCTTAACCGGCGGACAATATCAAAACCATCCATCTTAGGAAGCATGACGTCAAGTATGATTGCGTCGTATATTCCGGTTAACGCATTGTCCAGTCCGCTTTCTCCGTCGTTCGCTACATCGGCAATATCATTATTTTCCATTATGATGTCAGCAAGCGTTTCAGCAAGTCTCTTTTCATCCTCTACTATTAAAATCCGCAATCGCTCCATCCTCCTATTCGTGGTTATGATTATATCATACAAAATAAACTTAAAGGAAGCTTAATGAACACGAAACATTCACAATTACATTAAGCTTCGATTAAGCTTATCCCTGTAAGATGTGCGCAAAGGAGCTGATGACTATGAACCAATTGGAATACAGACATGAATACAAGCACACAATAAATCTGCTTGATTATCATTCGATCAGGCAGCGTGTGAAAACCGTCGCAAGGCTTGACCCAAATGCGGGGGCGGACGGACGTTATCATATACGAAGCCTTTACTTTGACAACGACGACGACAAAGCACTCAGAGAGAAGATTTACGGGCTGCCAAACCGCGAAAAATTCCGGATACGTCTTTATAACGGGAACGAAGATATTATCAGACTGGAAAAAAAGAGCAAGATAAACGGCTTGTGCAATAAGAAGTCGGAATTGCTCACGGCGGAGCAAGCCGAACGAATAATGGAAGGCGACACCGAATGGATGAGAGATTCCCCCGAGCCGCTTATCGTGGAGTTTTACAGCAAAATGCGCTGGCAAAGACTAAAACCCCGTACGATTGTGGATTATTGGCGGGAGGCGTATATTTACCCATACGGTAATGTACGCGTGACCTTTGACTCGGAGGTCAGGACCGGCCTTTATTCGACGGGGCTGTTCGAGCGTGAGCTGCCGACGCTCTATGTCTGCGATCCGGGCATGCTGCTTCTGGAAGTGAAGTACGACAACTTCCTGCCCGACATCATGCGAGACCTGATACAAACCAACACACGCCATACTGAGGCGTATTCAAAGTACGCGGCCTGCCGCATTTACGGATAAGGAGAGATAGAATATGAATTTTAGCGATTTATTTAAGTCAAGTTTTCTTGAGAACATCACCAGCTTTTCGGCGCTTGATATGGCGCTTGCCATGGGGCTTGCATTTGTCGTGGGGCTTTTCATCTTTTATGTATACAGGAAGACCTACACGGGAGTTATGTATTCGGCAGGATTTGGTATAAGCCTTATCGCACTGACGTTGATCACGACCTTGATTATTCTGGCCGTGACCTCAAACATCATTTTGTCACTGGGTATGGTGGGTGCACTGTCAATCGTCCGTTTCAGAACGGCAATCAAGGAGCCCCTTGACATTGCGTTTTTGTTCTGGTCGATCGCAGTGGGTATCGTGCTGGGCGCAGGGCTTTTACCGCTGGCAATCCTCGGTTCGCTGTTTATCGGCGTGATCCTCGTCTTGTTTGTCAACAAAAAAAGTGTGGACTCACCCTATATTCTTATAATCAGCAGCGAGGATGAAAAACAAGAGGATGAAATTCTGAAGCAGATCACACAGAGTGTTAAAAAACACAGTATAAAGTCAAAGACCGTTTCCGATAGCGGCATGGAGTTTACTTTTGAAGTACGTCTTGAGGAAAGTTCCACCAAGTTTGTCGGCGCGCTGGGGGCTATTCCCGGAGTAAGAAGTGCGGCACTGGTCAGCTACAATGGTGATTACATGTCGTAAGGAGGAGGCTCATTATGATAAAACACAAATGGATAGGAGCGATAACAGCACTGCTCATGGCGGTCGCTGTGCTTGCCACGGTTTTCGTATGCCTGAACCCTTCCGCAGTCACGTCTATAACGGGATCGTCGCAGTCACCTTATGTGTCGGCCATGGATAAGACAAAAATCATGAGTATCCAGATTATCGCAGAGGAAGCCGAATGGGCAAGTATGCTCGAAAACGCTACTGCGGAGGAATATATTCAGGCAACCGTTATCATTAACGGCGTATCGGTTGAAAACGTCGGCATACGTCCCAAAGGTAATTCCAGCCTCAGCACGGTGGCCCGGGACGACACCACCGACCGTTTCAGCTTTAAGATCGAATTCGACCATTACATCACGGGACAGACATGGCTGGGACTTGACAAGATTGTTATCAACAACATGCAGGGCGACGCAACATACATGAAGGAATACATCTCATACGACATTATGAGCTATATTGGCGTTGAGACGCCATTGTACGCATTTGCGGATATATCGCTTAACGGGGAAACCTGGGGATTCTACCTTGCTGTCGAATGCCTTGAAGATAGTTACACAGAAAGGGTTTATGGCGATGACCACGGAAAGCTGTATAAGCCGGAGAGCATGGGTATGCGCGGCGAAGGCCAGATGAACGAATTTATGGAAGGCATGCAGGGCAATAATACGACCGTGCAGCCGCAGGACGGGCAGGAAGAAAATGGGCAGATACAACCGCCGGATGGAAACACGCAAAACTTTCCCAATATCCAGGATGGTGACATTCCCGGCGGATTTGGCGGCGGATTTGGCGGCATGTCCGGGGGTGGTGGATCTCTGCAATATACAGACGATGAGGTGTCAGGCTACTCGGCGATCTTTGACAATTCGGTATTCGAAGCGACCGATACAGATTACAAACGCGTGATAGATGCACTTAAAAAGCTGTCAAATGGCGAAGATCTGGAAGATACCGTCGATGTTGAAGCGACGCTCAAATATTTCACCGCGCATACCGTCGTCGTCAACCTTGACAGTTATGTTTCCAGCATGGCGCATAATTATTATCTATATGAGGATGATGGGCAGCTCACCATTCTGCCATGGGACTACAATCTGGCGTTTGGGGGATTCCAATCGGGTGATGCGTCGAGCGTGGTAAATTTTCCAATCGACACGCCGGTTTCCGGCGTAAGCTTGGAAGAGCGGCCCTTGCTTGGCAAGCTGCTGGAAGTGCCGGAATACCTGGAGCTGTATCACGAGTATTTGCAGCAAATCGTTGACGAATATTTCAACAGCGGTTTATTTGAACAGAAGGTGGATTCGCTCAACATTTTGATTTCTTCGTATGTGGAGAAGGACCCGACAGCGTTTTATGATTATGACGCATATCAAACGGCTGTTGTGGAACTTAAAGAACTCGGACTTCTTCGTGCTGAGAGTGTGGAAGGTCAGCTTGACGGCGTGATACCTTCCACAAGCGAAGGGCAAAGCGCCGATTCGAGCAAGCTTGTGGATGCTTCCGGCGTGGATCTCTCCGCACTTGGCAGCATGGGCAATGGTATGGGCAGCATGGAAGGCGGCATGAACGGTGGCATGAACGGCGGCATGGACTTTAATCGGGAAACTATGCAAAAAGCTATGGAGATCATCCAAGCCGCCGGCGAAAATGAGTTGACCGGGGAACAGCTTGAGCAGCTTAGGGAGCTTGGGCTGACCGAGGAACAAATTACGCAATTCCAGAGTATGAGTCAAAGAGGCTTCAGCGGTAACATGGACAGACCGCAAGGCGGAATGGGCGGCCGGTTTCCAGGCGATATACAAGGAGGCAACATCAATGAAGCTAACCAAAATTCGGACTCTGGAAATGGGCAGTCGGTTATAACTGCAGGATTTGACATTACTACATGGCTGTTTATCGGAGGTTGTCTTGTATTGCTTTTAAGCGGGTTAGTGTTTGTGGTCTTGTTCAAAAGAAGAAGCGCATGATTGGATGACTGGGAAGCGGAGTTTATGACTCCGCTTCCCATTTTGGTGCAGCACATTATACAAAGAATGACTGACTCCTATAATGCTGACAATCACAGCAACGATACAACTCCTTTTTATTCCCGCGAGCAATGAGCCAAGTGCAGGAATACCCAAAGGGCACACGTGCTTTTCTCTTGCATTGGACTTTTTGCTATTTCCATGCTCTTGCACTTCCAAAATATGCACCCCCATTGAAGTTATTCTTGTACATTTCTGCCAGGTGTGATAAAATCATACATATCTGTATATTCAATCCATGCACTTCGCATAACAGATATTTCAACTGCTTTGCAGTGTCAAGGCGATTCAGCCGGTAAATTCAAATTTTTATTATTTTCAGAGGGGAGGTCTGCCAATATTTCGATAGTAAAGTCGTTTGCTAAAATATAGTTGAAAAAACCTAATAATTTTTGTACAATGGAGGTATAAAATTTGCGACAAAAAAAAGTAAATAAAAAGTATAAGGACAGATTATTCCGCCTGATTTTCCACGAGAAAGAGGATTTACTGGAGTTGTATAATGCCATAAACGGCAGTGATTATACAACGGTTGAAGATTTGGAGATTACGACCATTGAAGACGTGGTGTATATGGGAATGAAAAATGACATTTCCTTTATTATTTATGATTTCCTGAATCTCTATGAACATCAAAGTACCTATTCTCCGAACATGCCCATAAGAGGTTTTTTGTATTTGTCAGACCTTTACCGTACTTATGTGGAAAAACATAAATTAAATTTGTATGGAAGCAAGCAGATACATTTGCCTTTTCCCCAATACATTATATTTTATAATGGAAAGAAAGAAGAGCCTGACCGTCACGAATTATGCCTGTCAGATGCATTCGAAAAGGTAAAAGATGAGCATATACCCTGTGTAGAGTGCAGGGCCAGGCTTCTGAACATCAATTGGGGACATAACAAAGAGCTGCTGGAAAAGTGCAGAAAGCTTAAAGAATATTCCCAATTTGTTGCCAGGATACGAAATCGTCTGGAAGAAGGGGAACCTTTGACAGAGACTGTGGAAATCATTGTGGATGAGTGCATACAGGAAGGGATACTTGTGGATATTCTGCCTAAAAACAGAGCGGAGGTGTGTAATGTGATTTTAACAGAGTATGATGCAGAAAGCCATATCGCTATGGAAAAGGAATGGAGTAAGGAAGAAGGGAAAGCAGAAGGAAAAGCAGAAGGAAAAGCAGAAGATATACTGGATATACTATCTGATTTAGGGCAGGTGCCCGAAGGACTTCGAATAAAAATAATGGGGGAAAGGGATTTGGAAGTTTTGAGAAAATGGCTGAAGCTTGTCTGTAAGGCTGTGTCTGTAGAGGAATTTGCTCAAAAAATATGAATTGCTTTAAATGGAATTTATTCGATTTGAAACGGAAGACATTATGGAAAACTCTTTAGAATGGGATCCAGATCCGGAAGGCGAAGGTTAATCAATTTTGTATTTAAATTCAAGCCGCAATCGTTTACTTTCAAAAAGCAAACGATTGTGGCTAATCTGATAGTATTCAAGGTTCTAACATCTGATATAGGACTTCCCAGGTTATCCTGTGAAATGGTAAGGTTTCCTGAATTTACCAATATCAAATATTCTTCATTATGAAAGACATTCCATGAAAATAAAGCATTTTTCAATCGAAACATTCGAGTGGCAGATGGATTGTTACTTGACCTCCACCTGTAATAGGATTATTCTTTATTATCAGCATACCTTCATGCTGCCTGACGATAGATTCCGTTATAAACAGTCCCATTCCATAATGATTACCCATAGCCCTGCTTTTATCACTCATATAAAATTGTTTGGTCACTTTATTTATGTCTGCTTCGGAAAAGCCTGCACCGCTATCGGATATCTGAAACCGAATTGTCTCACTGTCAGCCTCGACGGTAAAAACAATTTCCCCGCCATCCGGCGTATGTTCCACGGCATTATCCAGTACATTGATCATCGCCCTTGTAAAAAGCTCTTTGTCTACATATAAGCGTTCAGGTACATTATGCAGCTCCATTTGCGCCTTCATATTTTTTGTCATGGCAAGGGCTTTCATTTGATTTTCAATGCCTTGCAGGAAGATCGTTGTATCTATCCAGTTAAATTCAATATAAAAGCGATCCTGCATTTTAGAAATGTCTATCAATTGCTTTATATATTTTTCAACCTGATTTGCATTATTAAAAATATACTGCGTAAATTCTTTCTGTATTTCATTTTGAGCAGTTTCTCTAAGTAATTCCGCATTGCCGCGAATAATTGTCACAGGTGTTTTTATATCGTGCGCTAATGCCGAAATTTGTTCTTTCCTTGCTTGTTCAAGATTCCATTGTTGCTGCAACGAGTCTTTCAATGCGTCTTTCATTTTATCAAGCGAACACAACACATTATCAATCTCATATATCCCGCTTAACTGTATGGAAAAATCAAGGTCTTGTTGTTGGATTTTTACGGCAGCTTCCTGCAGCCCCTGCATTTTTACCGTCAACAGCTTTCCAAAGCGAAAAGCGATTATGGCTGCTCCCGTCAGGAAGCATATGATGAATAACAGAATCATCAGGATTTCAACATCCGGAAATATCTTTCGGAGCATGACAGGGCTAAACGCTGCCTTTATCACATATCTCAACAAACATACTTCATTTTCCCGTTCTATAACTGTATATTGATAACCTGTTCCCATCGCGTTGTCGGTTACCACGTTCCACGCATCAACTGCCGCAGTAGAATTCAGGCTGCCATGTAAATACGCTCCTTCCGGCGAGAAAACAGCATATTCACATAGTGCAGGAATCATGTCCGGTGATATCTCGTCTGCCGTAATAATTTCAGCCTTTACTTCCGAAATTTGTGTTTCGGCATAATTTGCCGGTAATATAAAGCCGGTGACAATTCCTATTAAAAAAAGACCGATAATAGCGGCAATCAATACCAGCGTCATTACACAAAATGAAACCGTATGTTTTATGAAAACCGCTCGGAATTTTTGCGCTTTATGATTTTTCATCTGTTCCATTTATACCCTATCCCCCAAATCGTTTCCAATGGTGATAACCCAAATTTCCCTAGCTTTGAACGGATATTTTTAATATGTTCTGTTATCGCGGAGCTATCACTTTCGCCTTCATAACCAAACACGGATTCATATATTTTCTCTTTAGAAAAGACTTGTCCGCTGTTTCTTGCCAAAAACTCACATATCAGATATTCGCTTTTCGTCAACGGCACTTTCTCATTTTTAACAGTCATTTCTTTTCCAGACAAATTAAAAATGATCTCATCAAAATTCAAAGTTGTACGCCGTTCCCGCTTTTCCCGTCTCAAATGAGCATTGACCCTTGCCCTTAGCTCACCTGTTCCGAAAGGCTTTAAAATATAGTCGTCCGCACCGACACCCAGGCCATACATAATATCTTCTTCCAGTACCTTTGCCGTTAAGAACAAAATCGGGCAGTCTGTTTTATAACGTATCATTTCACATAACCTGAAACCGTCCAGCCCCGTCATCATAACATCAAGCAGGATCATGTCAAAGCTGCTCAAATTCATCTCTATAACCTTTTCAGGCATGGTTTCCAATGTTGTGACATGACCGTCTAAAAGCAATGTGTTTCTTATCAATGCCAGAACATCTTTTTCGTCATCCACAACTAATATTCTCGCCATTAACTCACCGCCTTTCTATTTTTTCCCCATACAAACCACATCAAATTCACAAATACCCCCTAGCGTGAGTTTACAAGTTATATGACCCAGAATCGGGCGAAGCCCCATTTTGTGCGGTTTTCCAGCTGTTGAAAGCGTATACCTAACTGTACTTTTCCTTCAAATTATAAACGCTTTCTA